>Ga0207754_100241_pt1 | contig 25710 bp, 19 predicted proteins | sample A23E1SouthBayCA_FD_187728 | JGI IMG/M metagenome (GOLD analysis project Ga0207754, IMG submission 187728) | Aerobic enrichment media microbial communities from Eden Landing Ponds, California, USA - A23 E1 (SPAdes) | ecosystem: Environmental > Aquatic > Marine > Unclassified | place: Emeryville... | reverse complement strand
GTACGGGTCGCCGAGCAAGTTCGTCGCACGCGCTTCCATCGTCCGCCAGTTGCCGTCGGCATCGCGGTATCTCGCGACGTACTGACCGACGAAGCCGTAGTCGTCCGCGTGCCTCGAGAGTTCCATGATGATCTCCTCTCGGTCGTTGGGGTGAATTCGGTCGACGATGTTCTCACCGATCATCTCCTCGGGATCGTAGCCGAGTATCTCCGAGACCGACGGGCTGACGTACGTGACCGTTCCGTCTTTTTGCATCACGGTCACGACATCGGACGACCGCTCGATGAGCCGTTGGAACCGTTCTTCGACCACGTGCCGGTCGGTCACGTCCCGGTAGATGAGGAGCGATCCGAGTTCGGCGCCAGTCCGATCGGTCAGTGCCGTCTGGGTGACGTCGAAGTACCGCTTCCCATCCGCGGACTCGACGGAGACGTCTGCCTCCGGGGCGTTCTCGTCTTCCGCTGTGGAGCCGTACGATGGAACGATATCGGACGCGGGTTGGCCGATGACCGGCGTCTCGGTGTCCAGTAGTTCCACGGCGGCCGCGTTCACTTCGACAACCCGTCCATCCAAGTCGACGACGAAGATGGGATCGGTCATCTCGTCGACGAGCGCGTGTCTTGCAACGGGCGCGAGTTCGAGGAAGTCAAAGCGAAAGAGGGCAACCGCGAACGCGACACCCGTGACTCCGAACGCGAATGGGGTCGGATCTATCGAACTCGGGAGGTTGACGCTGACTCCGGCGAGAGTCACCGATCCAAGCGGAGAGATACCCAACACCCAAAACAAACTCACGAGGAGGGGAACCAGACCGCCGAGCAACATCAGCCCAACTTGGATTCGATATCGTCGGTGCCGTCGAATCCCGACGCGGATGATAATCAGGTAGCTCACGAAGAGCAACGCGTACGTGTAGACGATGTTGAGCCAGAACGCCGGCCCGAGCGCACGGTCGACGTATGCCATTGGTGCTCCGGTAAATCCGGTAATCGTCCACAACAGGTCGTGCATCGGCGATGTCGCGGCGAGTGCGAGGACGATAGCCGGTTCGACGAAGAGTAGAACGCCGGCCCGTCGACGAAGCAGTGACTCGCGGCCCGCATACGCGAGGACGAACCACAGTTGCGCCGGCGGTAGCCCGACTAATCCGACGTAGCTGACGAAGAGTCCTCCCCGATAGGTCGCGAGATTCGTGCTTGCGCCCTGAACAGCATTCCCCGACGCATACAGCGAGACGCAGATCATTGTCGCAGCGAACGGCACCGCGCCTTGGACCCCCCTTCGACGGACAGCCATCATAGCAAGTCCGAGGTTGAGGCAAGAAACTCCCAGCAGGAGCCACGTTGCCACCCCGAAGGAGAGGGACATACTCCCTGCCTTTCCGTGCTAAAGTATGAATCTTGGCCTAGTAAACGATCCCTACGCGAATTCGAGCCGGTCCGCCCATTCCCCGCTCTTTCGAGACCAGGCGGTGCTGTGAGGACCGTACCACTCCCGGATCGAAGGGGCCGGAGCGCGCGCAGGGAGGACATCCGGGAGTCGCTCCCGGTGCGGCTCCGAGGAACTCGCGGAACTCGAATCCCGAGTATGGTTCCGAGACGACGACTCACGTCGTAGTCCGTCTTAGACGACGAACGTGCGACGAAGCGACGTGCCACACTGGAGAGGGATCGAACCACGAGGCGAAACCGCCGTTGTCCGGAATGGTGCCGTAGCCGGGCGAATGCGCCATCGCAGCCGGAGACAGCGGCGTTGGCGAGGACCTGTCCGCGTCCGGAGGCTGTACGAAGACGGCTGTGAATTCGCCGTGGTACTACCGATCTTATCAGGAACCTCGCTCATGGTTTCAGCATCAGGCTCAGCAGCTCCAAGCCATTGTTTCAGCTGTTCACGTCCTCTCGGTTCGGTACTGCTGGCGCTGCAATCGCTGTTTGGTAGCTACTGTGGCGGTCGTGAAGGTGCCGTGATACCTTGACCCTCGGAAACGTTATCCGTCACTCGGCCCTCTGTTTGTTTGTAATGGCAAACGGTAAGGTTGATTTCTTCAACGACACAGGCGGCTACGGTTTCATTTCGACTGACGACGGCGACCTCGACGACGACGAAGACGTGTTCTTCCACATGGAGGATGTCGGCGGCGAAGACCTCAAGGAAGGTACTGAGGTCGAATTCGACATCGAGTCCTCGCCGAAGGGGCCTCGCGCGGCGAACGTCGTCCGGCAGTAATACTGGGACACGACTGTCGTTCACAGCGACAGACTCCACTCTCGACTTTTCAGACGATTCTACGTCCGATTTGACACTATCTATCCTCTCTACAGCTAACGATTCGACTAGTCACTGTGGCGGTGTGAGACCCCTCCGCTGACACGCCCGTTCAGAGTGTATCTCGGGGAGGGAGTGCCGGTTTACTGCATACGATATGCTCTCTCTATGAACCTTTATTAGTTGACAGTCTGCTCTTTCTGTCGTGTCATTTCCTCGGGCCAAGCCGGTTGACGACCTCTACGATGAGGTCGCTGGATACGACCTCGTTGTGGTCCCAGACGCTCCGCTGGCCAGTGCGTTGAACCGCCGTATCGACAGGCCACACCTCGGATCGTTTGCGATAACCCCACGTCGTCTCGCAGCGGGTCGCCGCGAAGAAGCCGAGGACCGCATTGCCTTCCTCGAACTCGTCGAACGGACCGACTTGGACTGGAAGCGCGGTGCCTACGCCATCGGGAACATCCTCCAGTGCTGGGAACATCATGGGCGTCTCGAGGCGATTCTCGACTACGACGCCTACGTCGACGACGCCACACGCCAAGCCGTCGAGCACATCGCTGACCTCGAGACGACCTCCTGGCGACTCACCGAGTATCGAATCGACGATCAGCAAGATGTCGCCGTCGTCGGCGACGAGCAACTGACCCAACTGGAGCGTTCCATCCTCCCCGACGACTACGATACGTACGACACGTTCGACGACAGGGAGTTCGACCATCCACCGTTCCACATCTTCGACTCCTCGACAGCAATCGTCGACACCGTCGTCGACGCCGTTACCGAAGAGAACGCCGACGACATTGCTGTCGTACTCGATCAGGGGAGTGAGTTCTCTCCACTCATCGAGTCTGCCTTCGAGGCTGACGACATCCCGTTCTACGGTGGCCCCGGGTTCGTCGACCATCCCGATCACCGCACGTTCGTCCAGTTGCTTCGTGCAGCACACGGCGGCACCGATACTCGCGTCGGCGAGGTACGGCCACTCCTCTCTCGACTCGGCGTCTCTATAGACGTCGAACACGACGAGAAACGGCTCTACGAACTCGACGACAGTGAACTGGACTGGGTTGTCGACTTCTGTGACCGCATCGAGAACCGGACTTTCGCTGAGGTGCTCGATCGGTTCGAGGACAGGGTAGACCGCCGACTCGATACATTCCGTGACGAACTGGAGACGCTCGGCATCGCCGACACGCACGCAACCGAGCGCGCGGTGGACCAGCTCGTGTTCTACCTCCAGAGCTACGAGGTACCCGTCGACCGTGAGAACGAGGGTGTGTTGCTCGCCGACGCGAAGTCAGCCGCCTACGTCGACCGCCCGGTCGTCTTCTACCTGGGATTGGACGAAGACTGGACACACTCGGCGCCACGTCGCCCCTGGGTCGACCAGGACGCCCAGTACACGCGCAACATCCAGCAGTTTCGGCTCCTTCTCCAGAGCGGGGGAACCCAATACTACCTCGTCCAGGATGCGAAGGGAGGTTCACCGGTTACGCCGTGTCTCTACTTCGAAGAATTGCTTGACGAAGAGTTCGAGCGCTTCAGCGACCTCGAATCCGAAACGCACACGCGACGGGTCGGTCGTTCTGGTGGTGGATTTGAGAAAGAATCGGCCGACGCCACCACCACCGAGGTGTCGACCATCAGCCAGTCGAGCCTTAGCACGTACGTCAACTCGCCCCGCGACCACTTCTTCGGCCGGCTTGTCGACGGCCCAGACAAGGATTACTTCAAAGAAGGCAACTTGTTCCACGATTTCGCCGAGTTCTACGTCACCCACCCGGAGTTCGTCGACGACAACGTTATCGACGACGTCGTGGAGTACGTGCTCAACGAAACGCGACCGTTCGTCCGGTCGGTCGACGAAGCGACCCGACGGACCAAATACCGTGCTGGTCTGGAGACCATCGTCGCGTTCTTCGAGGAGAACAGGCCGGTCGACGGCGAGTTCCTCACCACCACGAGCGACTGGGGGACGAACGTCTTTGCCGAGCGCTTCGACAAATCCGTCGCCTCTCCCATCACCGAACGCTGGTTCGAGAACGACGACCTGAGACTGAAGGGTAAGATCGATCTGATTCACTCGCCATCCCGGCTGGTCGACCACAAGAGCGGCCGGCGCAAAAGCGCCGGCCAAGTCGTCAAGAGTTCGGCGCTCGACCCGCCGAGCGATTCGCCGAACTTCCAAGCACTGCTGTACCTCACCCACTGGCGCTCGCAGTATCCCGACCAAGAACTCGAGTTCACATTCTTCCACTTCCTCGAGACGCTCGACGATGTCGTCGCCGGCGAAGTTGACCTTGACGACACGCTAACGACGGTTTCGTACTACCCGATGCCGTTCGACGAATACGCCCGCTCCGAGTCCTTCTTCGACGAGCTAGTCGAGGACGGCTCGAACAACTGCCAGAAAACGCTCTCTCAGGTGGCCTACGAGGACTACGCTGCGGTCTTCGACGAGGCGGCCCCACCGGATACAACTGACAGCGACGAACTCATCGACTCGGCGTTCGGCGAGACACTAACTGCACGGATGAAAGACTGCGTAGGCGACTACAAGTACGTCGAGTCGGGCTGCAAGCAGGCGCTGCGTCAGTTGACGCGCGTCCGTGGACAGGCGTTCTTCGAGAACGACCTTGACGCGTTCGAGGCGTTCGTCGACGAGCGTCTCGAGGAGTTGAATCGACGACGTGCAGGTGAGGAGCGCTTCCCCGTCGAGGGACTCGGTGGGGAACCGAACTACCGCTACGTGGACAACCGCGACCTCCTCTTAGAGGGTGACCGATGACCGACCCCGAACCGAACGATCAGCAACAGGAACTCATCGACAGCAGGGACGGTCTCTACCTCGTCGACGCCGGCGCCGGGACCGGCAAGACGTTCACCGTGACGCGCCGCTACGCCAACATCGTCTCACAGAACGACGTCGAGCCTGACGACGTCTTACTTGTAACGTTCACGAACAACGCGGCCGGCGAGATGAAAGATCGCATCGTCGGCAACTGCCACTACGGGATGCGTGACCTCGCGGACGCACCGATCCAGACGTTCCACTCGCTGTGCCACGACGTCCTCGAAGAGCATGGCCACGCCGCGCCAACCTACCTCGGCATCGACGACCGCATCACCGGATCGACGCGCATCATCGAGGACGAACTCGTCGAACAAGCCCTGTTCAAGGAGTTCATCGACCGATTCAGCGACGACCACCCCGAGTACGACGACGTTTTCCGCGCGCTCTCGAACCCGGACGACCTGCTGGGACTCGTCAACCAGCTCGCCGCGAAGGGGGTATTCCCCGACGCCGACGGCTGGTACCGCGACGGCGAGCGCCACCTCGATGGCGACTTTGCAGCGTTCAAGCAACAGTTCGACGAACTGAACGAACCGCGCAACGGTGGGAGCAAACAGTCGCTGCTGCGGTCGAAACTCGGTCGGTACGGCCGGAACAAGACACACCTGCCAGATGCGCCCGAGAAGTCAAAGATTCGCGGCAGCGGCAAGCAGGTGCCCGACGACATCGCCCAACTCGTCTTTACGGAGGACCGAGGGGAACTGAAGGCGTTCGTCCACGATGTCTACCACGAGTACCTGCGGTTCGCGCTGCGGCGGAACTACCTGAACTTCGGGATGCTCCAACTGTTCGCGTTCGTCCTGCTCTGTGAGAACCACGAGTTGCGCGAGGAGGTCGCGTTCGAGTACGTGATGATCGACGAGTTCCAGGACTCCAGCGAGATCCAGTTCAAACTCGCGCTCCTGTTGGCGGGGACGAACAACATCTGTGTCGTCGGAGACTGGAAGCAGAGCATCTATCGCTTCCAGTACGCCGACGTCGCCAACATCGTCGAATTCGAGGATCGACTCGGTCGATTCATCGAGCAGTTGAACAGCGACCACGAACGGGTCTCGTTCCCCACGAGTCCCATCACCACCATCGAACTCGTCGAGAACTACCGTTCCACCCAACGGATCCTCGACTTCTCGGAACACGGCCTCCGTGTCCCCGCGGCGAATCGCGACGACGTCGACGTCGATGCGGTCGATGACCGCATCGTCTCACTCGAGTCGAACGCTGACCACGAGAACACCACCATCGAAGCCGTCCAGAGCGACGAGGAACAGGAAGCGGTGCTGGCGAAGATACAGGAGATCGTCGGCAACGAGGATTACCGCGTCGAGGACGAAGACGGCGGCCTCCGGGCGCCAGAGTATAGCGACGTCGCAGTGTTGACCCGTACCCGTGACTTCGGTCGCGAATTGCTCGGGACTGCCGAGGAGTACGGTCTCCCGATGGCATACGAGGGTGGAATCGAACTCTTCCGAACCGATCAGGCGAAGCTTCTGCTCGCCTGGTTGCGCATCCTTGAAGACGACGTCGACCGTGGTTGGGCAGTCGTGCTCGAGCGCTCGGGGTACACGCTCGACGAAATCGATGCCGTCCTCGAACGTGAGGCATACCCCGAGAACATGGTCGAGTTCCGCGAAGAGCTCCAAGGAATGGAGACGCTCGGCGGCGTCGCCCGGCGTGTGTTCGCGCGCTACGAGTATGCTGGGCCGACTGCCGACGTCGTCCTCCATACGCTCCAGTCGGTCCACAACGCGACCACACAGACGCGTGGCGACCTCATCCGGTTCATCGAGCGCGCAATCGAGGCCGGGAGTACCCACGAGGTGCACGCCGGGGCGGGGACGAACTCGGTGACCGTCCAGACGATTCACGCCACGAAAGGCCTCGAGTATCCCATCGTCATTCTGGCGAACATGAACAGCGGGCGCTTCCCGCCGGGTGGCAGCGGTGGCGGGGTCATTAGCTACGACGAACCCGCCGGGTTGCGGCAGCGTAAGGTCTACTCGGAGGAGGCACACGGGCTGCCACACGTCTACGACAACTGGCAGGCCGACGTCCTCCAGAAGTGTTCACCTCGCGAGTACGACGAGGAACGCCGGTTGCTGTACGTCGCCATCACCCGCGCCGAAAGCCACGTCGTCTTCACAGCCGGCGAGGACCCGAACACGTTTGTCGAAGAACTCCCAGTCGAGGTCGAGGAAATCGCTCCCGACGTCACGGAGCGCACGCAGAAGGAGACGGAACAGACTCCGCTTCAGGTCGAGATGCCAGTCCCAGAGGGCCCACGAAGCCACACGCCGCACACACTCATGCACGACGACGTCTTCGAGGACGTCGAGGGCGGCAGAGGGACCGAGTTCGGCACGCAGGTTCACGACTTCGCCGAGGCGTATGCACTCGGTGAGTGCGTCGAACCGCGGAATACTGACGAAGCGCACGTCAAGCAACTCATCGACGGGTTTGACGGGGACTTGTTGGTCGAAGAGGACGCGTATCTACCGCTGTCGGTCGACGGTGATCGTGTCACGATTTCGGGCATCGTCGACCTCGTGTGCGTGACCCCTGACTGTGTCGAGATTGTGGACTACAAGACTGACCGGGGCCGACATGGCGAAGAGGAGTATCGCAAGCAGTTGAGCGTGTACTACCACGTCGCTCGCGAAGTCTATCCCGACCGCGAGATCACTGCTAGTATCTTCTACACCGAAACGGGAAGTCGGCACGAGATTGACCCCCAACCCATCGACGACATACAGCGTCTCGTCGAAGAGGTCGAACCTCCTTCGGGGGGTGTTGGCGAAGCAATAGACCAGTGACTGCGTCGTCTGGCGCACGTCCGGCAGGTAGACGCGGGGTCAATCCGTCCGGTCGTGAAAGGACTACGGTGCTCCCCCAACCGCGTTCAGATACTGGCAAGCACTCTCTTCGAGAGTTGCGGCATAGTCGTCGTACGTCTCTACGTCGGGATTGGTGGCGAGTTCGATCGAACAGAGCGAGTAGGTTCCCATCACACTCGACTCTTTCCGCTCACCACCCGTCTGCGGATAGACGATTGCACCAGGTGCTTCGAGGGCCAAAATGTACGACGTCAGTTGGTACACGTCGCCTGACGAGGTCGATCCCGTTTTCCACTTGGCGTCAGCCACAGTAACCGGTGTGCCGTCGTCACGAGTGACGAGTACGTCGGGGCGCATTGATACTGCGTGTGGGCCTTCAACCACGTTCGGTATCGAGGCCTGCCCTGCTACCTGGAGGCCGTCAAGATTCTTCGCCGCCGCTCGGAACGACCGTTCGACTATCCGTTCGAACACGTCGTTCATATTGACGAATAACGCCAGCGAGCGTCGCTCCCCCGCCCGGACGTCTTCGAAGAACTCGCGTGCGAGGATTAATCGCGCCAGTTCGAGCAACGCCTCGTAGTGGTCGTTCAAACGAGAGAGCTCGATTCGCCGGACATCGGCCATCGAGACCGGTTCCACGGAAACGAATTCCCGAAGCTGTTGCTCCTGGTGCTTCAGTCGGCTAGATAACTTCTCATCTTGAACGAGCACCAAGAGAATCCGTAATGAGGCGAGAACAGCCCGGTTCAACAGGTTGTCCGTAGTGAATTCGTCGTACTCGACAGCGAAGTTGGTTGTCACAGCGGCCGGTCGCTGGAGCTGTCGCTGTACGTCTATTCGGCCCTGAACGTGCTCTCGAATATCGCGCGTCCGAGTGTAGTTACGGTGAAGTCCTTGATCGAGGACGGTCTGTAGCTCTGCTTGGAAAAGCACGCCAAGTGCATCGAAGAACGATGATGCACTGGTGAACGACGTTTCGAAGTCAAACGTATCCACGGGAGTATCGAACGCGTACTGTAGTGCCCAGAGCAACCGGGTTACCGTTTGTTTTGGTGTTACTTCGATCTGTAGCCCGCTGGGAAGTGTGATCGTCCCCACGTGAGAACCGGTTTCGATGATCACTAGGCCGTCGCTGGTGAAGGCGGTTTCGAGCGGTGTCGTCTGGCTTATATCATCGAGTGACTCTAAGAACGTGATGTCTTTCTGGCTGAGGTCGATGGGGTGAGTGCTGTCGTGTTCGTCGAGGGAGACGATGTCTCCATCACGGGTCGGTCCGGCCTCGCTCTCTGCTTGGATCGGCGGACCGAGTTGGCCGATGGGAACGAAGTCACTCATCCCGGAACGACCGCGCTTCTTTCGCGAACGATCGAATCCCCTCTTCGAGAGTCGTAATCGCTTCCTCGGCGAGTTCGTCTATGGCGAGGGTAGGTTCATTGAATGAGCCATTGTCTCCTGCGTCCGGGTTCCAGTTGTGCTCGTAGCCGTCGATGTCGTTGAAGACGCGGCCGGCTTGTTCGATGAACTCGCGGGTGAGTGGGTTCTCATCCCGGTTGTGCAACCAATTCCACCGGAACCCTATCTCTCCCTTTTCGTCGATTTTGATGATTCCAACACCGGGATCGACATCGTCTGACTTCACCATCACAGACGCATTGTGCTTGCCTCGGCCCGCGTCCAACCAGCCAATCTCGTCACCAGCGTCGAGTACTCTGTTGATCTGTGCTGCCGATTCGCTGTCAAGTGTCGATGTTAGTCGCTGACGGAACGTCTCGGGTGTTCGTTCGCCGGCAGCCCACGGGTCTTCTGCATCCTGTTGTACTGTTCCGGTAGCGCCTCCATCGGACTCCGCAGTTACAGATCGAGGGAGCGGGGCGGGGTCGTCTATACCCGCGAGGGCGCACAGTGCAAGATACAACTCGTGTACATCGAACGATCGAATCCGTTCGGTGTCCCAGTCTACCAGTCGATCGCCCGTCTCACGCAGGAGTTCGTCACGAAGGCGCTCGAACTGACCGAAGTAGTATTCCTCGAGTTGTGGGAGAATGTCGTACCGCCAGGCATCCGAAAACGCACTCGCCGACTCGTGGTTGAGAAGGTACGTGTGTCCCAGCTGTTTCCCCTTCCCGAGCTGAGGGGCTGCCAAGATACGGTCATTTAGCGTTCGCACTGCGAGAATACTCACGCCCAAGAGTCGCTCCCTAGGTGGGACTGCATCAGATCGCTCTGTGACAGCGCTTCGTGGATCAGTCGTTACGGTGTCGTACTCGTCGAACACCAACTCCAGATCCGGGGGAAAGTCGATGAACCGGAACCGCCGTCGAAGCGCAGTATCGACCAGCGCAATGGACTGGTCGGCCGTGTTCATCGTCCCGATGACGTAGAGGTTCGATGGAATCGTGAACGTCTCCCCCGAGTGGGCGAGCTCGGTTTCGAAGCTCTCCCGCTTGTCGGCTTCGAGGAGCGTGATCACCTCACCGAATATCTGCGCGAGGTTACCGCGGTTGATCTCGTCGATGATGAGAACGAACGGTGGTGGTGTCTCACCGTCAGCAGTCGCTTGCAGGGCGTCGGATGCGTCCCCGGCGATTTTCTTCAGGACGCCGTCTTCGACTCGGTAGGAAACGCTCCCGGACTCAGTCGCATCGGCAGTCAGGCCCTCGATGAAGTCCTCGTAGGAAAACGACGGGTGGAATGTGACCGACCGAACCTGACTCTGTGTCGGCTCGCCTTCAGTTCGCTCGTTCACCCACCAGTCGGCGAACCGCTTCGCCTCGAACGTCTTACCCGTTCCAGGCGGACCATAGAAAACGACTTGCTTCGAACTCTCGAGTTGACGTTCGACAACACCAGCTATCGGTGGCCGCTCGGGCCGACTCGGTTCGGTGATTCCATTGAGCGTGTGGTAGCTCTCGAGGACCGACTCGAATTTCGAAAGCACAGCTCCGGCAGTCACCGCTTCGTCGGTTATCCGTTCGAGGTCGCGTTGCTGTTTCCACTCCCCATCACGTTTCTCGTCGCCCACGTGGAGGCCGTATGAGAGACGATCACCGTGGAATCCGAGATACAGTTGGTACGCTTCGGTCTGGCTCTCGTGGGTGGCTGGAAATATCGCTAGCCAAGCGAAGTCGTCCAGCTTGTGACGGGGCTCTGAATGATTGACGATATGCTGGGTCGACTCCTGTGCGCCACTCTGCTCGAGGAAGAAGTTGGATAACGTCCGGAGATAGGCGTTCAGCCGAGGCTTGTAGTAGTCGTAGTATAGCTGGCCGACCGTAGTGAACGGCCTATAACCCTGAGCGATGTTCTTCTCGTGTTTCTCGTTCTCTTCCTCGATGAATGTGGCTAGTTCGTCAGTCGTCAACCCGCTATCCGACGTAATCGACTGAAGCGCTCGGTAGCGAACCCCGTTGATCTTGTCGTCGCCTTGGTACTGGTTCGCTTTCGCCTTCAGATAGGGGCTTGGAAGGCGTCGAATCGCCTCGCAGAAGCTGTTCGGTTCACTGGCTTCCCCTTCTTCGATCTCATCTTGAAGTTCCTGTCGGTACTCGTGAATACGGCGTGATGTCTGTCGAATCGATTGTAAGAGGAACGTTGCGAAGGATTCCGGCACTGGGTCGGTGCCGATGTGTTCGAAAAATCGTTCTAGGTCGGTAGGGTCGATATCGAAGCGATACTGATCATTGAGACTTGCTGAAAGACGTCTGGTGAAGGTCTGATAGAGGGCGCGTTTTTCCTCGGCTGTTAGCGTCTCGGTCGTATCGACAACTGCGTCGTTCAGTTGTTCTTCCCTCGCGGGCCCCCAATCAGCGAAATAGCGTAGCACTCCCCGAAGTGCGGCCTCCGAGTAATCTGTCTCCTCCATCGCACTCGGAACCGAAACGAGGTGATACGCGTTCTTCAGTTCTTGCGTATCAAAGTAATAGCCCTCAATTTCGAGCGTACTTGGCATCTACAAAAAGATGCGTACTCTCCGGGATAGGTGTTTTCGTAGAGGGAACGTCGATGGCGTCGACTACTGTGTTTCGATTGTCTGTAGTAGGCAGTCGAAATACAGTGGCTTCCTAAAGATGACCCCTCGTACAAATTGAATCCGTTGAAGACGAATGGGCGCTGCAGGCGCTCGTTCGGTCGGCGAACGAAGTCCCTTGCTGGGCCTGAAACGGTCGAAGTCGGAGGCTGCTGGACACACTGAAGATCACTGCCGGAAAGATATCACGGTCGTACGACAGCTCCCCACGCGATCGTAGAACGGATGGGGCGAACTCCAGCGATTGACCCGTGGATGTCATCGGTATCGATTTGGTCCTCATCACTGCTGAACGGTAGCGGGGTTCTCCCGCCACTGAGCGGTCTTATACTTCTTCCATACTGTTTTCGCTCGTTTCGACTGTCTCCTCGTCCAATTAGCGACAGAGGGTTTGGGACCATCTCTGCAGTACACGTCGTATGATAAGTTGATTGCTGCCGGGCACGCCGGCCCGGGCACGGACCACAGACTCATGTTCGTCATTCACCAAAGAGGAATCGATGACCGACCGAGATGACGATGCCGACGCGGACACCTCGGACGCGGACCGCCCTGAGGACGAGAAAAAAACCAACGTCGACGTCTCGGATGCGGGGACGGTCGAGCCGAAAGACCCGACCTGGGAGAAGCCGTCGGTGGATGACATTCCTGAATTCGAGACTGGCGGTCGGGCCCCCTCACGCGAGATGCAGTCGGACGTGACGGCAGGCAAACCGAACGATGCCCGGACGCCGGACTCGACGCGACTCGGCGGAACTGACACCGAAGCGTACATCTCGGCACTGGAACTGTGTGCGCGCTTGCCCGACGAGTTGCGCCTACCCGAGCAGGCGGCCGACATCGTGCCGACCGCGTTCGAGGCCGAACTGGAACAGGAGATTCAGGCCTTCGCCGCCACGGAGTTCGACAACCCGACGCCACACGTCGAAACGCTCTGCTTCGTCGAGGCCGACGGCGACATCTGGTTGAAGCTCCGGCTCGGTGCTCCGGTCGAGACGTTCGACCAGCTGGCCGATCGGACCGTGGAGCTGCGGGAGTACGCGCTCGAAGAGCTGGATTCGTTTCTCGAATGAGGCTGGCCGTCGCTGTCGATCACCGGTCGATACCCGCCACGTCAGGCGATCGTGTCGTGACCGTCCGGCGACGTGGCAGAGGCTGCTGCCCCCGACGCTCGTTATCCGCGTCCGATGCTCGCACGCCGGATGCCGAGATGCGCTGGTGGGTCCTCGCCGCGTAGCTCGGGTGGCACGGCGTCGCCGTGTGTCTCCGCGCGGTCCGGCACGACGGTCCGCCCGTCCGGTCGACTGAGAAAGAACGGCGCCGTCGACATCGACGCCCGACGGACTTTTTGACGCCACGTCGACTCGTCGTGCAGGTGACACCCGAACGAGAACCGACCGTAGCTCATCGCCTCGGCTTTATCACTCATCACGTCCGCTTCGTCGGTTTCGAACTCGGCGTCACACATCCACGCGACGAACGGCGGCCCGCCGGCGAGTCGGCCAACGAACGCGTCCCAGCCAGCGCCGTCGTCGAAGACGACCCACGCGTGTCGGTCGCCGACGGCGTCGACTTCGATACTGAATCGGTCTCCTTCCCAGACGAACGTCGCCTCGTGGCCAGGGACGCGTGCGCCACGGTGGTGATAGACGACTCCCGCGACGTCGTACTCGACGGCCTCGGAGGCGCGCAGCGCCCCGTTGCTCCGGAGTCGGTCACGAAACTGCGGGAGCGCGTAGAGTTCCTCCGAGTCGCTCATCCTAGCGACCACCTCGACTGAACGGTGGCCGTCGGCACACCGACGGAGTCACTCCGTCGTCGCCGTTTGGCACACATCGTCCTCGTCTGCTTCGGGGTCGTGACACCAGCAATCCGGACCACACTCGACGTGCGAGTGCCCCTCCTCGACGTGACCGAACGTGTCGGCGAAACGTCGCTTGGCCTCGTACTCACCGCGGTCAGTTAACCCGTACCCACTCGTCGTCCGTTCGAACAGCCCGTCGTCGTCCAGTCGGTCGAATGCGGTGCGAATCTCGTCGTCCGTCACCTCGAGAAACGCGCTAAGGTCCGCCGGTTCGATGGCGTCCGATATCTCCTCCTCCCGAAGCATCCAGTACGTCGCCTCGAGTATCTCGTCGCGGAGCACCACAGCGTCCAACGACTCACCGTTCGATTCGGAATCCATATGCTCATGTACCGATGTCAACTGAAAAAAACTACCGCCGGTTTCGTCCCCGTGGGTGCGGGCATCTCCGATCGAGGGACTACGGCACCGCTTCGCCGATACCAGGGCAAGAGCCAAAGTGGGCTGTGCCGATGGATACGACATGGAGATACTGGTCGCGTGTATGGGGAATCTCCTGCGCGGCGATGATGGATTCGGTGTGGCAGTGGCGGATGCGCTCCGTGACCGGGACTTTCCGCCGTCGGTCGACGTCGTCGAGGTCGGAATTTCGGGCGTTAGTATGGCACAGGAGCTACTCGACGACTACGACGCGTTCGTTCTCGTCGATGCGATGGAAACGGGCGACGACCCCGGGACGGTCAGTGTCAGCCGAGCGTCGGTCCCGGAGATCGACCAGTACTCCGACCGCGAGATTGCGAGCTTTGCGGCGGACATGCACCAGACCGATCCATCGAAAATCCTCGTATTGGGCGAGGCGCTCGGCGTCCTGCCGGACATCGTCGTCGTGATCGGTTGTGAGCCGACCGAGACCGACGAACTCACCGACCGATTGAGCCGCCCCGTCCGCGAGGCGGTGCCGGAAGGCGCCGATCAGGTCGAACGGATCGTCGACGAACTCGTTCACCAGTGAGCGTGCACCTCGGCTGGTCGGTGGGCATGCATATTTAACACCGTAGGAACATGTACTGGTGAGTATGAGTGCAGGTAGCAAACCGCCGGAGGCCGATGCCGCCTCCGAACCAACGGAACTCGACGCTATCGACGTGTTCTGGCTTCCCGGGGAAGCCTGCGACGGCTGTTCGATATCGACGCTCGGGGCGACGGACCCACCGATCGAGGATCTCCTCCGCGGACACGTTCCGCATCTGCCACAAATAAACCTTCACCATCACGAACTGGCCGTCGAATCCGGGACCGCGTACGTCGACGGGATGCGGGATGCGGTCGCCGGCGAACGTGACCCGTACATCGTCGTCGTCGAGGGGAGCGTTCCGAACGAACGGCTTATCGACGGCGACGGCTACTGGGTGTCGATGGGGAAAGACGAGGAGGGCGACCCGATCCGAACCGTCGACTGGCTCGACAGGCTGGCACCCGGCGCCGCAGCCGTCGTCGCCATCGGAACGTGTGCGACGTGGGGGGGTGTCCCCGCCGCCCAGGGAAACGTCACGGACGCGATGGGGACGATGGACTATCTGGGTCGAGACTACCGGAGCGAACTAGGCCTCCCGGTGATCAACGTGCCCGGCTGTGCGCCCGTCGGGGACAACTTCATCGAGACAGTCGCCCATCTCCTCTTACACGTCGGCGGGTTCGGACCCCCGCCCGAACTCGACGAACTTGGGCGACCGACGTGGCTCTTCGGCGAAACGGTCCACCGGAACTGTGAACGTGGGGCTTACTACGAAGAAGGCGACTTCGCCGAGGAGTACGGAAGCGAAAAGTGCCTCGTCAGCAAAGGGTGCTGGGGACCAACGGTCAAATGTAACATGCCCTCCCGCCGAAACATCAAGGGTGTCGGCGGGTGCATGAACATGGGAGGCAAGTGCATCGGATGCACGATGCCCGGATTCCCGGACAAGTTCACGCCGTTTTTCAAAAAGCCGCCGGGGTCGAAAGTATCGACCGTCAGCTCCTCGATACTGGGGGGAATCATGTCTAAACTTCGACGCAAATCGATGAAGAATCTCGATACGTCGACCCGGTGGGAGAACCCCGGAATAACCGAGCGGATGTACCAGTGGCAGCTCAAACGCGGCTCGAACTACGACCCCGACCGCGGACTCGAACGCCGACCCGGAGGGAAGACGGGGGACGACTGACCATGTGCTTGGACAAGTTTCCGGTCGAATTCGACGCCGAGGGGAACGCTCGGCTGTCGGACTCCATCGAGGCGGACGGGACGGCGTTCCTCGAAGACGTGACCGTACCCGAAGACGAACTGACTCCGGAAGAGCGGTTCGGGGCAATCGTCGAGGAGTTGCCGGACCGTGCCGTTCAGCGCTTGACCACGTCGGAAGCGACGGGAACCGGTGAAACGGACGAGAGCACTCCACAGACTCCCTGATATGTTCGAGAATTTGCCGATAACGCGAGCCGACGACGGATCATACCGAACGGTCGACGGCGGCACGTTCCGCGTCGACGAAACACACCGCTCGACGGCCGACCGGGTCGCCGACATGACCGGCGACGACGCCGCGATTCACCCCGACGGTACCGGGTTGAGCGAAGCCGATTCGGAGCGCGACCAACAACTCCACGACATCGACATCGACCCTGTGACGCGAGTCGCCGGCTCACTCGCGTTCCACGCCAACGTCGACTTGGAGGAACGGACCGTTCGCGAGGCACACGCACAGGCGACGCTGTTCCGGGGCTACGAGATCATTCTCGAGGGCCGCGACCCCCGTGATGCCATCGACCTCTCGAGTCGAGCGTGCGGGGTGTGTGGGGCCGTCCACTCCATCTGTTCGTCCATGGCACTCGAGATGGCGCTGCCAGTCGAACCGCCGCCGATGGGGGTCTGGGCACGGAACATGGGGCAAGCCGCCGCTTTCCTCTACGACAACTCCCTCCACCTGCACCTGTTGGCGGGGCCGGACTACTCGGCGGCGATGATGGCGGATACGAACCCCGATCTACTCGCGACGGCCCGCGAGACGGCGGCGCCCCACGCCGACATCCACGGCTACGAGACGGTCGGCGAGATTATGGAGGGATTGAATCCGCTGGAAGGCGACCTGTATCTCTCAGCACTTGAGAAGACACGCGACGCCCGCCAAATGGCGTCGCTCATGCTCGGCAAGTATCCACATCCGTCGACTATCGCTCCAGGTGGCGTGACGACGACCCTCTCGCGGTCCTCGTTCACGCAGTTCTACACCCGCCTAGACGATATGTTCGACTGGGCGAAGCAGGTGGCCTACCTGTGGGACGACCTCATGGACTTCATGCTCGAAGAGCAGCCCGGATTCGAGCACGTCGGCGAACATCCGAAAAACATGATCGGGACCGGCGTCTACGACGATCCTGACGTTTACAACGCCCGGTATCAAGACGCTGACGAGTGGGGGAACGCTCGACTCGCGACGCCGGGAGTCATCGTCGACGGCGAGCTAGTGACGACCAACCTGACGGAACTCGACATCGGGATCGAGGAGTTCGTCGATCACGCCTACTACGAGGACTGGACCGACGAGGCAGTCCCGTTCGAAACGTCACCAGCCGGCGATCCGCTCAGTCCGTACCATCCGTGGAACAAAGAAACGCGGCCGAAACCCGACGGGAAGTCCTGGCGGGAACGTTACACGTGGGGCACGGCGCCGCGCTGGGACCGCCATACGATGGAGTGCTGTCCCCACGCCCGTCTGTGGATCACCGCACTCGCCGAGGAGGTCGACAACCCCTTCATCCGACCGACCGGCGATGGAATCGAGTTCGACCTGCCGGAAGCGGAACTCGAAGAGATGACGCTTCGGTGGGACGTTCCGGACCGCCTCAACGCCGCCGAGCGACTCCGCGGGAAAGCCTACGCGCTGGCCCACCACGCACTCGTGTGTTATACGGGCTTCATCGAGTCTCTCGAGTTGTTGAAGCAGGGCGAGGACGCCGTTCACAACGAGTTCTCGATCCCGAAGAGCGGCACCCAGCGAGGTGTGGGATTCTGGGAGGCCGGCCGCGGGTTCCTCACCCACCACCTCACCCTCGAAGACGGTCTCGTCGATAACTACCAGATCGTTACGCCGAGTACGTGGAACTCGTCGCCGACGGGTCCATTCGGACAGTCCGGCCCCTTCGAAGTCGGGGCGATGAACACCCCGATCCTCGAGGACTTCGACGGAGAGGAGGACTTCTCGGCGATCGATATCCTCCGCGGCGTCCGGAGTTTCGATCCGTGTATGCCCTGTACCGTCCATATGTACACGGCCGGCGGGGACGATGTCATCAGCGAGAACGTGACGATGACGACCTGTGGCTGTTCGACCGGCTCGGACGACAAGCCGGCCGAAGTCACGCTCAGGGAGATGCTCGCCGACGACTGAAGACATGCGTGACAGCGACGAATCCGGGTCGATCGATCCACAGTCGGCCGCGGAACGCGGCCAGACAGTCAGCGATCAGCCTCGTCCGGGTAGCGGCCACGGTCACAGCAAGGGTCGGTCATACGGAACGACGGCCGGCCTGATCGCTGGCGATCGGAGCGCGTCCCAGCTGGTCGTCGGCGTCGGCTACCCGTACCTGAGCGATCTGGCGGTCGGCAACGTCGTCGCGGACCAACTCGGGAAGTGCCAACTCCCCGATGTCGCCGTCGCGGACTGTAGCCACACGCCGATCGCGGCGTACCAGACGATCACGGTGGGCGAGTACGACACCGTCGTGGTCGTCGGTGCCCGCAAGCGGGGTGATGGACTGAACACCGGCACTCCATCCGCCGATCCTGGTCGGATACACACGTATCCGACGGCCGACGTGCCGGTCCCGAAAAGCGACATCGTCGACCGGCTTGCGGAGTGTGCGATGGGTAGTAACACCGTCGAAAACGTCGTAATCACGACGAAGGCGCTCGGCGAATTCCCCCCCGATTCGACCGTCATCGACATCGAACCGGAGTACGATTCGTGGGGGCTCACCGTCGATGAATTCAGTCCGTCAGTCGCCGACCGCTTCGACGACCTCCTCGACCGGGTGCTCGAGTGTCTCGAACGGGACTACTCCTTGGAGTGACGCGCCCACCCGGCCTTTTCGGCCGCCTCGCTGAGCGGAAGGAACTCCAGGCCGAGCGACCGTGCGGTGCGTCGGTCCTCGTCCGTCCGGCCGACGAAGACGTGACGCTCCGTCGGAAATCGCTGGCGAACGCTCGCGAGGTCGGCGATCGGATCCTCGCCGACGAAGTCGACCGCCACGTCTCGACGGTCCAGCGCAGCGAGGAGCGCCGTCGGAGACTCATCGGCGACGATACCGACGTACCGGGTCCAGCGGTTCGCGTCCTCCACCGCCGCGGGCGGGTCCGATAGCTCCTCCAGTGCGACATCCCGGAACACGAGCGTCATGTCAGTCGATCCCTCGGGGGACATGCGTTACGGACGGTGTGTCGATACGCTCCTGTCGTTCGTATCCTGTGCACCCTCGTTCAGATTCGACGGACGAGCAGTCGTCTCGGCTCGCCCGTCGTACGGATTACTGTGACTGTTTGCCGGTGGGTCACCCGGCCCTCTCGGCGAACCACCGGTACTGACTTCCAATAACCCGTATCAGTCGTGTGCCGACAGGAGGTCGTCGGCTAAGTCCTCCACCGCGGTGACGGCCGGCGCGCTCGAATCGTGATCGTATGGAGCGGTCCCCTCCTGATCGGCCCGTCTCACTGCATCGTCGTACGGCACGACCGACGTGATCGTGAGGTCGTTGTTGTCACAGAACTCCTCGATCGCCGCCCGATCGTCGTCGTCACGGACTTTGTTCGCGACGACGTTCACCTCGGGGATGCCGAGTTCCGCCGCCAGATCGCGGGTACGTCGCCCCGTCTCCAGCGACTTGTAATACGGCTCGACGACGACGAGCAAGGTGTCTACGTCCTTGGTCGTCCCGCGTCCGAGATGCTCGACCCCGGCGACCATATCCATGACGGTCACTTCGTCGCGGGTCTCGACGACCCCCGAGAGCACTTCCCGCGCAGTGGAGTGGGCCCGGCACATGCATCCGCTTCCGGCGTGATCGACCTCGCCCATCTTGAGGAGCTGAATCCCGTCCGGAGCCTCCGTCCCGTGCTGCTCGATGATCTCCTCGGGGGATTTGCTCAGCTCCAGTTCCGTCTCCCCACTCGGTAACTCGACGCGTTCGAGTAGATTGTTGGGGACCGGGGGGACCGACTGTTCGCGTGGCACGCCGACGGTCAGCGAGAGGTTCGGATTCTCGTCATCGTCGATAGCGAGTACCTCGTACCCCTTCGATGCACAGGCACGCGCGAGCGTCCCGGAGATCGTCGTCTTTCCGGAGCCACCTTTGCCGGAGACAGCTACCTTCATTAGCTGTGTCATCGAGTCACCATAATAAAAAATATTCCCCGGAGATGAACGGATCGTCCGGGGTGGTGTACGTCACCGGCGGTTCGCCAGCCCGTCCTGTCGAACGACCGGTGAACAGTTACGGCGACCCGTCTCAGCAGATTCGTGGTGCTGGTTCGGTCGCCGGTTCGCGCAAGTAGCGCGTCCCTAGACCCGTATCGAGGAGGACGCGCCCGTGTTCGTCGTCGATGGCTTTCCCGATGGCTGCGGCGTCTTGGCCGTCAGGGTGCGAGCGAAGCGCCTCGATCACGTCCGCCGCCGCGGTCGGCTTGACGCCGAGGAGTGCGATCCCCTCGTTTGCGATCTGAAGCGGGTTCAGGCCGAGCATTTCGCTGGCCCCCTTCACGTCCGAGGGGACGGGAATCCGGTCCTGTCTGAGTTCGATCCCGACACCGCCTTTGGTCGCCATCTCGCTCGCGGCGCCGGCCAGCCCCATTCGCGTCGGATCTTTCATCGCCGTGATGTCCGCCCCAGCGACCGACAACGCACGGTCGACCACGCCGTTTATCGGCCGCACGTCCGACTCCACCGTCGTCCCGAACTCGATACCTTCACGCTCCGCAAGTAGTGCAACGCCGTGGCGCCCGACCTCACCGGTACTCACGAGTACGTCGTCCGGAGAGAGGCCGTCGTCGCCGACGACGTGGTCGGCCACGCCGACACCGGTCGTATTAACGACGATGCCGTCGAGGTCGCCGTGACCCATCACTTTCGTATCTCCGGTGACGATTGCAGTGTCGGCCTCGCGGCACGTCTTCGCCATCGAATCCGCGATCCGCTCGAGATCCGACTCGGCGTATCCGGCCTCGATGACGACGGCACTCGAGAGCGCTCGGACATCCGTCGCGCCCATGACTGCGAGGTCGTTGACGGTCCCCGAGACGGCGAGTCGGCCGATGTCCCCGCCGGGAAAAAACGGCGGATGGATCACGTGACTGTCCGTCGTGAAGACCACGTTTCGGTCGCCGATCGGCACGACTGCGCCGTCGTCCATCGCCTCGCGTCCGATGTCGAGGGAGTCGTCGGGGAACCCGGCGGTGAGAATCCCCGAAACGAGGTCACGCATCCCTTTGCCGCCAGCCCCCTGTTCGAGCGTTACGACGTCGTCGGATTCGAACCCCTCGTCGGTCATAGATCGGGGCGCCCACCGTACTCGTGCCAGATCTTACAGGTTCCTTCGCTCGAAACCATACACGCACCGACGGGATCTTCGGGGGTACACTCCTCACCGAACATCTCACAGTCCGTCGGGTCGGCACGCCCGGCCATGATATCGCCGCAGATACAGTCGTCCACGAGCGACGAGCCGCCCGCAGCGAGTGACGCGGTGTCTATTTCGAACTGCTCGCGTGCGTCCACGTGTGCGTACTCGTCTTGGAGGACGAGATTGGCGTCGGGGATGTGTGCGATCCCGCGCCACTCGCCGCTCTCGGTCGTGAAGACATCCCACAGCTGTTTCTGTGCGGGTTCGTTGCCCCGTTCGGTGACACACCGCGGGTAGGCATTCCGGACCGTCTCCTCCCCGTCACGGATGTCTCGCAACAGCACGACGAGGCCCGCGAGAATGTCGAGCGGCTCGAATCCTCCCACGGTGATCGGCGTGTCGGTCTCCTCGACGAGTTCTTCGAACAGTCCCCAGCCAGTGATCGTGGCCGCGTTCCCAGCCGCGAGGAACCCGTCGACGTCGGTTTCGGGCATCGCAGCCACGACCTCCATGGCAGGCGGGACGTACTTGTGGGCGCTCAGTACCGAGAAGTTCTCCGGTGGATCGTTCCTGACGATCGCCGCGGTCGGCGCCGCGGTCGTCTCGAATCCCGTCGCGAAGAAGACGACGTCGTCGTCCGTCTCCTCGGCGATGTCGACTGCCTCGGCGGCACTGTAGACGACTCGAACGTCCGCACCCGCTGCCCGGGCCTCGCTCAACGAGAGCGACGTCCCGGGGACGTGGAGCATATCGCCGTAGGTTGCGATGGTGACGCCGGCGTTTGCAAGCGCGACTGCCTCGTCGACTTCCGGCATATCGGTTACACACACCGGACAGCCCGGCCCCATGCGGAGGTCCAGTCCGTCGGGAAGCATACTCCGGAGGCCGAACTTGGCGATAGACTGCTCGTGGCTACCACAGACGTGCATGATGCTGATCTCGTCTGCATCGATATCCGCGACGAGTTCCTCGGCTCGCTGGGCCAGTGCGTCCGCCTTCTCGGGGTCACGGAACTCGAGGGCGTTCGTATCGCCACTCGCGTCCCTCACGCCACCGGTCGGGCCCCCGGGAACGGGCTCACGATCAGACATCGATATCGAGTTCTTCGAGTAGGTCTTCGGCGTCCTCCGCGTCGGCGGGCTCAACTTCGTCGTCCCCCGGGGGCGCACCCGACTCCGACGGCGTCGACCCGGCCGCTTCGACTTCGTCGATGAGGTCCTCCCGGAGCATGTCGTCCGGCCCGCCCCCCATCATCGATTCGTAGAGCGTCAGCGTCTCGTCGATTTCCGACTCGGGAATCCGACGGATCGCGAACCCGACGTGGTTGAGGATGTAGTCGCCAGGTTCGACCGGTTCGTCTACCGTGTCCAGCCGGACTTCCTTCTCGACGCCCCAGAAGTCGACGTCGGCGGTGAGGCCGTCGACCTGTGTGACCTGCCCGGGCACTCCGAGACACATGGTTGCTGACAACTAGGCACACATTCATTTATACCTTCGCGTCCCCTGAATCCGGCGATGAAACGCGCTCACGTACAGGTAGACGGCGTCGTCCAGAGCGTCGGATTCCGACCGTTCGTCTACCGCACTGCAGTCGATCTCGGACTGCGGGGCTGCGTGCGCAATCTCGGGGACGCCGGTGTCAGCGTGACACTCGAAGGTCCCGGTGACCGAATCGACGCCTTCCTCCGAGAGCTCGAGGCGAACCCCCCACCGCTCGCGACGGTCGAAACGGTCGCCGTCGATACCGAACCCGTGACCGAGTACAGCTACGAGTCGTTCTCGATCGTGGACTCCGAAGACCGGGGCACCGGTGGCGGCACCGTTCCTCCGGACACGGCCGTCTGTGAGGCCTGTTTAGCCGACATCCGCGCTCCGTCATCACGGTTTCACGACTACTGGGCGACGGCCTGCGTGGACTGTGGCCCCCGGTTCACCGTGATCGAGCGGTTGCCGTACGACCGCGAGACGACGTCGATGGCGCCGTTCCCGCTCTGCTCGGACTGTGCCGACGCGTACGCCTCCCCCTCGGACCGACGGTACCACGCCCAAGCTATTGCCTGCCCGTCCTGTGGGCCGCAGTTGGCTTTTCAGCCACACGACCGGCGTACGGACCCCCCAGCCGTCGGCGATCGGACGGGTGTCGACCCGCTCCCGCAGCGGCCGTCGCTCGTCGAGGGCGACGGCCAGTCCCTCGACGCCGCGGCCCGGACACTCGACGAGGGGGGAATCGTCGCCGTCAAAGGCATCGGCGGCGCGCACCTCGCCTGTGACGCGACCAGCCCAGACGCCGTCTCGACGCTCCGAAACCGAACTGGTCGGCCGGCGAAACCGTTCGCCGTCATGGTTCCGTCTATGGACCACGTCACGAGGGTGGCGTCCGCCTCGTCGACCGAACGCGAGTGGCTTCGATCCGCTCGCCGACCTATCGTCGTTCTCGACCGGCGCGCGGACGCCCTCGCGTCGAACCTCGCCCCCGGACTCCACACCGTCGGCGTCATGCTGCCGTATAGCGGCGTCCATCACCTCCTGTTCGAGCGTTTCGACGACCCGATTGTCGTGACTTCGGCCAACCGCCCTGGGTTGCCGATGCAGTCCTCGAACCGAGCGATTCTCGAACAGCTGTGGGACGTGGCGGACGGGTCGCTACTCCACACTCGCCGGATCGTGCAGCGGTGTGACGACTCGGTCGTCCGATCCGTCGGTGGGAGTCAGACGCTGCTCAGGCGGTCGCGCGGATACGTCCCGCTGCCCGTTGCCGCCCCGACAGCCGACGACGCGGACGTGCTCGCCGTCGGACCGGAGCGAGACGTCACCGCGGCCGTACTCTCCGGCGACGAGTGTTACCTCACACAGCACGTCGGGGCCGTGACCGACCGCGAAACGTTCCGATTTCTGCAGGCGGCGATCGACCACTTGCTCGCACTCACCGGCACCGAGCGTCCGTCGGTCGTCGCCCACGACGCACACCCGTCGTTTCGAACCACGGAGTACGCGGCCGACTGCACCGCGGACCAGACCGTCACCGTGCAGCATCATCACGCTCACGCCGCCAGCGTGCTCATGGAACACGACTGTCCACGCGCGGTGTGTATCACTGCCGACGGCGTCGGGTACGGGCCGGACGGAACCGTCTGGGGAGGCGAAGTGCTCGACGCGACCCTCACCGACGCGGACCGGGTGGCTGGGCTCGCTCCCGTCCCGATGCCCGGTGGGGACCGGGCGACCGAGTTCCCCGTCCGGTCGCTCGTCGGCCTCCTGTGGGACCGCGAGGGCGTCGACGTCGGGTCACTCGCCGACCCGCTCGACTGGTCGACCCCGAACGCGGACGAGGTGCGTGTCGCCCGACAGCAACTCGAGGCCGACGTCAACACGCCCGTGACGACGAGCGCCGGTCGGTTTCTGGACGCCATCGCCGCACTCGCCGATGTCTGTCACGAACGGATGTACGAGGGCGAGCCCGCGATGCGTCTCGAAGCGGCTGCGACGGACGGCACACCTCGCGACGTCACGGTGCCGTACACGTCGGCCGACGGCCGACCGGTCGTCGACACGCCGCGGGTGGCCGAACTGCTCGTGGAACTGCGGCGGGACGGCACGCACGCGACGGACGTGGCCGCGACCGCTCAGCGGTTCCTGGCCGACAGCTTGGCGGACCTGGCCGTCGACGCCGCGACCGAACGCGGCATCGACGCCGTCGGATTCGCCGGCGGGGTGGCGTACAACGACGCGATCAATCGCCGCATCCGTCAGCGGGTCCGGGACGCCGGCCTCACGTATCTGGACAACGACGCCGTCCCACCGGGTGATGGCGGGATTGCGTACGGACAGGCCGGCGTGGCGGCCGCGACGGTTCGAGACGGCGACGTGGACTCGTAACCGTCGTCTCGCCGCTCCGAACGGCGGCGTGGCCGATCCGGAGTGCACCGTTCGCGGTCGCCTTGTCATCCCGAAGCCCGCCACGCTGCCCGGTCGACCTCCTCCCGCGCCAAAGGCGGGTATGCGCTCGTAGCTCCTCCGCGCCCTCGGCACCCGGATGCCTTTGTTCGTCGTGAGCGAACACCGACTCGATGGACGACGTTGACCTGACACTACGCCCGGTCGGCGTGGCACACACGCCGTACGAGACGCCAGATGCTGCGCCCCACCAAGGGTTCGCCGACGACGCCGACGCCGAGATAGAGATTTTCGACGAGTACGCCGACGCGCTGGCCGGTATCGCCGACGCGATTCGCATAACGGTCGTCTACTGGGCACACTTGGCTGACCGGACGAG
>Ga0207754_100240_pt1 | contig 25987 bp, 29 predicted proteins | sample A23E1SouthBayCA_FD_187728 | JGI IMG/M metagenome (GOLD analysis project Ga0207754, IMG submission 187728) | Aerobic enrichment media microbial communities from Eden Landing Ponds, California, USA - A23 E1 (SPAdes) | ecosystem: Environmental > Aquatic > Marine > Unclassified | place: Emeryville... | reverse complement strand
GAGCCGGTCACGAAGGCGTACGCGGCAGCCCCGATCTCGAACCCGGACGGTTCGACCGGTATCCGACTCCACATCAGCTACGACGAGGCGATCGAGACTGACGAGCGCGTGAGTCTCGACGAGCTGCGGCAACGCTACATGCCCGTCTACTTCGATCACGAAGCCGATGGCTACCACTACGGCATCGCGGTCGGTGACGCTCGGCACGACGGTCGCTCCGTCGCCGGAGTTACCCAGAGCTGGGGCGACAACAGGCCCTTTCTCTTCGAGACGGCCCGGGACGACAGCGACCAGACGCTGTCCGACGACTCCATCGCAAGTACGTTCATGCACGAACTGGGTCACTCGAACGGGATCCGACCGAACGACTACGACGGCGTCGACTCGAAGACTGTGAGTGCAGATCGCTACGAAAGTACGATGAACTACAACGCTCCCGATGGGTACGTGGGCTACAACGACGGAGCGCCGTTCGACGACTGGGCGCACATCGAACACCACCTCCACACGCCGGCAGTGCGGGACTGACACTGCCGACTGTCACCGCCTTCGACTCGCACCTCGGGAGACAGTAGCCGCCACAGGTAACTGCGCAGCCTGCGGTGTGGGTCGTCACGCCTCGTCGTCGTGAGATCGCAGTCCGCTCGCGACGCGATTCCCTACTCGAAGGCGTCGATCCCCGTCAGATCCGCACCCAGAATCAGCGTGTGGATGTCGTGGGTCCCCTCGTAGGTGTAGACGGTCTCCATGTTGGCGGCGTGGCGCATCGGCGGGTAGTCGGTCGTGATCCCGTTGCCCCCCAGCATCTCGCGGGCGGTCTGTGCGACCTCGCGGGCCATCCGGACGTTGTTGCGCTTGGCCATCGACACCTGCTGGGGCCGCAGATCGCCGCGCGCCTTCAGCACCGCGAGTCGGTCGGCGAGCAGCTGTGCGGTCGTAATGCGGGTCGCCATCTCGGCGAGTTTCTCCTGTTGGAGCTGGAAGCGGGCGATCGGCCCGCCGAACTGCTCGCGGTCGGTCGCGTACTCGCGGGCGGTCTCGAAACAGTCTCGGGCGGCCCCGACCGCGCCCCACGCGATGCCGTAGCGGGCTTCGGTGAGACAGGACAGCGGCCCCTTCATTCCCTCGACGCCGGGCAGGAGGGCGTCCTCTGGCACCCACGCGTCCCGGAGGTGGATCTCGCCGGTCGAGGAGGCCCGCATCGAGAGCTTCCCGTCGATCTCGCTGGTCTCGACACTGTCGCCGTCCAGATCGACCAGAACGCCCCGGACGGTGTCGTCGGTCTCGGCGTCCCCGTCGTCGATCTTGCACCAGATCACGGCCACGTCGGCGATGGGCGCGTTCGTGATCCAGGTCTTGGTCCCGGTGAGCCGATAGCCGTCCCCGTCGGGCACCGCGGTGGTCGCCATGCTCGCCGGATCGGAGCCGTGCTCGGGCTCGGTCAGCCCGAAACAGCCGACCGCTTCGCCCGCGGCGAGGGCGGGCAGCCACCGCTCGCGCTGGGCCTCGCTGCCGAACTCGTGGATCGGGTACATCACGAGCGCGCCCTGGACGCTGGCCATCGAGCGCACGCCCGAGTCGCCGGCCTCCAGCTCCCGCATGAGCAGGCCGTAGGCCTCCGGACTCACGCCCGGAAGCGTTCCCCACGACAGCGTCGGGGCGTAGAAGTCCATCTCGCCCATCGCTTCGAACAGGTGGTCGGGCGAGGTCCCGGACTCGAACCACTCGCCGATCGACGGGCGGACGCGCTCGTCGACGAACTCCCGTGCGGTGTCGCGGATCAGACGCGCCTCCCCGTCGCGGTCGGCTTCGAGGTCGAGATAGTCGAGCATACGACGGCTACGCGTGGCGCGGGCAAAAGTGTGGTCCGCGGTGACGAGGGCCGTGACGCCACGCGTTGGCACAGCCCGGAAACAGCACGCTTTACTGTACAGATCGGCAGCCTCCGGCACAGTGACGGCACCGCGAGCGCTGTGGCTCCGGCAGGCGATCCGAGCGGCGACACTGCTGTCGACGCTGGCCGGTGCGGTGTGGCTCAGCGGTCTCCCCCTCCTCTTTCCGAGCCTCGGTCCCACCGCGTACCTCTTCGCGACGACCCCGGCGGCCCCGGAGTGTGCGCCCCGCCGCGTCGTCGCCGGCCACGCCATCGGCGTCCTCGCGGGGCTGGTCGCGTTCCACGCGCTGGGCGCTGGCATCGGGATCGACACGCTGACCACTCCGGGATCGGTCTCGGCGCTCCGACTGGCCGCCAGCGGCGTCGTCGCCGTCGGCCTGACCACCGCCGGCATGGTCGCCACCGACACCGGCCACGCTCCCGCGTGTGCCACGACGCTCATCGTCTCGCTGGGGATCCTCACGACGCCGCGGGCGGCGCTGTTGATCGTGGTGGCCGTCGTCGTCCTCGTGGTAGAACAGCGGGTGCTCGACCGGATCGGGGTGTAGTCGGCGTCTGACCGATCAGTCGTCTGCGGCCGCGACGCCGCCGGACTCCCCCGTCGTGGCTCGCTCTCGGAGGTACTGCGTGAAGTTGTCGAACAGTCGCTTGGCCTCGCAGGCGGCGTCGTAGTTCTCGGCCGTGATCCCGTCGAGCACCTGCTTGATCCGTGCCTCGGAGAGTTGCTCGTCTTTCCCCCGCGTGACCTCGCGAGCCGTCTCCGGGTCGTACTCGGGGTGGAACTGGACGGAGAACACGTCCTCGGTCTGGAACCCGTGGATGCCGTAGTCGTTCGCAGCGAACTGCTCGGCTTCCGGCGGCAGCTCGACGACGCGGTCGGAGTGTGTGGTGAAGACGGTGAACCGCTCGTCGACGCCGTCGAGCAGTTCGCTGGTGCCGTCGTGCTCGACCGTCCGATAGCCGATCTCGTACTCGTCCATCGCCTCGACCTCGCCGCCCAGCGCGTGAGCGAGCAGCTGATGGCCGAAACAGACGCCCAGGAACGCCACGTCGCGGTCGACCGCGTCGCGGACCCACGCGGTCAGGTCCGCGATCCAGGGCTCCTCCCAGTAGACGGAGGCGCGGGACCCGGTGAGGAGACAGCCGTCGAACGCGAAGGTGTCGGGCAGTTCGCGTTCGGTCACGTCGTACTCGACGAGGTCGGCGTCCAGCTCCCGCCGGAAGTTCCGGCGGTTGAGCGCCCCGTCGTGGGCCGCGTTCAGCAAGGCGATCCTGAGACTCATCACTCCTAGTCAGCGGGTCGAGCCACAAAAGCGTACAGATACGTGGCCGTATTTGCCGATCTCCGCGACGCCGCTGGCGGGGCGGCCGGTCACCCGTCGCTCGTCTGCTCGTCGAGCCAGCCCACCAGTGCGTCCGAGACCGCGGCGCTCTCCTCGACGAAGGCCCAGTGGCCGCCCTCGACGGCGCGGTACTCCCCTCGCGGGAGGTCCCGAGCCAGCGCCTCGCCGGCCGACGCCGGGACGATCTCGTCGTCGACGCCGTGTAACACCTGCGTGGGCAGCGTGATCTCGTACAGCGGCGGGGCCTCGAACGACCGCATCGCGGCGGCCTGTGCGTCCCACGCCGTCGGGTCGGCGTCGTCGGCCTGCCGCCACTCGATCATCTCCTCGCGGATGGTGGGATGGTCGGTCAGGTCCGAGGCGAACGCGGTCTGCAGCGACGCCGCGAGCGCCTCGCGGTCGTCCAGCGGGGCACGGAGGTCGGCCAGCCGGTCAGTCACGGCGTCGCCGCTGGCGGCGGTCCCGAAGAGGGTGAGCGACGCCCCGCGGTCGTACTCGTGGGCGTAGGCCAGGGCGACCATCCCGCCCAGTCCCGCGCCGACGAGGTGGACCCGCGCGACCCCGGCGTCGGCAAGCACTGCCTCCAGATCGGCCGCGAGCCGGTCGACACTGTCGGGACCCGGCGGCGCGTCCGAGCGCCCGGTCCCGCGCAGATCCCACACGAGGCTCTCGTAGGGCCCGGCGACGACGCCGTGTTGCCAGCTCCAGAGCCACGCGCCGGCCCCTACGTCGTTGACGAACGCCACTGTCTCGCCGTCCCCGTCGCGCTCGTAGTGTACTGCGACGCCGTCGGCTGTCGCGGTCGGCATAGTCGAGCCGTGGCTCGCGAGCCCGTTGTGCGTATCGGTTCACCGAACGGGCTCGTCGGGGGCCGGCGGGACGACGCCCTCGGCGGCGGCGCTGCGGTAGTAGTACCCCCACAACACCCCCAGCGAGTAGGTGCCCCAGGCCCGGACGACGACGGGGCCGACGAGCGTGATCACCGACAGCACCGCCGCGAGGGCGACGGCGACGATCCCGGCGAGCCAGGCGAGCCACGCCCGGACGTACGTCCCCGAGGTCGCGAACCGACCGGCCGACGCCCGCGAGAACGCCGTTCGCAACTCGCCGGTCGCGGCGTAGACCGTCAGCGAGGCCGGGAACGGGTAGAGTCCCAGCACGCCGGTCGTCACGCCCAGTGCGATCCCGAGCGGTTCGTCGACGGTCCAGACCGCCGCTGTGGCCCCCCCACCGACCAGCAGGATCACCCCGTAGAGCCCCGCCACGAGCAGGGACTGGAGCCCGCCGACCAGCGACTCGCCGTAGTCGTCGAACGCCGGTCGCTCGCGCTGGCCCCGCGCGACCGCGCCACAGAGCCGGAAGCCGTACCCGACGGTGACGAGCGAGAAGACGGGCAACACGAGCGCGATCAGTTCCACGATCCCGCCGACGACCAGCGGCCGGTAGTCCTCGTCGACCGGATAGGTCGCCGCCACGCCGAACGACCAGCGATCGGCGAAGGGCGACGGGCCCGACGGGTCCGTCGACGGCGGAGCGTCGCCCGCTTCGTCGTCTTCGGCCGCGAGCGTGTCGTCGATCCCCGCCAGTGGCTTCGACTCCTCGGTCCCGGTCCCGTTCGTGGCGTCGCCCGCCCCGGAGTCGGCGTCGTCCGTCCCAGATTCGGCGTCGTCAGCCCCCGATTCAGCGTCGTCCCCCTCCTCCCAGGGGACTTCCGGCTCGGACGGCTCCGGAAACGCGTCTCCCGGCGGATCGATCCGGTGCCTGACGGCCTGCCCGCAGGACGGACACGTCTGTGTCTCGAAATCTGTCTTCGTCCCGCAGGCCAGACAGTATGGCATCGGTCGGCCCTTCTGGACCGACGTAAAAGTAGCTTGGTGCTCTGATCGTCAGGACGGATCGGCCCGCAGCCGTGACCGAACTCGCGACTGCGGGAACAGCAAAGCGACGGGACGGTCCCGATCAGACGTTCGCGATCTGTCTGAGGATCTCCGGTGCGTCGTCCAGTGCCGCGTCCAGTTTGTCGGCGTCTGGGCCGCCCCCCTGTGCGAAGTCCGGCGGGCCGCCGCCGCCGCCGCCGACGCGGGAAGCGAGTTCGCCGACGACTTCGCCTGCGTTGACCTCGACGCCGTCGGGGACGGCGACGACGAACTGCGCACCGCTGGCACCGGAACCGAGCACGGCGATCGAGCCCTGGTCGACGACGGCGTTGGCCTGGGCCCGGAGTTCGTCCATGTCGGCGTCGATGCGCTGGACGACGGCGGTCGTGTCTGCGACCTCGACCGCCTCGCTGTCTCCGCCGCCGCTCGCGCGGGCCTCGGCGAGCTGTTCTTTCAGCTCCTCGATCTCCTTGCCGCGGGCCTTCCACTCGTCGAAGAAGCGTGCCGCCGTCTCGGGCACGTCGCCGTGTGCCACGTCGAACAGTTCGGCCGTCTCGTAGAGCGCGTCCTCGACCTCGTGGGTGGCGTCGATGGCCGCGTCCCCGGCGGCGAAGGTGAGCCGGATGACGCCGTCCTGGATCCGCTCCGTGTTCAACAGCTTGATCGCTCCCACGTCGCCGGTCCGGTCGACGTGGGTGCCACCGCAGGCCTGCACGTCGTCGGCGACGTGGATCAGGCGGATCTGCTCGCCGGTCGGGATCCCGCCCTGGTAGAGATCGAAGCCGTGCGCTTTCTCGGCCTCGTGGCGGTCGGGCCACTCCTGGGTGACGGCGGCGTTGTCCATCACGATCTCGTTGGCGCGGTGCTCGATCTCCTTGACCTGTTCGCGACTGATCGACTCGTAGTGGCGGATGTCGATCCGCGAGGAGTCGGTCCCCTTCTGTGCGCCGGCCTGGCGGACGTGCTCGCCCAGCACCTGCCGGGCGCTGTGGATGACGACGTGCGTCGCGGTGTGGTGGCGCATCAGCCGACGGCGACGGGTGGCGTCGACCTGCCCGCGGACGAACTCGCCGGTCCCGGGGTCCTCGTCACAGGTGTGGACGATGACGCCGCCGTGGACCTGTACGTCGGTCACTTCACCGGTGACGTCGTCGGTCGAGATCGTCCCGTGGTCCGGGGGCTGGCCCCCGCCTTCGGGGTAGAACATCGTCTGGTCGAGCACCACGTCGTAATCGCCGTCCTCGCGGTCGAACACTTCGAGGACGACGGCCTCGAACTCCATGCGCTGTTGGTCCTCGTAGTAGAGCCGGTCGGTCTCCGGGAGTTCGTCGAGCCGTTCCTCGTGTGGGACCGTCGCTTCCTCCTCGACGGCCTGGCCGCCGCCGTGGCGGTCGGCGACGAGGCCGTAGAAGTTGTCGGGCACGTCCACGTCGACGCCCCGCTCGGCGGCGATCTCCGCGACCATGTCCGGCTGGATGCCGTGGGAGTCGTACAGCTCGATCAGCTCGGACACCGGGATCGATTCGCCTCGCTCGGCGTAGTCGTCGGCCAGCTGGCGGACCTTCCGGCCGCCGCGGTCCAGCGTCCCGCGGTACTTCTCGACCTCGGTCCGGACGATGTCGCGGATCGTGTCGCGGTTGTCGTAGCCCAGGCGATCGGCCTGCATGTCGACGAGCTCGTCCAGGGGCGCGTCGACGCCGACCGTGTCGACGAGGCGCTTGGTGCGACGCAGCACCATCCGCGCGAGATAGCCCGTCCCGACGTTCGAGGGGACGATGCCGTCGCCGAGCATGTACGCGAGCGTCCGGGAGTGGTCGGCGATGGCGTAGATGTCTTCGAGGGGCTCCATCAGCTCGACCAGCCGCGCCGTCTCGACGCCCAGCTGCTCGGCCATGGTGTCGCGGGCCGCCTCGATGTCCTCGGCCTCGTCGATGTCCATGTGGCCGGCCAGCTTGGCCGCCCGGAAGACGATCTCGTCTTCCTCGTCGGTGTAGTCGAGCCCGGCGTTGTCCCGCAGGAACTCGATCATCTCGGGGTAGATCGCCTCGTAGACCGTCGGGGTCCCCTGGCTCATCCAGGTCCAGCGCTCGATCCCGTACCCCGTGTCGACGACCCGGCGGTCCATCTCCGAGTAGCTGTTGCCGTCTTTCATCTCGTAGTCGCCGTCGGGGTCCTGCTCGAACTGCATGAACACGAGCGTCGCAAGCTCCAGGCCCTGGTAGATCACTTCGAAACACGGCCCGGCGTTGCCCCCGCCGACCCACACGTCCTCGATCAGGGTCAGCTCGCTGCTGTCGACGCCCAGCTCCTCGAACAGCTCCACGCAGTACTGGACGGTCTCCTCTTTCCAGTAGACCTCGCCCTCGTAGGCGTAGCCCGACCCCTCGTCGGCGTTGAACGCGTGGTGGCCCCCCATCTCGAAGGCCATCGTGTGGCGTCCGGTCTTGCCGACGTTGTCGATGTCCTGCATCCGGATGCAGGGCTGGGAGACCACCAGCGGATTCGACGGCGGCGGCGACTGGCCCGTCGTGACGTGGGGCTGGAAGTCGTAGATCGATGCCTGCGTCAACAGTACGTCGTCGCGCCAGCGGTTGGCGGCGACGGGATAGGGGTCGACCCGCCCGTGGTCTCGCTCTTCGAAGAAGGAGAGAAACGTCTCGCGCATCTCTTCGAGCGAGAGCGTCTCCTCGAAGCCGGGGTCGTCGATGAAGCCGTACTCGGCACAGGGTGGCTCACCGCACGTCTCGCGGGAGGCGTCGCGCGTCCAGAAGTGATCGCCACACGTCCCACACTTCAGCCGCTCGAACCCCTCCTCCTCGAAGTAGTCGAGTCGATATTCGTCGGCGAGGTCGCTCATTGGGATACTGTTGGCCCAGCAGCGGGTAAAACAGTTCCGAAGGCTCAATCCGTGACAGCCGGCGTGACGCGCCGTCTGCCGACGCCGTTGTTAAGCGTTGCCCGGTCGTGCCAGACGCGCCACGACCACCACACGAGTTTTATTTCCCCCTTCGATCCTCCGATCGCATGTCAACAGAAAACGTCGACGCGCAGCGAACCGCGACCGGGACCGCCGACTGGAAGGCCGGCGTCCTCGGTGGTATCGCTGGCGCGCTCGCGATGGGTGTACTGGTGCTGGTGATGAACGACGCGACGCTCGCCGTCGCGATTCCGTCGCTGTACGGCCTCGCGCCGCCGCCCAACCCCGGCCTCGGGATGGCCGTCCACGTCTCTCACGGGGCCGTACTGGGCGTCGGCTTCGCCGCGCTCGCACAGGCACTCGACGTGCGAGAGACGAACCGGCTCGTGGGACTCGGCCTCGGCTGGGGCGTGCTCACATGGATCGGGCTGGCCGCGCTGGTGATGCCGGTCTGGCTGAGCGTCGTCGGGTCGCCGGCCTCGCCGCCGTTCCCGAACTTCGCGCCGCCGTCGCTGCTGTGGCACGCCGTCTACGGGCTGGTGCTGGGCGTCGTCGCGGCCGCGCTGCGAACGCGGCTCTGATCAGTCGTCTAAGCTCATACTACCGGCTGTACATCTGTGAACGATTTCGCCACCCCGGGGTGGCGAAGATCTTCACGAAGGTACAGCCGGCAGTATCAGCGATGCCAGCATCGCTTCGAGCTGGATCTGCTCGCCGCGCTGGTCCCCCTGACAACGGATACTTTTTTACGGTCAGATTGACTACCTTCAGACAGTAATGGCGTCGAATCCCCAGTCTATTGCGTCTGACGAACCCCACCGTCGGGAGCTGCCCGAGGAGATCAGTGCCGACGAGCACGGCACGATCACACTGGCGTTCCGCGACGAGCGCGTCGGCGACAGTGACGCCTTCGAGATGCCCGAACGCGACGACTAGTCGTACAGCTGGACGTTCGTCGCCGCTCTCCTGAGTTCGTCGTCACCGAACTGCTCTGTCAGCTGGCGTTCGAGTTCGTCGACGATCCCTTCGACCGGCTCGGCACTGTTTTCGACGACCGGTGCGAGTGCGAACGCGTCGCCAGAGACATCGTGAAAGAACGTCGAGAACGTGGGGTTACCGTCGCCCCAGCTCCCGTGGCGCTCGATACTCGTGACGGGGACGACGACGACGGGATCGGGGAACGAATCGACTTCGGCGATGTTGACGCCCACGAGTCCGTTGTGGTGGACGGCGTGACGAAGGCCGACGAGTTTCGGCATCTCGTGTTCGATCGGCGCATGCTGTTCCAGCCGAGTGCCGAACTCGTCGTGGGTCCGCTCGACCATCTCGCCAAGCATGTGCAGGAGACTCGCGTACTGGTAAATCGACCACTCACATTCGTTGAGGTCCCGGCGGAGTTCCCGTCGCCCGGAGAACTTCAGTCGATAGGTGTGAACGCACTTGTCCATATCGCTGAGCGCCGTCTGTCGCGTGTCTCGAAGCTTCGATCTGATACTGTCGAACTCGACGAGGCGTCGCGCCGCGTGCGCCAGATCGGCCGCCGGAGGTGACACTGGTGGTTCGCTCTGTCGGCCGCTGATTAAACGTACCGTTTCGGACCGCCGTAGAGTGACCTACTCGTCTAAGCTCAGCGAGGCCAGCATCGCTTCGAGCTGGATCCGCTCGTTGGCCCCCTCGGTGATCCGGTAGTCCGTCTCGCCGACCCGATCGAGGATACGGACGGCCTGCTCGTCGGGCACGTCGAACTCCCAGATCGACCGGTGGAGCTGGTCGATGATGTCGCCACCGGCGATCCCCTCCTCCGTGATGAGGTCGTCCAGCTGCGCCCGAGCGGCCGTGAAGTCGCCGTCGATGGCGTCCTGAACCATCCCCTGGATGACCTCCGGACGGGCCGTCGAAGTGATCGCGAAGACCGCTTCCTCGTCGACAACCTCCCCCGAGACCGAGGCCGCTTGCAGGCCGTTGATCGCCTTGCGCATGTCGCCCCCGGCGGCGTAGACCAGCGCGTCGACGCCGTCGTCGGTGAGTTCGATCCCCTCCTCGTCGGCGATGTGGCGGATCTCCGCCTCGACGGCCTCGTCGCCCAGCGGCGAGAAGCGGAAGACGGCACACCGGGACTGGATCGGATCGATGATCTGGCTGGAGTAGTTACACGACATGATGAAGCGGACGTTGTTCGAGAACTGCTCCATCGTCCGGCGGAGTGCTGACTGGGCGTCGCTGGTGTTGTGGGTCAGAATCCCGTTCGCGAGCATGAAGTTCGGAGTCCCCTCCATACTGATGTTGTATGCTTTCCCCCGATGACTGTACTCGATACTGTTCACCGTCGCGGTATCGACGGCCTGTCGACCACCATCTGAGACGACGGCGGCGTCGAACTCGTCTCTGTCGTAGTGTTCGTGATGTGGGAGGGCGCTGTCACCGACGACGACGAACCGATACTCGTCACCGTAGGTTTCGAGGAACTCCTCGACCTTCTCCGTCTGTCCCCACAGTGCGGCGACACCTTTGACTTCGATGACCGTATCGTCGACGAGGAAGTCGGGGTGAAAGACCGAGTCGGATAGTTCGAACTCCGGTTCGTACTCGTACTCGATATCGGCATCTTGGAGCGTCTTTGCGACCTCGTACTCCCAGTCAGATCGAACGAGGTGACCGAGCTCTTCGCTGTGTCGGATGTTTCCGCCCGTCGGTTCGTGTCCTTGCAGGGCCTCTGACACCTTCTGTGCGACTTCAGGATCGCGCATTGGGTTGTTGTCCCCGGTGATATCACAGACGGGATAGTCACAGTTCTCCGTCGCTTTTTCGATTATTTCGGCTTTTCTCTCGTCGTCCACGTTCGCCCACCATTCCGCACTGGAGCGACCGATCTCCTCTTTTACCGTGTCAGCGTCGGCGTCGACGACCCACTCCTCCCACGAAGTGCCGGATCGAAGTTCGCTGACCGTCTCACGGAACTGGTCGATGCGTTCCTGATCCATCTCCCAGACCGACACGCCGTGGAAGTCGCCGCCGTAGTTGGGATTGTTTTCGCCCGATAATCGCCCGTCGGAGAGTTTCTCGACGATCTTCTCACGTCGTTCGTCCGACCACTCGGTGCCGTGCATCGGATTGCCGTCACCCTGCATCTCGCGGCTGTGACCGTCGTTTTTGCAGGCGAGTGAACAGAACCGACCCGTCGTCCAGTCCCCACAGATCTCACACTGAGAGACGCCGACTGGTTCTTTGAAATCGGCGATCTCGTCTCCGGGTTCCAGTTCTTGTAGCTCCTTTTCGACGAGTCTGCCGTCTTCTCCCACAACGAAGAACGGATGCGAGAGGCTCGCGAGGATCGTCCGCCCGTCCGAGAGCTCGATTTCGAAGAAGTCGGCGACGCCGGAGTCGACGAGCCGACCCTTGTCGGACTGTATTTCGTTGGTCTCGAAGTCGACGGATGGAATCGGTTCCCCGTCCGCCGCTACGTCTTCGATCTCTTTCACTTCCGGCTTGGACGGGTACCCTGTCACGACCTCAGTTCCTGGCGGTACACAAAGCGCGTCTGCCTCGTCGAGAAATATTATTCGGTAGTCGACGCCGCCGAAAGAAGTGCGGGCGAAGCTCTTGATCCGGTCTCGGACCACGTCGATCCCGCGTTCGTCGGAGGCGTTCAGTTCGAGGAAGTGCTCCTGCCAGTCCTCGCCGTACAGTTCCCGTGCGATGGCCGTCGCGCTCGTGGTCTTGCCGGTGCCGGCCGGCCCCGCGAACAGCATGTGGCTCAGATCGTTGCGATCGACGTAGCTCTGCAGGCGCTCGACGATCGTCTCGTGGCCCACGACGTCTGCCAGGGTCTGCGGGCGGTACTTCTCGATCCAGACTTCTTCCCGACCCGAACGCTCGACCTCGCTCATACCCTATCGGAGGGTGGGACCGTCCTTAACTGGTTTGAAACTGCCAGCCTCGACGGAGCGCTACTCGGGAACGACGCCGACCGTCAGTAGCGTGCCGTACTCGCGGTATCGCTCGACCATCGCCGCGCGCGTCTCCCAGTCCTCGGTCGGGAACTCGCTCTCGGCGGGGATCTCCGTCTCCGTGTCCGGAATCCGGTCCTGGCCCGCGACGGCGAAGCCGGCCTCGCGGAACGCCTCGCGGTACTGCTGTTCGCTCCACAGCAGCATCGGCACGCCGACCAGTTCCTCCCACTCGTGGGAGTGGACGTGCTCCTCCCAGCGGTTGACGGCACAGTAGAAGGTCCCGCCGGGGCGCAGGACGCGGCGGAGTTCGTCGAGCACCGTGTGGGGGTTCTGGGCGTAGTAGAACGCCTCCATCGACCAGCAGTGGTCGATGCTGTCGTCGTCGAAGGGCAGGTGTTCGAAGTCGCCGACGGCGAAGGCGACCCGCGGGTCGTCGGTGTAGGCGCGTGCGTTGTGGGCCATCTCCGGCGCGGCGTCGACGCCGTAGACGCGGCCCACGTCTTTCGTCTCGCGCAGGGCACGGCCGGCGTAGCCGCTGCCACAGCCCAGATCGAGGACGGTGTCGCCAGATTCCGCTGGGAGGCGTGCCAGCGCGTGCTTGGCCGTGTGCCAGTGGCGCTCTTCCATCCCCTGATCTTTGCCCGAACGTGCCCACTCGTCGAAGGCGTCGCTGACGCTCATACCCGAGCGAACGCGGGGACGGGACAAAGGCGGTTCGGACGGTCGCGACCGTGACACGTATGTTCCGCCCGTGATGGTGTGGAACTATGATCGTCCGATCCGTCACCCTCCCGTTTACCGACCGGCCGACACTCCTGATCGGCGTACTCGGGGCTTGCTTCGTCGGTGGTCTGTTCGCGTTACTCGGCTACTGGGTCTACCGCGACGCCAGCGCCCGCGGTCGACGGAACCCGATCCTGGTGGTTCCGGTGGCTCTGTTCGCTCCGTTCGGGCTCCTGCTCTACCTCTACCGTCGGCGTCGCTGGGAGCGAGAACACCCCAAGACCGCGTGGGATCGCCGCGTCGAGACGGCACTCGTCGCCATCGGCGGTGCGTTCGTCGTCGGGGTCCTAGTGACCCCACCGGACCCATTCACGCAGATCCTGGCGCTGCCCGTGCTCACGCTCGTGGCCCTCCCCCTGTCGTACCTGCTCGTCTACCGCGAGGGCTGGACGCGACTCCGGCGTGCCCTGTCGCCGTGACTGTCGAACACAAACCGTTTTGCCGGCCCGCCGCTCAGACCACGGCATGGCACGGCCCCCGCGCTATCGGATCGCCGACACGGCCCAGCAACTCGTCGGCGGGTTCCTGCTGGCCGGTCCCTTCGTCGTCACCGAGGAGGTGTGGGTGCTGGCGGCGAACATGACCGACGCCCACGCGCTCCTCGTCGTCGCCATCGTCTTCGCGATCGGCTACGGCGCGCTGTACAAGGCCGACGACGACCGCGATCCCGACACCGAGGCCGAGGTCGCCGGTGTGCCGATCCGGTTCGTCTCGCTGATGGGCGTCTCCTTTGGCTCCGTGGCGATCCTCGCGCTCGCGTTCACCGCACCGCAGACGTTCCTCGTCGAGGCGGAGATCCTGGCGGAGCCGACCCAGCGGACGGTGTTCACGACCACGCTGAAGGCCGTCTCCGTGGGCGCGATCTTCAGCGTCGTCGGGGCCGCGACCGCCGACAGCGTCTTCTGAGCCCGTCGGACCGCTTGCCCGATCGGTGTGGTCACATCTCTCGTCGGGGGAAACGACCGATACTCTAAAGCGCGCCGGGCACCCTTTGCGACCACATGGAGTATTCCCTCGCCATCGAGAACACGCCCGAGTCGATCCCGGGCGGGACGGGCATCCTCTTGTTACATCCGAGCACCGGCGAGACGGACCGACTGGACACCGACTTCCTCAGTACCGACACCGACCACCTGCTGGTCGTCTCGACGCGGACGACCGCCCGCGAGGTCGAACAGAAACTGGAGTACTACGAGGTCGACGAGGACCGGGCGACCATCCTCGACACGCTGTCCGTCGAGCGCGGGTACACGCGCCGGAAGTCCGACAACGTCCGCTACGTCTCCGCACCCGACGACTGGGAGGCCATCGTCGACGAGGCCGAGACGTTCCTGACCGATCACGACGGCAAGCTGCGGGTGACCTTCGACTCCGTCACGGAACTGATCTACTACGCCGACGAGGACCGCGCCGTCCAGGCGCTGGAGCGGCTCCTCGACCTGCTGGCCGACCACGACGCCGTCGGGATGTTCCACCTCGCTCGCGGCGTCCACGACGACGAGACAGTCGACCGGTTCCGGGAGCTGTTCGACGGCGTCGTCGAACTCGACGAGGACGGCTCGATCACCAGCCAGTTCTGATACCACCGGCCGTCGCTGTCCGTGCCGAACCGGGACCCGCGCTCGCATCGGAGGAACGAACCATTAAGAGGCCAGATTCCCTTGTTGAGAGACGTATGCCGGAATGCCAGAACTGCGGTAACTTCGTGACGGCTGATTACGCACGGGTCTTCACACCCAACGGGGTCGATGCACCGCGGGTCTGTCCGCAGTGCGAGGACAAGATTCGCGACGGCGCGGGCGTTCGGGAAGCCCGGTCGACACGCCGCGGATAGTCTCCGATCGTCGCGCGGTCTGACAGACACGCGAACGCTGCGAGTTCTCTCGTCTCACGTACGCCACAGTCGAGCGCGCCCAGCGAGCGCTCGGTCGGGCAGCTCTGTCGGTCTCGTACTGCCGGCTGTCACTGTTACAGACTTACAGCCGGCAGTATCACTCGCGAGCCCCAGCGACGGCGTCGCGCGCGATCTCGAAGGCGTCCGTCGCTCGCCCCTCGTCTCGTGCCTCGGCGGTGATCCGGATCAACGGCTGGGTCCCGCTGGCCCGGACCAGAAACCACGCGTCTCCGAGGTCGACCCGAACGCCGTCGAGCGTCGCCACGTCGTCGTACTCGGCGGTGATCCGATCGGCCAGGCGGTCCACGACGGCGCGCTTGTCCTCGACCGCAATGCTCTCGCGGCGGATCGGATAGTCGGGCACCGCGGCGACGCGTTCCCGGAGTGGCTCCTCGGCGTGGAGCGCCACGAGCCGGCAGGCCGCAAGCGGTCCGTCCGGACACAGCGTCTGGTCGGGCCAGATCCAGGCACCGCTGGGCTCGCCGCCGAAGGCGACGCCCGACTGGCTCGCTCGCTCGGCCACGTACACGTCGCCGACCGGCGTGTACGCTACCGCCACGTCGGCCTCGGCGAGGAAGTCCGCGACCGCGAGGCTCGTGTCGACCGGCACCGCGACGGTGTCGCCGGGCGACGCCGCCTCGCGGGCGAACACGGCCAGCAGTTCGTCGCCGGAGACGAAACGCCCGTCGGCCGTCGCCGCTCGCAGGCGATCGGCGTCGCCGTCGTGTGCCACACCGAGTGCGGCGTCCGTGTTCGCGACCAGCGCCGACAGGGACGCGCAGTTGTCCGCGGTCGGTTCGCTGGGACGGCCCGGAAACGAGCCGTCCGGCTGGGCGTTCAGCGTCTCGACCGCACAGCCCAGCCGCTGGAGCGCGTCGACGCTCACGCCGCCCGCGCCGTTGCCGAGATCGACGGCCACCGGTGGTGCGTCCGTCGGAGCGAGCGAGACGGCGTCCGCGATCGTCCGCGCGTGGCGCTCGCGGCCGTCCCAGGTCGTCCGCGTGCCGAGCCCGTCCCACGCTTCGAGGTCGGCGACGCCGTCTCGGACCCGCTCGGCGATCCGCTCGCGGCCGGCCTCGTCGAACGCCTGGCCGGAGGGCTGCCAGAGCTTGATCCCGTTGTCGGGCGCGGGGTTGTGCGAGGCCGTGATCGCCGCCCCGGCGTCGGCGTCGCGCCAGCCCACCGAACGGGCGACCGTCGGCGTCGCCGCCACTCCGAGGTCGATCACGTCGGTCCCGGACTCGCGCAGTCCCGCCGCCAGCGCGTCGGTCAGTAGCTCGCCGGACTCGCGCGGATCGCGCCCGACCACCACCCGATCGGCCTCGACGCCCAGCGCCCGCCCCACGTCGAGGGCGAGCCCCGCGGTCACCGCCTCGCCGACTGGTCCCCGGATACCGCTCGTACCGAACATACCGGCAGGTCGCGAGAGCGTGATAAAAAGTATGCGTCGTCTAGCCGACGACCTCGTCGCTTCGCCCACGACACAGTCTCGCCCGCCGATCACTCGGTGAGCGGGAGGACGATCCCGAACAGGAACGGAGTCACGAGCGCGATCACCAGGCCGGCCAGCTCCAGGTCGAACAGCAGCGTCTGCTCCCAGCCGGGGAGCGGACCGCCCATCGCACCGGCGGCGGTCCCACCGAGGCCGCCGATCGCGAACAGGGCGACACCCAGGAGGAAGCTTCGTCTCGTCAGCGTCGCGTAGTCGACGTTGCCGTACCGTCCTGCCATAGTGCGAAATCCGACGACGGAAGCCATAGTCGTTGCGATCCCGCGAACCAAAAGGTACTCGGGACCGACTACGGTGGGTCTGAACATGGACTCGGAACTGTTCGATCTGTTTCCCGAACTCGTCGAGTTGCTCGTCGCCGGCCTGAGCACCGCGGTGCTGTCGGTCGCCGGCACGTACGTCGAGCGGTTCGCGTTCGCGACGATCCAGACCGGCGACACGACCGCAGGAGCGTGGGCCGCCTTCATGGGCGTCGCGATGCTCTTTCTCGCCTACGTCGTCGTCACCGACCGCCTCGTGCCGACGCTGTTCGAGGTCACGGGACGCGTGACCGGTTCGCCCGAGTGATACGGAAAGTTGTCGGTACTTACCGGTGAGCGTCGCCACGGAGAACAAACGTTTTGTCCGCGTCCGTGGACCCTCCGGGCATGAAACAGGGCGGGAGCGACGACGCGAAGCGCGCGGCGGGAGAATCGGCCGCCGAGGCCGTCGAAGACGGCATGGTGGTCGGACTCGGGACCGGCTCTACCGCGGCCCACGCGATACGGGCCATCGGCGCGGCCGTCGACGCCGGGCTGGACGTGACCGGGATTCCGACCTCGTTTCAGTCCCGCGAACTCGCGCGGGACGCCGGGATCCCGCTGACCGACCTCGACGCCGCCGAGGTCGACCTCGCGATCGACGGCGCGGACCAGGTCGCTGGCGGGTGTCTCATCAAGGGCGGCGGCGCGGCCCACGCCCGCGAGAAGATCGTCGACACGGCGGCCGACCGGCTCCTCGTCGTCGTCGATCCGACCAAGGAGGCGGACGTACTCGATCACACGGTTCCACTCGAACTGCTGCCGGACGCCAGACGCCCCGTCGCGGCGGCCGTCGAGCGACTCGGCGGGGAGCCGACGCTTCGCCGCGCCGAGCGCAAGGACGGGCCGGTGGTGACCGACAACGGCAACCTCGTGTTCGACTGCGCGTTCGGTGCGATCGCCGACCCCGCAGCGCTGGCGGCGGACCTCGCGACGATCCCCGGCGTCGTCGAGCACGGCCTGTTCGTCGGCGTGGCCGACGAGATCCACTGCGGGACCGACGACGGTGTCGCCGTCAGAGAACTGTAGCTCGGGCGCTGCGGCTAGTCGATCGCGTCGAAAAAATCGATCGGGAGTCGACCTTACAGGTCGCGCGGCTGGACGGTCTTCCGGTCGTTGGCCTCGGCTCGGCGGGCGGCGTCTGCGAGCAGCTCCTCGACCTCGTCGTCGAGGGCTGTGTAGAAGTCGGAGGCAACGTTCATGTCATCGAGCTCTTCCTTCACGGCTGCTTTGACGATTAGGTCTGCCATACAGAGAACGTGTTCCAGGTGCCATGTTAAATACTTTCCTGAATCCTGGCCCTCTCGCCGGTATTGACGGGGGTTTGAGCCACTTTGACACTCGACAGCCCATATAAACTACGGTGGTCTGGCTCGCCTTGGGGTGGCCTCGACCACCGAAACCGCCGCTGGCGACCGCTGGTGTGTCGCTCGCGCGCGAACGCGGCGGGCGAACAGTTATACTGCCGGCTGTCACTTCGTGACGATCTTCGCCACCCGGGGTGGCGAAATCAGTCACAGACGTACAGCCGGTCGTATTAGGAAAGAGTCGAGTGTGCGCGCTCCAGAGAGTGGGTATGCGCGAACTACTCGACGCCGTCGCCGCGGGCGAGGTCACGCCCGCCGAGGCCGAGGCGGAACTCGCCGGCTACGCCACGGGCGAGGCCGGTCGATTCGACGCGACCCGGGAGCAACGCTCCGGCGTCCCGGAGGCGGTGCTGGCGGACGGAAAGACACCGACGGAGGTCGCACAGCTGGCCGCGACCGCGCTGTCGACGACCGGTCGAGCGATCGTCACGCGGGCCGACGAAGCCCAGGCCGGTGCGGTCCGAGCGCGACTCGACGAGGTGGCACCGGCGGCGACGCTGTCCTGGTCCGAGCGCTCCCGCTGGCTCGTGGCCCGCGGTCCGGAGTACGAACGACCCGACCTCGACGCCAGCGTCGGCGTCGTCACCGCCGGCACCTCCGACGCGGTCCCGGCGGGCGAGGCGGCGATGATCGTCCGCGAGATGGGGGCCGACGTGGAGCGCGTCGACGACGTCGGCGTCGCCAGCCTCGTCCGCGTCGTCGACCAGCTCCCGGCCCTGCGCGAGCAGGACGTGTTGATCGTCGCCGCCGGTCGCGAGGGGGCGCTGCCGACGGTCGTCGCCGGCCTCGTCGACGTGCCGGTGATCGGGCTCCCGGTCTCGACCGGCTACGGCCACGCTGGCGAGGGCGAAGCGGCGCTGTCCGGCATGCTCCAGTCCTGTACCGCCCTCTCGACGGTCAACGTCGACGCCGGCTTCACGGCCGGCACGCAGGCCGGGCTGATCGCCCGCCAGATCGACGATGCGAGCGGTGCGTAACGCCCTAACTGTGTTGGCATGTGAGGCTATGGAACTGGCTCCCATACGTGTGAGTGCCGGACGCCGAGAGACCGGCCCCAACCATGCCAGAGTGCGATCACTGCGGCGCGCACGTGTCGGATCGTTTCGCTCGAGTGTTCGCGGACAAGAGCGGCAACGTCCGCGCCTGCCCGAGCTGTTCGGCGAACGCTGGAATCGCCGAGGTTGCCCGAGAGCGCGCCCACAAGGTGTGAGGCCCGACTGGGCCACCCGTACCGTGGTACCAGTACCACGCGACGCCCTGTTCTGCCGACGAACGCCCCAGCCACAGGCACGCGACCGATGAGCGACCACTACGTCTACGTCCTGCGCTGTGCCGACGACACGCTGTACACGGGCTACACGACGGACGTACAGCGCCGCGTGGCCGAACACGACGCGGGCGAGGGCGCGAAGTACACCCGCGGTCGGACGCCCGTAGCGCTGGTCCACGTCGAGTCCTTCGAGAGCCGCTCGGCCGCGATGAGCCGCGAGTACGAGATCAAGCAGTACTCACGGGGGCGAAAAGAGCGGCTGATCGAGTGAAACTGTCGGGAGTAGCGAGGACGGGAGCTTTTTGCCGGCTGGGGTTGCACTGCCAGCCATGACCGACGCAGACGCCGAGGCCATCGCCTTCGGCACCGACGGCTGGCGGGCGACGCTCGACGAGTTCACCGACGAGCGGGTCCGCATGGTGGGCCAGGGTGTCGCGACTCACCTCCGGGAGGCGGGTCACGACGGCGAGACGGTCGCCGTGGGCTACGACGCACGCTCTCACTCGCGAGGGTTCGCCGAGGAACTGGCCCGCGTGCTGTGTGCGAACGGCTTCGACGTGGTGTTGCCCGACCGGGACACGCCGACGCCGGTCGTCGCGTGGACGGTCAAGTCCCGCGGACTGGCCGGCGCGCTGATGGTGACGGCGTCGCACAACCCGCCGGAGTACAACGGCGTGAAGTTCGTGCCCGCCGGGGGCCAACCGGCGCTGGCCGACGCGACCGACGCCGTCGAGGCGGCGCTTGCCCGACCGGACTCGCTGCCAGAGTCCGAGTGGGGGAGCGTCGAGGAGACGGACCTGCTGGCGGCGTATCTCGACCACGCCGTCGAGTTCGCCGGAGAGAGCCGCGACGAGCCGGTCGATCTGGCCGGGCTGACGGTCGCCTACGACGCGATGCACGGCAGCGGCCGCGGCGTCACCGACCGCCTGCTAGAGCGGGCCGGGGCCGACCTCGTCCGCCTGCGCTGTGAGCGCGACGCCAACTTCGGCGGTGGCGCACCCGAGCCCGTCGCCGAGCGCGTCGAGGCGCTGATCGAGCGGGTCCGAGACGGCGACGCGGACCTCGGGATCGTCAACGACGGCGACGCCGACCGGATCGGCGTCGTGACGCCCGACCGCGGTTTCCTCGATCCGAACCTCTTCTTCGCCGCGGTGTACGACGACCTGCTGGCGACACGCGGGAGCGAGCGACCGGACGGTGCCGGGCCGGCCGGCGTCGTGCGGACGGTCTCGACCAGTTCGATCGTCGACCGCGTCGCCGCGGCTCACGGCGAGTCGGTCCACGAGACCGCCGTCGGCTTCAAGCACGTCGCCGCGGCGATGGCCGAACACGACGCCCTGATGGGCGGCGAGGAGTCGGGCGGGTTCGGGCTCACCGCACACCTCCGCAACAAGGACGGCGTCCTGCTGGCGCTGCTGGCCGCCGCGGCCGCACACGACCGCCCGCTCGACGAGCGCGTCGACGCGCTGCTGGCCGAGCACGGCGAGATCCACCAGGGCCGGATCAGCGTCGACTGTCCGGACGACCGCAAGGAGCGCGTGCTGGCGGCACTGGAGTCGTCGCTCCCGGACAGCGTGGCCGGCCAGTCCGTCGACTCGGTCTCGACGGTCGACGGCTTCAAGATGACGCTGGCAGACGGCACCTGGCTCCTCGTTCGCCCCTCCGGCACCGAGCCCAAGCTCCGGGTGTACGCCGAGGCGACGAGCCGCGAGCGGGTCGACGAGCTACTCGCCGCCGGACGCGAGATCGTCACGCCCCTCGTCGCCAGCGCGGAGTGACAGCCGACAGCACGACCCTCGATACGCTACTCGCCCGCCAGGCGACCGCGATAGCGCGACTCGTCTCCCTCGACCGGCTCGATCGCGAACCCGAGGGTCTCGTAGAACGGCCGGACCCGCTCGTCGAACGCCGCCACGAGCCGCCCCCGTTCCGCGAGGGCGCGCTCGACCAGTGCCGAGCCGATCCCCTGCCCGCGTCGGCGACGGCGGACGGCGACGCTGACGATCCGATCGCCGTCCAGCACGAGCGCCCCCAGCACGCGCTCGCCGTCGTCGGCGACCGCCAGCAGCGTCTCGCCGCGCCGGAGGCTCGCTTTCAGCCGGGCCGGCTCGGTCTCCAGAGCCGCCCCGTCGAGGACGTTCGCGACGGCAGCCCGATCGGCCGGCGTCGCCTCGCGGACCCGCATCGTCTCGTACTGGCGACTCGCCCGCCAGAAAGGATTTCGCTCTCCCGAGACGGCCACCACGCTCACCCGCCTTTGACCAGGCGGACCACGCGGACGTGGTCCGCCTCGACGGGCTGGTCCTCTGGGACGGGCGTGCCGTCGACCAGGATCGAGACCGTGTGAGGGCTGAGGTCGGTCGGAGCCAGCAGGTCGGCGTAGCTGTCGCCCGCCGCGACCTCGACCTCGTGGGTCTCGCTCCCGACGATCTCGACTGTCACGCGCATACGGTTCGATTCGGACGGTCGACCTTGAGCGTGTCGCCGCGTGGCGCTCATACGACCGGCTGTCCATCTGTGACCGATTTCGCCACCCCGGGGTGGCGAAGCTCGTCACGAAGTGACAGCCGGCAGTATCAGGCCGACGGCTCTGCGTCGCTAGCGGCCGGCTCGGGAGCGGGTTCGGCCTCGTCATCGTCGCTCCGGTAGCGATCGGACATGCCGATGACGAGCGCGCCGAGCCCGACCAGCACGACGACGGCCTCGACGAGGTCGCCGAGGATCGGCACGAACTTCACCGCAGCGACCCCGAGGACACCGACCAGCAGCGCGAGCCACCGGCTGTCACGGTCGATCCGTCGGAGGAGCCAGCGCCCGAGAGCAAATCGGCCGTACAGTGCGCCAGCCCACACGAGGAAGGCGTACGCGACGATGCCGGCGATCGACAGCGGGATGCCGACCAGCGTCAGGAACAGGAGCACACAGACCAGGGGAACCCCGACGAGCGCGAGCAGTCCGAACGCCCCCATCCGGAGGGGATCGTCGGTCACGTCGTCGGCGACGCTCGTCGAGAAGCGGGGAAACGCCACGACGAGGACGGCCCCCGCGACGAGGTTCGCGACGACGCCGTAGGCGGTGAAGGTCCCGGTCGGTAAGGCGAACGACGGGCCGCTGGGGTTGACGCTCACGTTGTCGGTCCGCTCGACTGTTCCGCCGACGGTCGCGCCGTCCGCGCGGTTCAGGGTGCCGTCGTAGGTCAGGTCGCCGCGGATGTCGGCGGTCGGGCCGAGCGTGATCTCCTCGGCACCGATCTCGACGTTGCCGTCGATCCGTCCGTCGACGGTGGCCGAGCCGGCCCCGGCGGTCAGGTTGCCGCCGATCTGAGCGCCCTCGTCGACCGTCACGGAACCACCCGCGCCCTCGACGTCGCCGCCGACGGTCCCGCCGATGTCGAGGGTTCCGGCAGCCGCCTCGACGTCGCCCTCGACTGTGCCGTCGATCACGACGGTGCCACCGGTGGCTTCGAGGTCTCCCGTGACGGTCCCTTCGACGACGACCGTGCCGCCGACGGCCTCCAGGTCGTCGTCGATCGTCTCGCCCGGGCCGACCGTGACTGTCCCGCCGGTCCGACTGGCCGCGGCCGCCGTCCCGGGGAGCGCTCCGACGACGAGGATCACTACGAGCAGTGCGCAGAGTGTGCGTCGCATGCCCAACTGTTCTCTGCCCGACAATATAAAAGGGAACTCGGAGTTTCTCGGTGGGAAACTGTGACCGAGTTCGCCCGCTTCCCGCCGGGGAACGCTTTTGAGACCGGGGAGAATGTACTGTGGCATGCGAAGTCGACAGGGGGTGCTCGTCGGGCTGGTCGCCGTGACGGGGCTGTTGACGGTCGTGTTACTCTGGAGCGTCGTGACGACCGTCTTCTTCGCCATCACGGTCGCGTACGTGCTCTATCCGTTGCGCCGACTGCTCGTCGAGCGAGGGATCCACCGTCGGATCGCCGCCGCCGCGGCGACCAGCGTCGCCTTCCTCTCGGTTGCGGCGCTGATCGGCCCGCTGCTGTGGTCGCTGTACCGCCGTCGTGGAACGCTGCTGGCGTATCTCAGGACGCTCCCGACCGGCTTCGAGTTCGAGATCCTGGGGATGCCGTTTGGCTTCGAAGTCGGATCGCTGGTCGCGACGGCTCGTGTCGCGATCACCAGCCTCGCCGTCGACGTGGCCGGGAGCGCGCCGATCATCGGGCTGAAGCTGTTTCTCTTCACGCTGCTCGTGTACGCGCTCCTGTTGCGACCGAGCGCCGCACCGGCGGTCGTCTTCCGTGCGGTCCCCGACCAGTTCCACTCGCTGGTCCGCACGATGCACGAGCGGACCAGAAACACCCTGTACGCGATCTACGTCCTCCAGGGGGCGACGGCACTCGGCACGTTCCTCATCGCCTACGTCGTCTTCGCCGGTCTGGGCTACTCCGGTGCCTTCGGACTGGCGGCCGTGGCCGGCATCCTCCAGTTCGTTCCGGTGGTCGGCCCGAGCATCCTGATCGCGCTGGTCGCCGCGACGGACGTGGTCGCCGGGGATCTGACCGCGGCGGCCACGCTGCTGGTGATCGGACTGGTCTTCGTCGGCTTCCTCCCCGACGCGATCATCCGGCCACAGCTCGCACCCTACACCGCGGACATCCCCGCGAGCCTCTACTTCATCGGCTTTACCGGCGGCGTGCTCTCGATCGGGCTCGTCGGATTCATCGCCGGCCCGCTCGTCGTCGCGCTGTTCGTCGAAGCCGTGGAGTTGCTCACGAACGATCAGCCGGCGGTCCAGCGCCGACTGGATTCCGAACACACCGAGTAAGCCGTCGACCGCCAGACGGTCAGCTCTCGCCGGTCTCCAGGGGACGGTCCTGTGCTCTCCACTCGGTGAGACTCCCCTCGTAGAAGGCCAGGTCGTCGTACCCGAGGTGACGCAGGACGACGTAGGTGTGACTGATCCGGCGCGCCGTGTTACAGTAGAGGACGATCCGCGCTTCGGGGACGATCCCGCGCGACGCCAGCAGCTCCCGGACCTCCGTCTCGGGGCGCAGGCCGCGGCTCTCGTCGTCGACCAGTTCGCGCCAGTCGAGCGGGACCGCACCGGGGATGTGGCCCTCTTCGTACTCCCACCCCTCTCGGGTGTCGACGATCACGGCGTCGCCGTCGACGGCCTCGGCGACCGCGTCGGCGTCGACCAGTGGCGTCTCGGCCGGTGGCTCGATCGCGTACTCCGTCGGCGTCGGCGCGGGCGTCTCGCTGGTGGTCTCGCGTTCGAGTTGCCACGCCGAGAAGTCCCCGTCGAGCAGGTGCAGCGCCGCGGGGTCGTGGCCGTACAGCGCCGCCGTCACGAGAAAGCGCGCGGCGAAGACCCCGTGTGTGTCGTCGTAGGCGACGATCTCGTCTCCGTTGGCGATTCCCGCCTCCGAGAGCAGCGTCGCGAAGTGTGCTCGCCCGGGGAGCATCCCCTCGTCGTGCTCGCCGCTCTCGTCGGCGCGAAACGCGTCGAAGGGGACGTTGGCCGCACCCGGGAGGTGGCCGATGCCGTCGTACTCCCAGGCGTCGCGGACGTCGACCACGCGCACGTCGTCCAGACGCTCCGCGAGCCAGGACTGGGACACGATATCTGTCATTGCTCGACCGTTGCGGACGCGACGGCTTGAACCGTCCGTCTCGGTCGCTCGAAGATAGCGGAGATATTTTCCAGCCCGCGGCCCGCAGTCGGGACCGAACCGCCGGCAGCCGGGTGAGCGCCGCCGGAGCCGTGCGAAATATTCGCATACTAATACGTCCGACAAGGGGCAGAAACTGCCGCCAGAGGGGAGGAGTGGCGGGCTATGCCGAGAGAGGGTGGGGTTATATGGATGGGGTGCATATTTTGGCCTGTATTATGAGCGACTACGCAAACGACGTTCTCGTGACGGCGGAGTGGGTCGAGGACAACCTCGACTCGTTCCAGAGTGACGATCCCGACCACCGACTGGTCGAGGTCGACGTAGACACGGAAGCGTACGACGAGGCCCACGCGCCCGGCGCGATCGGCTTCAACTGGGAGACACAGCTCCAGGATCAGACCACCCGCGATATCCTCTCGAAGGAAGACTTCGAGGACCTGCTCGGGAGCCACGGCATCAGCGAGGACTCGACGGTCGTCCTCTACGGTGACAACTCCAACTGGTTCGCCGCCTACACCTACTGGCAGTTCAAGTACTACGGCCACGACGACGTTCGGCTCCTCGACGGCGGTCGCGAGTACTGGCTCGACAACGACTACACGACCACGGACGAGGTCCCCGAGTTCTCCGCCGTCGACTACGAGGCGTCCGGCCCGCGCGAGTCCATCCGCGCGTACCGCGACGACGTCGAGAACGCCATCGAGAAGAACCTCCCGCTCGTGGACGTTCGCTCCCCCGAGGAGTTCTCCGGCGAAGTGCTGGCACCCCCGGGCCTGCAGGAGACCGCACAGCGTGGCGGCCACGTCCCCGGCGCGAAGAACATCTCCTGGGCGGCCGTGACCAACGACGACGGCACGTTCAAGGACTTCGACGAGCTGCAGGAGCTGTACGCCGACGAAGACATCGACGGCGACGAGACGACCGTCGCCTACTGCCGCATCGGCGAGCGCTCCTCGGTCGCCTGGTTCGCGCTCCACGAGCTGCTGGGCTACGACGACGCCGTCAACTACGACGGCTCCTGGACCGAGTGGGGCAACCTCGTCGGCGCGCCCATCGAGAAAGGGAACTAACGAGAGCGTCAGCTTCCGTTCTTTCTTTCGCGCAGTACCCGTGTAGCCACCGGAGTCGCCTGACGTGACTGGTCAGTTCGGCTCGGGCCGATCCATCCCTTCGATCTCCGTAAAACGCGTCGGGAAGATCGTGCCCACACTCACCGAATGGGATCATCACGACGCCGGGACGACCGAA
>Ga0207754_100238_pt1 | contig 26064 bp, 25 predicted proteins | sample A23E1SouthBayCA_FD_187728 | JGI IMG/M metagenome (GOLD analysis project Ga0207754, IMG submission 187728) | Aerobic enrichment media microbial communities from Eden Landing Ponds, California, USA - A23 E1 (SPAdes) | ecosystem: Environmental > Aquatic > Marine > Unclassified | place: Emeryville... | reverse complement strand
GGGCCGTCTCGGCTTCGAGTTCGGTGAGCCGCTCCTGGAGCCGGCCCTGCTGCTCGGCGACGATCCGGGCCTTCGAGTTGTTTGACTCGGCGGCCGCGAACTGCCGGTCGAGCGAGCGCTTGGCGACCTCGCTGTCGATTTCGGCCTGTTGGACGTCGACGACGCCCGCGAACGCGGCACCGGGTGCCGGGCCGTCCTCCGGCGTGGCCTGCGCGCCGGACAGCGTCGCGGCGGCGGGGACGCTGCCGGCGACCACGGCGAGCGTGACGACGACGATTGCGATTCGGTTCACACCCGATACGTAACGACCCACCCGTAAAAACCGTCTACTCACTCCAGCCGGCTTCACCCCGATTAACCCAGCTTAACGCGCCGAGGGCGGGGAATCGTCCTCGTCGTCGGGGAACTTCAGCACGTTCTCCCGGCCGAGCCGGAACGACTCGACTTTCCCGGCATCGCGCAGGTCGCCGACGACCTGGCTCGTGCGGGCGGCGCTCCAGTCGAGTTCTTCGGTCACCGCTTTCTGCTTCATCCGGCCACCGTTGCGCTCCAGGAGGTGCATCACGCGCTCCTCCGGGCTGAGCAGTTCCTCGGGGGTGTCGTCCGCCGGCGCGGGCTCGTCCGGCTCGTCGCCGGCAGCGGCTGCGGCGGCCGAACCCTCGCCACTGTCCGTGGTCACGTCGGTGGGTGTGTCACCACCCGATGCGTCACTGGTGGGCGCTTCGCTGGAGGCTGTCTCGGTATCGGGGGCGCCACCGACCGGGGCGCCGCCCTCCGACGCCTCGCGAGCCCGGGCCGCCTGCTGGCGGCGGTAGTACCAGACGACGCCGGCGGCACCGAACAGCACGATGCCGACGATGGCGCCCAACGGCGGGGTCCCGCCTTCCGGGCGAAGCACGATCTGGGGCTGGCCCACGTCGAACTCACGGGGACCGGTCCACGTCACCGAGTTCTCCCCCTCGCGATCGGGCTCGGGGTCGGCCACGTTCACGACGTACCTGTCGGGCCAACTGATCGTGAGTTCGGTGTCGGCGTCGAGGAACAGTCCCGCCAGCGCGTCGCCGGCGGCGATCTGGCCCTCGGACACCGCCGCGAACCCGACCCAGTCGAAGCTGTAGCGGATGATGCCGTACTCGCCGCTGAGCGGGCTCGTGCGCGCCTCGACGGTGACGTTCTCGACGGCCATCTCCCGGCCAGTCGCGTTTTCGGCGGCCGCGACCGTCGACTCCATGCGCGAGGCGAACTGGCCTCGGTAGTCGCTGGTGTTCTGCTCGATGTCCTGCTGGAGGCTCTCGAACGCCTCGGTGGTGTTCTGATCGTCGAGCGCAACGCGATACTCGATGCTCCACCGAGCGTCCCCGTTCTCGTCGACGGCGGCCTCGAGGACGACTCTGTCCGTCTCGACGTCGCCGGTCTGGAACGCGGGGAACTCCGCGGCGGCGCCGACGCCGGAGCTGACGAGCAGGATCGTCAGCACGACTGCGAGGACACGGGCCCCCCACCACGAGGCGTCGGACGGGGGGTCCCCACGACAGGATCGGCCCGGGAGATGGGTCCGTGGATCCATTCGCTCGAACGTGCGGCGTCCCGGAGTAAATGCGTTGCCGTCCCAACTTTCGAGCGCCCCCGTCGTGTTTCGAAACCACCATTTCACTCCGGAGCGTGCCCGAAACGGCCATAGCCCTTTTTGTGTACCCGCCGCGAGCTATCTCGCATGAACACGCGAGGGAGCCTCGAAGCCGAGGACCTGCTGAAGCTGATACTGGTGCTCGTCGTGGCGTGGCTGGTGATCGAGCTGCTCGGCGAGGTGCTCGAGCTGTTCACCGGCCTGCTCGGCTTGATCCCGGACCTGCTCGGGATCGCGATCATCGTGCTGGTGATCCTCTGGCTGCTCGACCGGATCTAACGTTCCCGCGAGACGGCGACGACGCGCTTTTTACTGCCGACCGCCCAGCTTTCGCCGTGAACCGTCGCGCCGACAGCACCGCCGTTTCGCAGCCGCAGTGAACCTCCGAGTTCCGCCGGCGGTCGAACGCCTCGCGGACCGCCTCCACCCGAAACTCACCCCCTTCGAGCAGGTGCGGGAGCGCCACACGCTCGTCGTCAAGCGCATCGAGGCCGACACGTGGCAACGGGGCGGCGGTGGCGTCCGCGAGCGCCTCCGCCGGATTCTCGACGAGACGAAGCCGTTCCCCGTCCGCATCGGCGGCGTCGACTACTTCGCCGATCCACCCGACGGCCGTGGTCCCGTGGTGTACCTCAGCGTCGAGAGCGAGGGGATCCGCCAGCTGCACCGTCGGCTCTGTCGGGAGTTTCCGGTCGTCGACGACCTGGAGGGCGGGAACTACGTCCCGCACGTGACCCTCGCCCGCGGGGGCAGCGTCGCCGACGCCGAGCGCGTCGCCGAGACCGCGATAGACCCCGTCGAGTGGACCGCCGAGCGCGCGTTGACGTGGGACCGCGAACACCGCGAAGCGGTCGATCGGTTCCGGCTACGCGGCTAACTCATCGACTTCGGCCGCCACCGGCAAAAGCCGTTTGGCGGTTTTTGGCTCGCCTAATCCACTGAGACGGCCGATTTTCGGGAAGAACCACAAAACCCTATACGGTGGCAGGTGAACATCGAGGTGATGCCAACCGTCGAATACCTCAACTACGAAGTGCTTGACGACCACGGCTGGTCGATGGACGACGACGATCTGTTCGAGCAGGCCGCCGACGCGGGCCTCGACGGCGAGGACTACGGCACGCTCGAAGTGAACCAGGGCGAGTACATCCTCGAGGCCGCCGAGGCTCAGGGATACGACTGGCCGTTCTCCTGCCGCGCCGGTGCGTGTGCGAACTGCGCCGCCATCGCGAAGGAGGGTGAGATCGACATGGACATGCAGCAGATCCTCAGCGACGAGGAGGTCGAGGAGAAGGACGTCCGCCTGACCTGTATCGGCTCGCCGGCTACCGACGAGGTCAAGATCGTCTACAACGCGAAGCACCTCGACTACCTCCAGAACCGCGTCATATAACGCGGCTGCCGTTCGTCGAGCACCCTTTTTGCGTGACTGACCGGCAGCGCGCCGCCTGCGTCGCCGGTCGACCGTTGCCGCCTCCGAGCGGGGATGACGCGCTCGACGGCGCTCAAAACACCCCGCTCAGACGGTGCTCCACCGCAGCGACACCATCAGCCCGATCAGCACCAGCTGCATCACGCCCTGCACGCCGCCGAGTTTCGCGTTCCGCGCGCCGATCCGAGAGATGATGGCCGCGTCCGGGTCGGCCGAGGTGATCTCCTGATACATCCGGATCTCGCCGGGCAGCAGGAAGCCAAAGCCCTGCACGGACAGCAGCGTCACGATCCCCAGCGAGAGCGCGATCAGCAGCGGGATCGACTGGAGATCGCCGATCGTCGTCGCGACCCACGCCAGCGAGCCGACCGTCGAGACTGCAAACAGCGCCTGCCAGCGTCGGTCGTCGAAGGCGTCGAGCCGCCACCCGGCGAGCAGCAGCGCCGGCAGCAGGTTCGCGGCGGTGAACAGCGCCAGCCACGGCTCGCTGTTGGGGAAGAGGCCGAGTCGCTGGGCCAGCGTAATCCCGCCGGCGATGGTGACGAACGCCATCGAGGGGAGGAAGAACGTCGTCTTCGGCGTCAGCCGCGTGAACACCGCGGCGCTCTGCTTCTCGTCCAGTCCCCCGATCGCGGGGCCGAGCACCGCGCCGATGAACAGATCCGTCCCGGTCCAGAGGAGCCCCGCCATCACGTGGACGTACGTGTGCGCTTCCACGGATGCGCGCCCGGAGACGATGTACCCCACCGCGAGCAGCGAGACGGCGACGATCGCGCCCGCGAACGCGGGGTTGGCTCTGTTTCCTAACCCACTGATCGTACCACGAAGCGAACGTGTCGACATGCGGGGACGTTTGAACGATCGGTAATAAGGCTACCTTCTGCGGTAACTGGGTGGCTCGGCCGCTCGGTTTCCCCAAACGCTTTGCCCGTCGCCGCTGGCGTGCGGGACATGGTCGATTCGCTGGGGGCCGTCGCCTCACTCGGCGATCTCGCGCGCCTGCTCGCCGTGCCGCTGCTGGGGTGGGCCGCGCTGCGGGATATCCGCACACGGCGGGTGCCCAACTGGGTCTGGTACGTCCTCGGCGGCCTCGGCGTCGTCCTCCTCGTCGCGGATCTGGTGCAGCTGGCGCCGTTCGGCGACCCGTTCGCGCGCCTGGCACTGATCCGAATCACCATCAGTCTCGGCGTGGTCGTCCCGCTGGCCTACGGCTTCTGGCGACTGGGTGGCTTCGGCGGCGCCGACGCGAAGGCGCTGATGGCGCTTGCGGTGCTGTTCCCGGCCTACCCGGCGTACTACCTGCCGCCGACGCTGTTCGGCGTCGACCTGCCGCCGGTGCTCCCGGCCGAACCCACGCTCGTCGGCGTGTTCTCGCTGACCGTGCTGACGAACACCGTGCTCGTCGGTGTGTTGTTCCCGGTGGCGTTGGCGGCCCGGAACGCGCTGGCCGGGCGGTTCTCCCCCGCCATGTTCCTCGCCCGTGTCGTGGCCGTCGAGGGGCTACTGACCCGACACGGCCGCCTGTTCGAGGACGACTCAGGGTTCACTCGGTCGGGGCTGGATATCGACGCCCTGCGGATGTATCTCCGCTGGCGCGGGCTCCCGCTCGCGGAACTGCGCGCACACCCCGGCCGCTACCGTGACCCCGACGGCGTCGGCGAGACGTTCGACGCCACCGACGGCGCCGTCGCCGAGGCGGCCGTCGAACACGGCGCCGCCTCGGCTGCTGGCGACGCGCCCGAACCCACCGACGGCGACTACGACGACCCCTGGGCCGCCGAGCAGTTCCTCGACGACATCGAGGGGTCGGCCTACGGTACCGACGCCGAGACGCTGCGTGCGGGGCTGGAAACCGTCGCCACCGCCGACGAGGTGTGGCTCTCGCCGGGGCTCCCGTTCATCGTCCCGATGTTCGTCGGCCTGCTCGTCGCGCTGACGTACGGCGACCTGCTGTACGGACTGTTGACCGCGCTGGGGCTGGCCTGAGCTCACTGCCGCTCGACGACGAGCAACACCGCTAGCCCGAGGATGATGAGCGTGTACGCCGCTGCCGCCAACAGCGCCGCTTCCTCGCTCGGGTACTCGCCGGTCCGGAAGATGATCGCCTTCCGGACCATCGCGATCACGCCGGTGTAGATGACGAGGCGGACGATCCGGCGGGTGTCGGACTCCTGGGTGTAGGAGACGACGGTCTGGTACACTTCGACGATGATGAGCAGCAACAGCGCCGTGTCGATGAACCCGACCACCACCAGCGGGTCGGTGATGGTGCCATCGAGGGTGCTCCCGATGATCTGGAGCCCGAGGTCGAACACGCCGATGGCGAACAGGATTCCCAGTACCACCGCCGCGATGACCTCGGTGTACCGAATCAGCGTCTCGCTGAGTGCCAACAGGCGGTCGTCGACGCCATCCCCCGGCTCGGGCCGCCCGCCGAGCGGCTCCGGCTCCTCGTCAGTCATAGCTATCCGTTCGCCCCTGCCTGTTTTGACTGTGACGCCGGGCTCCCCACTATCCTGATCGAGTTCGGAGGGGCCCGCTGGACTCGTCGTCACTTCCGTCTGCCCACCCCCGGCGTGGCGTCCCGCGGCCTCGGGTGTTTATGGGCCCGAGCGCCTACTGCCAGAGTATGTCCGAGCTCTCGACGGTCGACATCGACTTCGGCGACGACGGGCTGGTCCCCGCAGTGGCGCAGGACGCCGAGGACGGCGAGGTGCTGATGCTCGCGTACGTCTCGCCCGAGGCGCTCCGGCGCACCGTCGACACGGGTCGAGCCCACTACTACTCCCGATCCCGCGACGAACTCTGGGAGAAAGGCGCCACCAGCGGCAACACCCAGTCGGTCGTCGACGTGCGCGTCGATTGCGACGCCGACACGCTGCTGTACGTCGTCGAGCAGGCCGGCGGCGCCTGCCACACGGGTTATCGCTCCTGCTTCCACCGCTCCGTTGAGGCGATCGACGACGACGGCGAGACCGTCGACGTCGAGACGACCGGCGAGCAGGTGTTCGACCCCGACGCCGTGTACGAATGAGCGTCGCCGACGAGCCGGTCCCCGCCGAGCCCACGACCGACGACCTGCTCGCGGAGCTCCGTGCGGCCCGCGCCGAACGCGAGGAGATCGCCGCCGAGATCGAGCGCTACGGCGAACAATCCGTGCAAGCGGTCGCCGACGCGGTAGAGGAGGCGACCCGGCTGTTCGACCGCTACGCCGACTCCGCGACCGGGACGGGCGACTTCGAGGCGTATCTGGAGTTCCAGAGCCAGTTCGCCGAACTGGTCGAGGATCTCCCCGAGGACCTGCCCAAAAGAGAGGGGTTCGAGGCGGCAAACGATGCGGTCGATCAGCGCACCATCTCCGAGAGCGACTTCCGGCGCGCCCGCGAGGCGATCGCCGGCGCCCGCGAGACCGCCGACCTGCTCGATCGCCGCGAGGCGGCCCAACAGCGCGTCGACGACGCCGAGCGCGCCGCGAGCGAACGGCGCTCGGCGATCGAGCGCCGCCTCGACGAGCTCGCCGAACTCCGGCGGCTCGGCGACGCCGACCTCTCGGCGCCGACCGAGGAGTTGACCGAGCCGGTCGAGCGCTACGACGCGGCGGTTCGCGAGGCGTTCGTGGCGTTCGTCGACGACGCGCCGGTCAGAGAGCTGCTCGAGTTTGTCGAGACGACGCGGCACTACCCCCTGATCGACTACCAGCGCCCGCCGAACGATCTGCTGGCGTACGTCCGGAACCACCCCGCCGGCGAGGAGCCGCTCCCGACGCTGCTGTCCTACGCCGACTACTCCGGCTCGAAGCTCTCACACTACGTCGAGGACCCCACCGCGTTCGAGACCACGGTACCGGTCCACCGGACGTATCTCGACCGCATCGACGCCGCGCCGCTGACCGTCGGCTCGCCGCCGCCGGCCGCGGAGCTGCGCTATCTCGCGAGCGAACTGGTGTCGGTCGTCGCCCGGTTCGCCGACGAGGAGACGGTCGCGTTCGCTCGGGACCTGCGGGATCTGGCCCGTCGGGAGGACTACGACCGCCTGCGCGACGCCGTCGTCGCCGAGGCTGAACTCACCGAATCGCAGCGTGAGGCGCTCCGGAACGGCGATATCGAGGCAGAAGCCGAGCGACTCCGGGAAGCCCGGGAGCGGCTGACCGCGGCGCTGACCTGAGCGAGTCGAGAACGGTTGACTGCGGCGCTGAACTGAGTGAACCCGGAGCGGTCAGTCGTCGTCGAGCGCTGCGGTGAGTTCGTCTTCGACCGCGTCGGCGAGTTCGACCGCGCGGTCGCGTTCGTGAGCCTCGGCGTAGATCCGCACCTTGGGTTCGGTGCCGCTGGGGCGGACCAACACCCACGCGTCGCCGTAGTCGAGGCGGTAGCCGTCGACGGTTTCGGCCTCCACGTCGGCGTCGGCGGCGTACCCCTCGGCCGCGCCCAGCATCGCGCTGAGCTCCGCCTCCTCGTCGTAGGAGAGGTTTCGCCGGACGTTCTCGTAGGCGGTGTAGGGCGCGACCACCTCGCTCGGCGTCTCGCCGGTTGTGGCCAGCAGTTCGAGGAACTTCGCGGCGATGAACGCGCCGTCGCGGACGAGCCGGTAGTTCGGGAAGAAGATCCCGCCGTTGCCCTCGCCGGCGATGGGGACCCGGCGCCCCTCGGCTTCGAGTTCCTGGATTCGGGTGATGATGTTGGTCGCGCCGATCGGGGTGAGTTCGAGGTCGGCGCCGACCTCGTCACACACGTCGACCAGCCGCTGGGAGACGTTCACCGCGGCGACGGTCGCGTCGCCGGGTTCGAGCGCCTCGGCCGCCAGCGCGGCCAGCGAGGCGTCGCCCTCGACGTACTCGCCGGTCTCGTCGAAGAAGATGGCGCGGTCGGCGTCGCCGTCGTGAGCGATCCCCACGTCGGCGTCGGTCGCGCGGACGAGTCGGCCCAGGTCGTCGAGGTTCTCCGGCACTGGTTCGGGGTTCCGGCCGGGGAAGTGGCCGTCGGGCTGGCCGTTGACGGTCACGACCTCACACCCCAGCCGCCGGAAGAACTCGGGGGTGGTGAGCGCGCCCGCGCCGTGGCCGGGGTCGAGCGCGACGGTCAGGTCGGCGTCGGCGATGGCCGCGCGGTCGACGTTTTCGAGCAGGCCGTCGACGTAGTCGTCGGCGACGCCGTCGATGCGCCGTGAACTGCCGGTGTCGTCCCAGCCGGCCTCCTCGAACGTCTCGCCCAACAGGCAGTCCTCGACGCGTTCGAGTTCGGCGACCGAAAGCTCGACGCCGTCGGCGCCGACGAGCTTGATCCCGTTGTACTCCGGCGGGTTGTGAGAGGCGGTGACGACAACGGCGGGGACTTCCTCGACCTCCGCGTAGCGCACGGCTGCGGGAGTGGGCACGACGCCGAGGCGGTCGGCGTCGAGTCCCACGGCAGTGAGGCCGGCGTCGGCGGCGTTGGCGAACAGTTCGCCGGTGGTTCGGGTGTCCCGGGCGATGGCCGCGCGGTCGGTGTCCCAGACGGTGCCGGCAGCCTTGGCGACCCGGAGGACGAACTCGGCGGTGAGCTGTTCGCCGGCCACCCCGCGGGTGCCGCTGGAGCCGAAAACCTTCATTCAGGTGGTGGTGGAGTGTCCGGGTTCAAAGCGGTTCCGAAGGCTGCAGGACCTGACTCGCCGCTCGTGTCGTGTTCCCGCCACGTCGGCGGCACGTGGCTCGATTCGTGGCCGAGCTAATCGTCCGCCGTCGCCGCGCCAGCCACCGACCCCCCGGCCTGCATCGCCCAGAGGCTCGCGTAGTCGCCCTCCGCCCGGAGGAGCTCGTCGTGGCTGCCGGTCTCGGCGACCTGCCCGTTCTCCATCACGACGATCCGGTCGGCGTCCTTGATCGTCGAGAGCCGGTGAGCGATCACGAACGCCGTTCGGTCCGCAGTCAGCCGGTCGAGGCTCTGCTGAATCTGCTCCTCGGTCTCGGTGTCCACGTCGGAGGTCGCCTCGTCGAGGATGACGATCTCCGGATCGTTCAGCAGGGCGCGGGCGATCGCGAGCCGCTGGCGCTGGCCGCCCGAGAGCTTCACGCCGCGTTCGCCGATCTCGGTGTCGTACCCCTCGGGCAGATCGGTGATGAACTCGTGGGCCTCCGCGGCTTTCGCGGCGTCGACGACCGCGTCGCTCACGGTTTCGCCCTCGTCGGAGAGCACCGAGAGGTCGCCGTAGGCGATGTTCTCCTCGGCGGTCCCCGAGAACATGTAGGGGTTCTGCTCGACGATCCCCACGTGCTCACGCAGGTGCGGGAGGTCCCACTCGCGTACGTCGACGCCGTCGACGCGGACAGCCCCATCGTCAACGTCGTAGAACCGCGGCAGGAGCTTCAGGAGCGTCGACTTCCCTGCGCCGGTCGTCCCGGCGAGCCCCACGGTCTCGCCCGCCGCCACGTCGAGATTGACGCCGTTCAGGATCGTCTCGTTCTCCTCGTAGCTGAACGTCACGTCGTCGAACTCGACGTGGCCCTCTACTGACTCGGGCACGTAGGCGTCCTCCGGGCTCGTAACCTCGGGTTCGTGGCCGAGGATGCCGAACACGCGCTCGGAGGAGGATTTCGCGAGCTGGTACTTGTTCGCGGTCTTGCCCACCCGCCGCATCGGCGCGTAGAGGCGTCGCAGCAGCATAAAAAACGTCGCAACGACGCCGGCTTCGAGCGCGCTCGAGGAGCCGGTGATGATGTCGCTGCCGACGACCCACAGCATCGCGACGAACACCAGCCCCGTGATGATCCGGAGCCCGGAGAAGAAAGCCCGCCGGATCTTGATCGCGCCGACTTTCTCGTCGTGGTAGTGGTCGCTCTGGTCGGAGACGCGGTCGAGCTCGAACTCGTAGCGGTTGAACGTCTTGATGACCCGGGCGCCGCCGAGGTTGTTCTCCAGCCGGGAGTTCAGCCGCGAGACCGTCTCGCGGATGCCGCGGTACTTGGGTTCGATCCACGTCAGGAACCGCCCGGAGGCGAGGCCGATGATCGGCACCGGCGCCAGCGCGATGAGCGCCACCTTCGGCGAGTACCAGAACATGATGGCCGCGATGCCGCCGACGGTGGCGACGACGCGGATCGCCTGCCGGATCTCCGTGTTGAGGAACTGCTCCAGCCGGTTCACGTCCTGGTTCAGCACGGACATCATCGCGCCGGTCTGGTGGGAGGCGAAGAAGCCCAGCGAGAGGCGCTGGATGTGGTCGTACGTGTCGTTGCGCAGGTCGCGCTGGACCTTCTGCGCGGTGGACATGAACAGGTAGCGCGAGGCGAAGCGGGCCAGCGATCGCACGACGTAGGCGGCGCCGGCGATGATCACCAACTGCTCGAGAAAGGCCAGTCGCGCCGCCTCGCCGGTGATCTCCCCCGTCGGGAGCAGGCCGGCGCTGACCAGCAGGCCCCCCTCGCCGGTCCCGTTCCGAATGACGCGATCGATGGCGACGCCGACCAGCAACGGCGGGATCAGCCGGGACAACCGTACCACGAAGGCGGCGACGGTGCCCACGGTCAGGCGCCGCCAGTAGGGAACGCAGTAGCGCAGGAGCCCCTTCATCGAGTGGCCGTCGACCGACTGACGGATCTCGGCGAAGCTCCCGTGTTCGTCACTCATTACGGTTCGAAACACGCCCCAGTCGGAAAGATGTGGGGCTGCCGGAGGCGAACCCCGGTTCGGGGTGGCCGCTGAACGCCGCTAGGCGCTGTCCGCGGTAGTGAAGTCCGTCTCGGAGAGCGGCACCGTCGACAGGCCGGCGGCGTTCCCGTTCTTGTAGGCGTAGATCACCACGCCGGGCTCGGGGTCGACCGCGCGCTTGAGCGTCCCGTGGGGGTCGTCGTCGGCGATGGTTGCGGTGTCGAACGCCGCCAAGGGATCTGGCTCGGCCTGGCCGTCGGCATCGTCGGCCGCTCGGGGCGGGGATTCCCGCTCCTCGTCGACCCCCCACGCGTCGCTCTCGGTCGTGTCGTCGGACTCGTTCTCGTCGTCGAAGAGGGCCATACCGGGGGTGTGGCCCGCGGCGTGGAAAACGTACCGCCCTACCGGTTCAGCGTGTGGATCGCCTCGTCGTTGGCGTTCTCGGCGGCCTCCATCACCGCCTCCGCCAGCGTCGGGTGGGTGTGCACCGTCGACGCCACGTCCTCGAGCGTCGCGCCCATCTCGATCGCGAGCGCGCACTCGGCGATCAGTTCGCTGGCCTCGGGGCCGACGATCTGGGCGCCGAGGATGAACCCGGCCTCCTGCTCGGCGACGAGGCGGACGAACCCCTCGCTCTCGCCGGTCGAGAGCGCGCGCCCGGAGGCGCGGAACGGGAACTGCCCGATCTTGGGCTCGAAGCCGGCCTCCTCGGCCTCGGCTTCGGTCATGCCGACGGTCGCGATCTCGGGGTCGGTGAAGACGGCCGCCGGGATCGCCTGCTGGTCGAGCGCCGCGTGCTCGCCGGCGATGACCTCGGCGGCGACGATGCCCTCATTGCTGGCTTTGTGTGCCAGCATCGGCTCGCCCGCAACGTCGCCGACGGCGTAGATGTTGTCGACGTTCGTCCGGGCCTGATCGTCGGTCTGGATGAACCCGTTCTCGTCGACCTCGACGCCGGCGGCCTCGGGGTCGAGGCTCTCGGAGACGGGCTGGCGGCCGACCGCGACGAGCAGCTTGTCGGCGTCGTATGTGTACTCCGCGCCGTCCTCGTCCTCGGTGGTGACGACGACGCCGCCCTCGGTCCCCTCCCAGTCGCTCGCGGCCTCGCCGAAGTTGAACTCGATGCCGAGCTCGTCGGCGCGCTTTTTCACCGGGCGGGTCACGTCGTCCTCGTATCCCGGCATGATGCCGTCGAGCATCTCGACGACGGTCACGTCGACGCCCAGCTTGGCGAACACCGTCGAGAGCTCCATCCCGATGTAGCCCGCGCCGACGACCAGCAGCTTCTCCGGCGGCTCCTCGACCTCGAGTGCGTCCCGCGAGGACCAGATCGGATCGTGCTCGAACTCGAAGCCGGGCACCTGGATCGGCCGGGAGCCCGTGGCGACGATGGCGTGTTCGAAGTCGATGCTCTCCGAGCCCTGCCCCTCGCCGCCGTGGGCGATCCGGGCGGTAGAGTCGTCGACGAACGTCGCCTCGCCCTGCATGAGGTTGACGCCGTTGGCCTTACAGAGCTTCTCGACGCCGCCGGTGAGCTGGTCGACGACGCCGTCTTTCCACTCCTGCATCTCGTCGGTGTGGATGACGGGGTCGGCGTGGACGCCCATCTCTGTCGCGTTGCGGGCGTCGTGGGCCACGTCCGTCGCGCTGATCAGCGCCTTCGAGGGGATGCAGCCGTAGTTCAGGCAGGTCCCACCGTAGCCGTCGCGGTCGACCAGCGTCGTGTCCAGCCCGTTCTGTGCGGCGCGGATGGCGGCGACGTAGCCGCCCGGCCCCGCGCCGATCACCAGTACCTCCGTTCCCGTCGTAACGTCTCCTACGACCATTGTTAGAGCAGTAGTTTCGTCGGCTCGGCCAAGTATTCCTTCACGGTGTTCGTGAACTTCGCGGCTTCGGCGCCGTCGATGACCCGGTGGTCGATCGCCAGCGAGAGCGGCAGCGTGTGTGCCGGCACGACCTCCGTGCTCGACTCGCCGTCGTCGAGGAAGCCGTCGCCCTCGACTTCGCGCACGACCGGGCGCTGCTCGATGGCGCCGAGGCCGAGGATCGCGGTCTCGGGGTAGTTGATGATCGGCGTGGCGTACTCGCCGCCGAACGCGCCGAAGTTCGTGATCGTGAACGTCCCGCCCTGCATCTCTTGAGGCGAGATGGAGCGCTCACGGGCCTTCGTCGCCAGCTCCTGCACCTCGTCGGCGAGTTCGAGCAGCCCCTTCTCGTCGACGTTCTTCACGACCGGCACCATCAGGCCGGCGTCGGTCGCGACGGCGATGCCGATGTTGTAGTAGTTCTTCACGCGGATGACCCCCTCCTCCTCGTCGAGTTCGGAGTTGAGGATGGGGTACTCCTTCAGCCCGGCCACGACCGCCTTGAGCACGAACGCCATGTACGTCAGGCGAATGCCCTTCTCCTCGGCGGTCGCTTTGAGCTCCTCGCGGGCCCCGACTAGCTTGTCGATCTCCGCGGTATCGTGGTGGCTGACGTGGGGCGCGGTGTACTTCGAGGTCGCCATCTGCTCGCCGATGGTCCGGCGGACGCCCCGGTAGGGGACGGTCTCCTCGCGGGCCGGCTCGGCGGCGGTCTCGTCGGCGCCAGCCGCGGCGCCGGCAGCCGCCTCCTCCGTGTCGCGCTCGGCGAAGGCGCGAACGTCTTCCTCCTCCACGAACGGCTCGCCGTCGCGGGTCGTCTCGGTCGGCACGGCGTGGATGTCGACGCCCAGTTCCTCGGCGAGCGCGCGCGTCGCGGGCACCGCGAGCGTCGTGTCGCGGTCCGCGCTCCCGCTTGCGGCCGCGGCCGTCTCTGCGGCACCGCCGGTGTCGCCTTCGCCGGGCGTGACAGCCGTCTCGTCGGCGGTCTCGCCGCCTTCCTCGGCGCGCTCGGCGTGGGCGCGCACGTCGGCGTCGCTGATGCGGCCGCCGGGGCCGGTGCCCTCGACTTCGGTGATGTCGACGCCGAGTTCGCGGGCCAGCTTCCGGGCCGACGGCGGCGCGAACACGCGTCCCTCGGGCGTCTCCGCCGACGCGGCCGCTTCGGTGTCGGTGTCGGCCTCATCGACGCTGTCGCCGGGTTCGCCCTCGGTGTCGGGCGCTTCGGCGGCAGCGTCGGCCTCACCGCCTTCGTCGACCTCGAAGGAGATGATCACGTCGCCGACGGGGACGATGTCACCCTCCTCGGCGAACAGCTCTTCCACCGTGCCGTCGTACCGGGACGGCACCTCGACCAGCGCCTTGTCCGTCTCGACTTCGGCGACGATGTCGCCCTCGCTGACGGTGTCGCCGGGCGACACCTGCCAGGAGACCAACTCGCCCTCGGCGACGCCTTCGCCGACGTCGGGTAGCTTGAACTCTTTGACCGTCATGGCTCAGAACTCCACCGCCTCACGGATACCGTCTTCCACTCGCGCGGCGTTGGGCAGGTAGTAGTCCTCCATCGCGTACAGCGGCACGGGCACGTCGAACCCGGTGACGCGCTTGATCGGCGCCTCCTGGTAGACGAGCGCCTCCTCCTGCAGGAGGGCGGTGATCTCGCCGGCGAGGCCGCCCGACTGAGGCGCCTCGTGGACGACGACCCCGCGGCCCGTCTTCTTGAACGACTCGACGATGGCCTCGCGGTCCATCGGCGAGACGGTCCGGAGGTCGACGACTTCGGCGTCGACGCCCTCCTCGGCGAGGTTCTCCGCGGCCTCGAGCGTCGGCCGGGTCATCGCGCCGTAGGTGAACACCGACACGTCCGACCCCTCGCGGCGGACGGCGGCCTCGCCGATCGGCACCTCGTACGCCTCCGTGGGCACCTCCTCGCGGAACGCGCGGTAGATGAGTTTGGGTTCGAGGAAGACGACGGGATCCGGATCGCGGATCGCCGAGATCAGCAGCCCCTTCGTGTCGTACGGCGTCGACGGCATCACCACCTTCAGCCCGGCCTCGTGGGTGTAGAACGTCTCCTTCGAGTCCGAGTGGCTCTCGGGCGCGCGGATGCCGCCGCCGTACGGTGCTCGCAGCACCATCGGCAGCGAGAACCGACTCCGGGTTCGGGTCCGGTACCGGGCCATGTGGGAGACGATCTGGTCGAAGCCGGGGTACATGAACCCGGAGAACTGGATCTCCGGCACCGGCTTCATGCCGCCGGTCGCGAGCCCGATGGCGCTACCGATGATGCCCGACTCCGCGAGCGGCGTGTCGATCACGCGCTGGTCGCCGAACTCGTCCTGGAGCCCCTGCGTGGCCCGGAACACGCCGCCGTTGGCGCCGATGTCCTGTCCCAGTGCGACCACGTCGTCGTCGAGTTCCATCTCGGTCGCGAGACCGTCCCGTACTGCCTGTACCAGGGTGAGGTTCTGCGTCTCGCTCATTCTTCCTCCAGGAACGCGTCCTTACCGTGTCGATCGACTGTCGCGACGAACTCGTCGCGCTGCTCCCGAAGCTCCGGCGGGAGGTCGGCGTAGACGTGTTCGAACATCTCCTCCGGCTCGGGCCGGGGCTCGGACTCGGCGGCGTCGATGGCCTCGTCGACCTCTTGCTCGACGGACGCCTCGATCTCGCTGACGGCTTCGTCGTCGAGGATGTCTTCGGACCGGAGGTACGCCTCCAGCCGCGGGATCGGGTCTTTGGCCTTCCAGCGCTCGACCTCCTCCTCGTCGCGGTAGACGGTGGGATCGTCCGCGGTCGTGTGGGCGCCGAAGCGGTACTGCACCGCCTCGATCATCGTCGGCCGGAGCTGATCCTCGTCGGGGTTCCGGGCCTTCTCCAGGGCGTCCTGCGTGACCTTGTACACGGCCAGCGGGTCCATCCCGTCGACCTGCACGCCCTCGAAGCCGTACGCGTTGGCTTTCTGGGCCAGCGTCTCCGAGGCCGTCTGGCGCTCACGGGGCACCGAGATCGCCCACTGGTTGTTGTTACAGAAGAACACCATCGGCACGTCGTAGACGCCGGCGAAGTTCAGCCCCTCGTGGAAGTCACCCTCGCTGGTGGCGCCGTCGCCGAAGTAACAGATACCCGCCGTGTCGTCCTGTCCTTGCAGCTTCCAGGACCACGCCAACCCCGACGCGTGGGGGATCTGGCTCGCGATGGGCACCGCGACGGGGAGGATGTTCGCGTCTTCGGGCACGTCGTTGCCCGCCTCGTACCCCATCCAGTAGAGTAGCGTCTGCTTCAGCGGGAGCCCTCGCACGACCGCGGCGCCGTGTTCGCGGTAGGACGGCACCATCCAGTCGTCGTCGGCCAGCGCGTGGGCCGAGCCGATCTGGGCGCCCTCCTGCCCGGAGAGCGGGGGGTACGTCCCCATCCGCCCCTGGCGCTGGAGGCTGACCGCCCGTTCGTCGAAGTGCCGGGCGAGCTTCATGTCCCGGTAGATGTCTATCAGCGTGTCCTCGTCGAGATCCGGCGGTTCGCCCACGAGGTTACCGTCCTCGTCGAGCACCTGCACCCGGTTCTCGGGATCGCGCTGTATCGTACTCACGGCTTCACCCTCCTCTCCATAGGGCGGAATTTCCTTCGCCGCGGTTATAGTGCTTTCGTAAAAGATTTATTATGAGCAGAAATCACCCGTGTTGGGTTGTGTACTTTCGAGAAGGACGCTCTTGTGTTGAAGATCACGTATTCATTAGCCGATCGTTCGTCGATCATCCGATCGAAAGACGCCGCTGGCGACGAAACTGGACGAACGTTCGGGAAGAATTCCTATCAGCGGAGCGACTAATAGTGCGGGTACAGCGTCGCCAGCGAGATAGAGAACTCAGCTCTCCGCGGCCGCGCGGGCCTCCTCTCGCGCGCGCTCGGGACTCTTGCCGTCCCGGACGAGCGCGTCAACGAACAGCTCACCAGCCTTGTAGGAGGAGCGCACCATCGGCCCCGAGGCGCAGTAGAGGAAGCCGAGCTCCTCCTCGGCGACCCGGCGCCACGTTTCGAACGCATCGGGGTGGACGTACTCGAACACGTCGAGGTGTGAGCGCGAGGGCTGGAGGTACTGCCCGAACGTCACCACGTCGACGCCCACCTGCTGCAGATCCGAGAGCGTCCGGTAGATCTCGTGATCGTACTCGCCGAGGCCGAGCATCAGGCTGGTCTTGGTGTAGATGTCGGACTCGCGGTCGACCTGTTCGAGTACGTCGAGGGTCTGCTCGTAGTTCGCGCGGCGGTCCCGAACCGGCCACTGCAGGCGCTCGACGGTCTCGACGTTGTGAGCGATCACGTCGGGCCCGGCGTCGATGATCTGCCGGACTGCGTCCTCGTCGCCGCCGAAGTCGGGAATGAGTACCTCCACGAGCGTGCCAGGGTTGCGACGCTTGCACTCTCGGATCGTCTCCGCGAAGTGGGCGGCGCCGCCGTCGTCAAGGTCGTCGCGGTCGACGGAGGTCAACACGACGTAGTCGAGCCCGATCTCGCCGACAGCCTCGGCGACGTTTTCGGGTTCGTCGGGGTCCAGCGGATCCATCCCGCCGGTCGCCACGTCACAGAAGTTACAGCCGCGCGAACAGCGCTCGCCCATCAGCATGAACGTCGCCGTCCCGGGGCCCGTCCCGGGGCCGTCGCGACCGCTCCAACACTCGCCCATGTTCGGGCAATTGGCCTCCTCACAGACGGTGTGGAGATCCCGATCTCGGAGCGTCTGCTTGATGTCGGTGAACCGTTGCCCCGTCGGCGGCTGGCTTTTCAGCCAGTCGGGTTTCCGCCTGCGGCTGCTCATAACCAGTAGTGAGGCGGCGCTGGTGAAAAGCGTGCGGTTCGTTCGACAGCCCCGGCCACTTGTTTCACAACCAATAGGTATTTGTTCCCGGTGGGTAATGAGCGTACGATACCGGATGTTCGATCTCGATTCCGGCGAGATAACCGAGGGCCGGCTCTCGCGGGCGTTGCTCGTGCTGGCGGCGCCGCTGGTCGCCCAGAACCTCGTACAGGTGGCCAACTCCGCGGCCGACGTGTTCTGGCTCGGTCGACTGGGCGACGGCGCGGTCGGCGCCGTCGGGTTGAACCAACCGATCATGGCGCTGGTGATGGTGCCGCTGATGGCCGCCATGGTCGGGACGCAGGTGTTGGTCTCCCAGCGGATCGGCGGCGACGACGACGCCGGCGCGCGGAAGGCGGTGTTCCACGGCGTCTGTCTCGCGCTGGTCTCCGGTGCCGTCATCGCGCTGCTGGTGGCACCCAACGCCGACGTGATCGTCCGCTTCCTCGGCGCCGGGCCCGGTGTCGCCCCCGAGGCCGCGGCGTACCTCTCGGCGTACATGCTGCTGTTCCCCTTCACCTCCGTCAGCGACACCGTCGAGATGGGGTTCGTCGGCGCGGGCGACTCCAAGACCGCGATGTACCTGAACTTCCTCGCGATCGCCGGCAACCTCGTGCTCGACCCGCTGCTGATCTTCGGCGTCTGGATCTTCCCCGAGTACGGCGTCGCCGGCGCCGCCCTCGCGACCGTGCTCGGCTACACGATGTCGATGGTCCTCGGGCTCTACTGGCTCACCGGGGATCACGGCTCGATCTCGCTCTCGCTCGCCGACGCCGGGTTCGACCTCGACGAGTTCCGCGAGATGGTAGACATCGGCCTCCCGTCGGGCGGCCAACGACTGGCCGCCCAGTCGGTCCGGCTGGTCGTCGTCGCGATCGTCACCGTCGTCGGCGGCGCCGCGGGGCTGGCGGCCTACACCGTCGGCGCCCGGATCGCCACCATCGCGTTCGTCCCCGCACAGGGGCTCCAGCAGGCCGGCCAGAGCGTCGTCGGCCAGAACCTCGGCGCCGATCGCCCCGATCGCGCCCGGCGGGCGACGTGGCTCGGCGTCGGCATCGCCGCCGGCGCGCTGGCGGTGATCGGCGCGGTGCAGCTCCTGATCCCGGAGCTGCTCACTGGCGTGTTCGTTCCCGGCATCTCCGAGCAAGGACGGGCGCTCTCGATCCAGTACCTCGAGATACTCGCGTACGGGTACTGGGCCATCGGCGCGACGTACATGCTCCTCGCCGGGCTCAACGGCGCCCGCCGCACCAAGACCAGCCTGATCGTCGACCTGGTGAAGTACTGGGGAATCCGGCTCCCGATCGCGGTGCTCGCGCTGCCGGCTGGGCTCGGTGTCGGCGCCCTCGGGCTCTCGGTCGCGCCCGGGCTGGGCTGGGGGATGGAGGCGATCTTCTGGGCAGTCACGGGGTCGAACGTCGCCGCCGCGCTGGGGCTGGCGGTCTACTTCAAGTACGCGACGGGCGAGGGGATGATGCGCCGCGCGGCGAACGTGGCGGCCGCGGATTAGGCTGTCGTCGACGCCTCGTGGCGTGATCGGTTCGCCGCCACAGGCGCGCCCGCGCGAGCGAAGGAAACCTCTTTCTCCGTGGCCGTCCCGACTCAGAGTCGTGTCTCAGCGCTCCGACGCCACGGCCCGCGTCGCCGACGTCGTCCCGGAGTTCGCCGGGGCGTTCGCGTTCGAGGAGTTCAACGCGATGCAGCGGGAGGCGCTGCCCGCACTCCTCGACACCGACGAGAACGTCGTCGCGAGCGCGCCCACCGCCTCCGGCAAGACCGCCCTCGCCGAACTCGCGATCTGTAAGACCCTCCGAGAGGGCGGTACCGCGCTGTTCATCGCGCCGATGCGGGCGCTGACCAACGAGAAGGAGGCCGAGTGGGACCGCTTCGAGGAACTCGGCTACTCGGTCTACGTCGTCACCGGCGAGCGCGACCTCGACCCGCGCCGCGCGGAACGCGCGGACATCCTCGTGATGACGCCGGAGAAGACCGACTCCGCCACCCGGAAACACGAGTCGGCGCGCTACGGCTTCATCACCGACGTGGACTGCTGTGTGATCGACGAGGTACACCTGCTCGACTCCGAGAAGCGCGGCTCGGTGCTCGAAGTGACGGTTTCGCGCCTGCGCCGGCTCTGTGCCCCCCGGATCGTCGCGCTCTCGGCGACGATGCCCAACGTCGAGGACGTGGCGGAGTGGCTCGACGCGCCGCCGGAGAGCACGTTCGCCTTCGGCGACGAGTACCGCCCGGTCGACTTAGAGACCGGCGTCAAGACCTACAGCCACGGCGAGAACTCCTTCGCGGACAAGTACCGCCGGCTCTACCGCGCGCTCGACCTCGCGAAGCCGCACATCCGCGAGGAGGGCCAGTCGCTCGTGTTCGTCTCCTCGCGGCAGGACACCGTCCGCGCCGCCGAGAAGGCCCGCGACGAGACGACCGAATGGGAGATCGAGATGGGCTCCCGCGGCGAGTACGATTTCCACACCGCCGCCAAGGAACTCGAAAACGAGAAACTCCGCCACTCCGTCGTCGACGGCGTCGCGTTCCACCACGCCGGGCTCTCGCGCAACGACAAGGACCTCGTCGAGCAGTGGTTCAAGGAGGGGAAGATCCAGCTCCTCTTCTCCACGTCGACGCTCGCGTGGGGCGTCAACCTCCCCGCCCGCTGTGTGGTGATCCGCGACACGAAGTACCACGACCCGCTGGAGGGCGAGGTCGACATCTCGCCGCTGGACGTGCTCCAGATGCTCGGCCGGGCGGGCCGCCCGGGGTACGACGACGTGGGCTACGGCTGGGTGGTCTGCGACGCCGACGAGGCGGACAAGTACCGCAGCCTCCTCCGGGAGGGGAAGGAGATCGAGTCGACGCTCGCCGGCGACATCGAGACCCACCTCAACGCCGAGGTCGCGATGGGCACCATCCGGGGGCTCGACGACGTGATGTCGTGGGTCGAGACGACGTTCTACTACGTCCGCGCCCAGTCGAAACCCGACGAGTACGACTTCGAGAACCTTCGTGAGCGCGTGCGCGGGACCGTGGAAAGCCTCGTCGATTCGGGGTTCGTCGAGACCGACGCGGAGCTCGGCGTCGAGGCGACGACGCTCGGCCGACTGGCGTCGAACTACTACCTCCGGCTCGACACCGCCGAGCGCTTCCGCGAGGTGTGCGAGCGTGACCGTCTGACCGGCGACGACGTGCTGGAGGCCGTCGCCGCCGCCGGCGAGTTCGACTCCGTCTCGGCCCGCCAGTCCGAGACCGAGGCCATCGATCGCGCGCTCGACGGCGCCGGCGTCGACACCGAGTTGGAGAACGGCAACCGCAAGGTGCTCGCGATCCTCCACGCCGCGACCGACGGCCGCACGCCGAGCGAACTCCGCTCGGACGCGTGGATCATCCGGCAGAACGCGCTCCGCCTGCTCGCCGCGCTCCGGGAGTTCGCCGCCGCCTTCGCCGGCCCGCGAGCCGCCAACCTCGTCCGCCGGATGGAGGCCCGCGTCGAACACGGCGTGGCGCGCGACGCGGTGGGGCTGACCGCCGTCGAGGGCGTCGGCGCCGGCCGCGCGGAGTCACTCGCCGGCGCGGGTTTCACCTCGCCGGCGGCGCTGGTCGACGCCGGCGCCGGAAAACTCACCAACGCGGACCTCTCGCGGAGCGTCGCCGAGCGTGTCGTCGACGCCGCGGCCGATCTCCCCCGGATCTCGGTCGACTGGGGCCAGTTCCCCGACTCGATTCCCGCCGGCGAGAACGAGATGTGCGAGCTGACCGTGCGCAACGCGGGCGGCGGCGCCCACGTGGGCGTCCGGGTGACGGTCAACGGCACCGAAATGACCGGCTCGGCGACGTATCTCGGCGACTCGGAGACGGTGCCGGCGCCGGTGTTCGGCGCCGACGCGGACGAACTCCGGTTCGTCGTCGAGGTGACGTTCCCGGAACTGCCGCTGGCGCCGGTTCGTGAGGATCGGACGGTACGGGTGACGTAGGAACCGGGCGCGGAGCGGCCGCTCGCGAGTTAGCGACCGAAGTTAGGTGGCTGGGGAGTCAGCCCGAAATTGGATGGGCCAACGCGGATTTGAACCGCGGACCTCCCGGTTATCAGCCGAGCGCTCAACCTAACTGAGCTATTGGCCCAGGTGAGCGCATTCAACCGTTGGCCGGCGCATCTGTTAAGGCTTTCTCTTCGCCGACCGTGGCGCCCGCGGCGGGTTCTGGCCTCACTCGTCGTCTTTCGTCCGGTACTCGTCGGCGCCCACGTCGTACACGTCGTCGTCCTCGTCGGCGTCGGTGTACTGGTCGTTCGCCGTCCCGTCGAACGGGCCGGCGTTCCCGCCGCCGAACGGGCCGCCGTCGCCGTTATCCTGGAACGGGTTCCCGCCGGCGTCGCCGTCGTTCGGGAAGCCGCTCGTCCAGACGCCGCCGGTGACGAACCCGTCCGTCTGCTCGTCGAGTTTTGGAACGACCACGAACCGCTTCAGTGCGACCCGGATCGGGTAGCGCGTCGGCGGGATCGTGAGCAGGAACCCCAACGCGTCGGTCACCACACCCGGGGTGAGCAGGAACGCCCCCGCGGCGATCAGCAGCGCGCCGTCTAACAGTTCATCCGTCGGCGGCTCCCCCCGCGCGGCCTTCTCCTGTATCCGGGCCAGGGTGTGACGCCCCTCGGCGCGGACCAGCAGCATCCCGATCAGGCCGGTCAGCACCACCAGCAGCACTGTCGCGGCGGCGCCGATCTCCTGGGCGACGAACACCAGCAGGATGGCGTCGGCCAGCGGGATCAGCAGTAGCGCCGGGATCACGTACCGGAGTCGCATCACTCACAGTTCCCGCGGCGGCCGGATAGCCCTTTCGCGTGTTCGTCGGCGTCGTCGCCGGGGCCTGCCCTCCCGGCGTCGCGACCCACCATCGGGCGGCCCCGTCGCGAACCGCCACCGGTAAACCCTCGCCGCCCCCAGTACTCGCATGGCCGACGCCGTCGACGACGACCTCTACAGACGGGCCCAGCGCCTGCTCGAACCGGGCGAGATCGAACTGGAAGGCAGCATCGTCCACACCGACCTCGCGGGCGAGGAGGATCTGGAGATGCACGAACTCACCGTGGCGATCAACGACGTGATCGCCGAGTTCGCCGACAAGGGAGAGAGCTACATCTACGCCGGCAACGACAGCGAGGAGTTCGCCTCCAACCAGTTCCAGGGCAAGACTGTCGCCGACGACGAGTTCGTCTGGGAGTGCCAGCAGCTCCTCCGGGAGGGCACGTTCGATCTGGTGTTCTACTACGAGGCCGGCGTCGAGCAGTCCTCCCTCGCCGACGAACTCGAAGCGCTCGATAACGTCGCCGGCGTCACGACCGTTCCCTGAGCCGAACGCGTTCGGCTCACCCCCTCGCCGTATCCGGAACCTTTTACCGAGTACCCCGGCTATCTCCGCTGAGAGATATACGTGACCGGAGTGATTACTGGCGTGAGCGTCTCTCACACGCTCGCGACCGTCGAGGAGGTGGAGTCGGCAGCGCCGGAAGACCCCAGCGCGGCCGCCCAGCGACTCGCGGCCCGGTCGGGCGTCGACGAGAGCGTCGTGCTCGCGACCTGTAACCGTGCGGAGGCGTACGTCGTCACCGACGCCGCCGCTGACGGCCGGGAGGCGCTGGCCGACTTCGCCCCGGAGGTCCGCGAGGGCGCGGTCACGCAGTTGGACCACGAGGGGTCGATCCGCCACCTGATGCGGGTCGCCAGCGGCCTGGAGTCGCTGGTGCTCGGCGAGGACCAGATCATCGGCCAGGTGAAAGATGCGATGGAGCGCGCCCGCGAGGACGGCACGCTCGGGCCCGTCCTCGAGGAGGCGCTGCTGAAGGCGGTCCACGTCGGCGAACGGGCCCGCACCGAGACGGCGATCAACGAGGGCACCGTCTCGATGGGCTCGGCCGCGGTCGAACTCGCGGCCCGCGAAGCCGAACTCGACGACGCCACTGCGCTCGTGTTGGGCGCCGGCGAGATGGGGACGCTCGCGGCCCGCGCGTTCGACGGCGCGGGCGTCGACCGCCTCGTCGTCGCCAACCGCACGGTGGCGAACGCCGAACACGTCGCGGAGGACGTGTCCGTCGACGCGGAGGCGGTCGACCTCGCTGCCGCAGCCACGGCCGCCCAGAACGCGGCCGTCGTCGTCGCCGCGACCGGCGCACCCGACGCGGTGCTCGACGCCGACGACCTCGACGGCGCCGACGCGGTCTGTGTCGACATCGCTCGGCCGCGGGACATCGACCCCGCGGCCGACGCGCTCGAGGGCGTCGTCGTCCACGACATCGACGATCTGGAGCGTGTCACCGAGCGCGCTCACGAACAGCGTCGGACGGCGGCCCGGCAGGTCGAGGCGATGATCGACGACGAACACGACCGGCTGCTCTCCTCGCTCAAGCGGGCCCGCGCCGACGAGGCGATCCGCGGGATGTACGAGGGTGCCGAGCGCATGAAGGGCCGCGAACTCGATCGTGCGCTCACCAAGCTTGAAGCCCAGGGCGACCTGACCGAGGACCAGCGCGACACCATCGAGGCGCTGGCGGACTCGCTGGTCTCCCAACTGCTCGCGCCGCCGACGAAGAGCCTGCGCGAGGCCGCCGGCGAGGACGACTGGAACACGATCCAAACCGCGATGGAGCTGTTCGACCCCACGACCGACGTCGTCGACGCCGAGGGCGCGCCCGACGCCGCCGAGGAGTCCGCCGGCGAGTAGTCGCCAGGCGAACCTTTTCGTCCCTCCCGCGCGACTATCGAGTATGGCAGAGCCACTCGAGGCCGACGAGATCGAGCGCAAGCTTCCCGAGGACTGGGAGTACGACGGCGACGAGATCATCCGGACGTACGAGTTCGACAACTACGGCAGCGCCGTCCGGTTCGTGAACGACGTGGCCGACCTCGCCGAGGAGGAGTACCACCACCCCGAGATCACGCTGCGCTACGACGAGGTGGAGGTGCGCTTCACCACCCACGAGGTCGGCGATGTCACCGAGAAGGATCTCCGGCTGGCGGACTACACCGACGGCGAGTACTGATGGCTCCCCACCCGCGTGGTTGCCGATGAAGGCCGCCTACACGTTCGCGGCGGCGTTCCGCGTGCCGACCGACGGCGCCGCGCTCGACCCGAACCGCTTCGAGACGACACTGCGCCTGTTCGCGCCCGCGCCGGGCGTCGAACCCGGCCCGGAGCGGATCGACTGGCTGTTCTTCCGCGACCGGCTCTGGCACGGCGAGGTCGGCGACGAGGCGCCGCTTCGCGACGCCGCGAGCGACTGGCTCGGCGTCGAGGTGGTGTCGCTGTCGTTCTCGGAGCTCCGGGCCGACGACGAGTACCTCGAGGCGCTGCGGGCCGAGATCGGCCGCGACCTCTCGCGGTTCAACGCCGAGAGCGTCGACGAAGTGCTCCACCAGTACCTCGGCTCGTCGGTGCACGTGGTGGCGACCGGGGCGGTCTGAGTCGCTGGAGAAAGGCACTTGCCCCCGTACCCGCTAGTTGTCTCCCATGTACGACTTCTGGCTCCTCGACCTCGACGGTACGGTCGTCGACGTGGAGCCCCGCTACCGCCACCAGGTGTTCGAGGCGGTCGGCGACCGGCTGGGTCGGGAGTTCACCCACGAGGAAGTCGAAACCCTCTGGCACGGCCTCGGCGGCCCCCGCAGCGAGAAACTGCAGGCGATGGGGCTCGACCCGGGGACGTTCTGGCCCGCACTCCACGAGGCCGAGGACCCCGCGGCCCGCGCCGAGGCGACGTTCGTCCACGACGACGCCGCCGCCCTGCTGGACGAACTCGACCGCGCCGGCCGCCCGGTCGGCGTCGTCACCCACTGTGCGCCCTTCCTCGCGAACCACGTCGTCGACCACCTCGACCTGCGCTCGCGGTTCGACGCGTTCGTCACCTGCTCGGACGATCTGGGCTGGAAGCCCGACCCCGGACCAGTCCACCACACGATGAACGAACTCGGCGCCGACCCCGAGGGCGACGGCGTGCTGGCCGGCGACGGCTCCAGCGACGTGGGCGCGGCGTGGAACGCCGGCCTCGACGCGGTCCACGTCGAACGCCACGGCCCGGCGCGACGCGGGCAGTGTGTCCTCGCGGACCACCGCGTCGAGCGGTTCACCGAACTCGACGAGCGACTCCTCGAGACTTAATCGAGCGCGTCGGCCGCGACCGGGTAGATCCGGTCGAGCCAGCGTTCGTACTGCTCGGGCGCGGGGTGGAGCTCGTCCTCGGCGATCAGTTCGGGGCGGCCGATCACTTCTCGCGAGGGCGGCACCACGTCGACGAGGCGTGTTCCGGCCGCGTCGGCACCGTCCTCGATGATGTCGTTGTACGCCGTGAGTCGGCTCGCGTGCTCGGCCGGCCGGTTCTGCCGACCGACCGGCGTGAGCGTGTAGTCCGGGACGGTGACCACGACGACGCTGTCGGGGTCCGGGGCGAACCCGATCGCCCGATCCAGTGTGGCCTCGAACTTCGGGCGGAACTCGCCGGGCGGCTGCTCCTGGAAGCAGTTGTTGGCGCCGATCAGGAGCGTGACGAGGTCGTACTCCGAGGAGATACTGTTCTCGGCTTCCGCCGCATCGATCGCCTCGTTCAGGTCACCGGTCGTCCAGCCGTTCTCCGCGATCACCCGCGGGTCGGCGACGGTGTGGCCCGCCCC
>Ga0207754_100236_pt1 | contig 26285 bp, 29 predicted proteins | sample A23E1SouthBayCA_FD_187728 | JGI IMG/M metagenome (GOLD analysis project Ga0207754, IMG submission 187728) | Aerobic enrichment media microbial communities from Eden Landing Ponds, California, USA - A23 E1 (SPAdes) | ecosystem: Environmental > Aquatic > Marine > Unclassified | place: Emeryville... | reverse complement strand
GGTAAAATCGCTATTCAACAGAGCAGTGACTACACGTCTTGAACCAGCGCTTACGGCCCGTCACCGTGCTGCATGTCTCCACAACACTCAAAACAGAAATTCACCACCGGATTTCGACGAACTGGAGTCGCCCGAATCTCTGCTCAAAGGCGGGCCGATCCGCGAGCGGCTCCTTGACATCGTCACCGAGCTTCGAACCCCACGAAGGTATCCGACATCGCTGACCTCGCCGACTGCGATACCGAGACCGCCCGTGACTATCTTAACTGGTTCAGCGAAATGGGCATGCTTCACCGCCACGACGGCCGCCCCGTCCGGTACGAGCGCAACGACGCGTACTTCCAGTGGCGCCGCATTGACCGCATCCGCGAGAACTACTCTGAACAAGAGATTGTCGAGGCGCTTTCGGAGACCATCGACGAGATCGAAGACTACAGAGAACAATTCGACGCAGACGACCCCGATGACGTTTCCCTCGTCAAAGCCAGCCGGGACATGGCAACCGAAGACGCGTGGGAGGCCCTCTCCGAGTGGAAGACACTCGAACGCAGCGCGGCCCTGCTTGACGCTGCGCGGCGTGACCACCCAGCCGCTGGAGGCACCCCCGGGCACATCGATGCCTGACAATTCTGACGACCCGCCCCGTACCGGCCCTATCGATGCAGAACTTCTCGACCGAATTGTCGCACACCTCAATCGAAGCGCACGCTTCGACGATGTCCAAGCGCGCCCCGCGTATGCACCGAATTCCGTTGTCGCAGACTGCGACCTCGGGTACTTCCCCGGCGGAGTCATACGTGCGTATCTCCGCATTCGGTGGTTCGAGACTAACGACTTCAACATCCATTACGCCGAACAATACCGGACGGGAGAATCTTGGGAGTGCTGCTGGGACCGCCACCCGAACGACCACAACACCCGCGAGCACTTTCACCCACCTCCGGATACACCGACACCGGGCGAAGACGAGGACTATCCCACCAAATGGCGGGATGTACTCGCCACCGTACTCACTCGCCTCGACGAAAGAATCGAAGCACTCTGGAACCAGTAACGGCCCAGCACAGCAAGGATGTGTGCGGTTCTACGGAACGCTTCCCGGCCGAGTATGACTCAGCTGGGGAAACTGATTACTGGTACCCTGCTGTATCGCCGAATCGATGCCCCAGATATCCGATTTCTACTGTACGAACCCGGACTGTGAGTTCGAAATGCCGTCCGGCTGGGGGTACTACATGTACGCGATTGCGGACGACGGCGAACGCGTCCACTGCCCACATCCCGGGGAGATGGGGCGAACACGAGATGTGATCGGCGAAGATGCCTCCCAGGAGGAAATTGACCGTCGCACCGGATTCAATACGTACTGCTTCTGTATCCACTGCGAAACGCAGGTAGACTTGGACTTGGATCGGGACGAGAAAGCGTGTCCAGAGTGTCGGTCGAACGCCGTCAAGACCATCGATGAGCTCGTCGACGAACAATGCCCGGTCTGTGAAGCTGGGACGGTCGTCGCCGAAGACACCGGCGCGATAGCATAGCTGTCGGGCCGTTCCCGATTGACTAGTCCAGCGCAGCAATCCGAACAGGAGAAACGATGAAACTCACCGGCAACACAATCTACGAACACGACGAACATGGTGCGGTGCTGGTCATCGACGTTCACCATGTGTTCAACGAGTACGACCTCGAAACCGAAAACGGGGAGCTTCACTTGCGCGTCGTTCGATACACCCCGAATTGGGACGACTACGGCCCAATGCCGGGAAGTACTCAGGTAACATCAACTGACGACTTCCGCGAGCAGTTAGGTGACCAACTCAGAACGTTCGAACCACTCGACCCGCAGGCTGAGACGGGCAAGTAGCGCGTATTATGCAGGCATTTATTTACTGATAGATATAATGTCGCGGTATCATGCAACACGCGTTTCGGGTCGGGAAACAATACCGCGACACCGGGAGTTACCGCAACTCGGGCGACCAGTTCCTGCGGTGGATCCGCGGCCCGCTTGACTCCGGCATCAAGAATACCGGCGGCATCCGTGATCTCGGTGCGGACCGATCTGAGACGCCCGCGTCGCTCGTGCTCGTTTCCAACGACAGCGGTATCTCCCAGCACGACGACCCGTGGGAGGACACGCTCGCCGTCAACGCCGGATACATCAGCTACTGGGGCGACGCAAAAGCCTCGAACCCCTACGACGAGTCCGCACAGAACCAGAAGATTAAGGCTGCCTTCGACAACGCTGCGGCCGGTCGGCGTGAGGACGTCCCGCCCGTCCTCATCTTCCGCAAACCCGAATCAGGCGTCGTCGAGTTCTGTGGGCTCTGCGTCCCTGACCACTTCGAAGTCCACGCATACCAGGCCGATGACGGGACACAGGTCCCGAACTACCAGTTCCACTTCTCGATTCTCAACACCAACGCCGTCCCCGTCACGTGGCTTCACGACCGCGCCAAGCAAAATGACGACAGCGAGGCACCCGATGTCTGGCAGTACCGGGTCCAGACCGGAGCGGTTGCCCAGTGGCCAACCGGCGAACCCATCGATTCGAGCGGTCAGATCCGCCGCTATGGAACGTCTGAGATCACTGTGAGTGACGCCTTCCGGGAAGACATACTCGACCGATACGACCACGCGTGCGCCCTGACCGGCATTCGAGAAAATGCGCTGCTCGATCTCACACACATCCTCCCACGAAGTCAACACCCAGAACTCGCCGAACATCCGGAGAACGTTCTTGTATTGAACTCGCTGCACCACCGCGCGTTCGACGCTGCGCTATTCACCATCGACAGCGACTACCGCATCCAAGCAAGCCCCTCATTCGACCCAGCCCATCCGTTTCTCCGCGAAACGGTCCTTGACCGAGAAGGCGAACAACTCTCGTTCCCACCCACTGTGGAGATCCGGCCCTCCTTCCTCGAAGAACTCAACACTGGCCTCTCGTGGGTATAGTTCACTCCGATAATATGCGACCGCTGGACTCGGTATGTAAGGGCCCCGAACCGTCGCCGATACCTGACTCGATTCACGTGCGTCTCAGTCCAGAGGTAAAATCGCCCATCCCGCTCGGTCGCGCACTGTCTCGTCTAGATCGTTTTCTTTCAGCTCTTCAAGCGTCTCGATAGCCAGGACGTCCTGGAGATGGCCGCAACATCGTGTACCCGGGCGGATTCAACAACGTATCTGAGGGGCCTGCACAGTTCGTTGTCACCGATCTTTACATCGACCCGGCTACCGACGGCCGGCAGAATCTCGCTAATGAGTTCGTCGAGTCAGTCCGTCCGGGTGCGTGCTTTGCTGAAGCAGGGTGCTGTTCAGATTAGCTGATCCCATGTGAAGCGAACGGCCCAAGAAACTCATTTGCAGTTTCTAAATTGGCGTTACTGAACAGTCTAATAAAATGGTTGTTTTGCACATATTTCAAAAAATATATGATTGGCGCTGTTACGATTTCCATGGTATTCATCTCTGCGATCGAGGTCGTGGCGACGGCAGGTGTATTTCAGCGGTTTCGCGCCATCGGAGAGAAACACGGTGTTACCGAGAGCGTCGCGTCTCGTTTGCCAACTAGAACGCGACGCGTTTTGATGACGACGTACAGTCGATATCGCCCGTCATTGAGTTGGGTCACGGTCTCACCGATTGCAACGTGATCCGGGCTTCGACCCTCTTCGACTGTAGATTGGCATTGCGAACCCAGTTGCGAACGGTGAGTCGTGTCCGATTGACATCAAATATATCAAAAATAGAAACGGTATTCGAAAGTTAGAGTAAAGCAAGATGGCGCGGAATACCGAGCTTCAACAACAGCTATAGAGTTTTTTCTCGCTCCACAAGAGCTAATTCGATTCGATCGATACTACCGCCGAGGCTAGTGTTTTCGAGCAGGGGATACTCAGAAAACGCTACACCCTGTCGTTCAATCCTTAGCTGAACACCGCCTCTGTTCGGATATACGGAAGAGTCTCTCGGCCGAACGCCGGCATCCACACCACGGTCTCAACCTTGCCGCTTCAAGTGCTATTCGAACTGCTTCAGCAAATGAATCTTATATAACGAGATAGCGACGGACGAGGGGAGGCCAAGAATATGTACTGGCACCTGATCAACGAGGAGGTCAGCAGTGGCAACCGCACGGAAGCACGTATCCACCTCGAGCAGTACGGGGTGGCCGTCGACTCGCCGGAACGGAACTTCGTCACCGACTAGGCGACCCGCTCCTATCTGAGTACCGTGACGCGGAGTACGACCCAGGGACTGAGTCGACCCGTGCCGACAGCGCCGTTGAGACGGACCGACTCACCTTCGGCGAGTTCGAGTTCTTCGTCGACGTCTGTGTTCTCTGTGAAGACTGTAGCAGACCGTACGACATTGTCGAACTCCTGCGAGCGGGCGGCTGTGACTGTGACACCAATCGAGGGTCGTTGGGATAACGCACGTGTTGGTGGCAGTCTGATGCCTGACAGTTGCAGTACGGACGCCCTGTCCGTGCGCCGCCGAACCGACCGGAAGTCCGGTCGCCGACCGACGTCGTCCCGACAGAATAACATGCATATGTATGTTATTTCAGCTTACGACGGACATCCCTCGACCGCTGGTCGGTTGATCGACACGTCTACTCGCCCGCTATTCGAAATACTCGAAATGTACTCGTCTATCACGGGTTGTTTTATCATATATCACGCCGAGTCTGACCTAGTATTACGACAATGACGAATAGAGGGCGTCCGTGACGCCTTGTGCGGTTTGACACGGAGACACTGTCGTGGATACCTGCGGATCGGTGTCGGTGGTTTCCGGAATAACCGGAACTATAATGTCAATAGCTCGCATGGGCTGGAACATGTCTTCCGGCCCCCTCAAATCTCTCTGCCGCGCGAATCGGATCGTCGAACGCCTGCTTGAGATGCAGTCGGCAACAGTTCGCGAACTCGCCGACGAGTTCGACATGCCGTTGAGTACGATGTACGAGTACACCAACACGCTCGAGACGATCAACTACATCACGAAGAGGTCGGACGGCCAATACCGTGTGAGCACGTCTATCCTCGAGATTGGGAACAAGGTCCGGCGCAACTACGAGATTTACAACGTCTCGGAGCCCGAGATCCGGCGTCTGGCCGAAGAGACGGGCGAGTTCGCGGGGCTGATGATCGAAGAGGACAACCTCGGGGTGTTACTCTCGATGAAAAAAGGAGACAAGGTGAAGCGACTCCAGGTCAACCGCACGCATCCCGGCGTCAAGTCCCGTCTCAACACGACTGCCTACGGCAAGGCGATCCTGGCGCAGTTCTCCGACGACCGGATCCACGAGGTGATCGACCAGTACGGACTCCACCCCCGGACGGAGAACACTGTCACGGAGATTGAGCCGCTGCTTGAGGAGATTGACCTCATACGGGACCGGGGGTACGCCCTCGACGACGAGGAGTGCTTCGAGGGGATGCGCGGCGTCGGCGTTCCGGTCGTCAGCAATAACGACGGTCGGGTGGGCGGGATCGCCCTGTACGGCCCGCCAAATCGCCTCGACGACGAGGCCTTCTTGGAGGAGTACCCGCCACTCGTCCAGGAATACGCGGACATCATCCAGGGGAACCTCGAATACTGACGCTGCTACAGGGACGCGCGACCAGAACGGTTCGTCCTCGAACCCCGACAGTGTACCATCGTACGGGCGAGCCGTGCGACTGCCCTGGCGCCCGGGCGGACTTGGTGAGCCTGCCCGTCAGGGCCCCGAGGTAGTCGCGTCGCGGTCGGAGGTGCCTACGGAGGCAGTTACGGTTTCGTGTTGCACGCTTGACTGCCCCGAGTGGAAACCTGCGACGAGGGCATCCGTGATTGCTTCCCGCAACGTTTCCGGCGTCGCATCGCTGCCCGCTCGTCGGACGCTCCCAACGGTGTCCGGGTCGAAGGGGATATCGAGCGCCTGATAGACCGGGTTGAGAATCGATGCCAGTTCGTCGCGGTCACGGGGAATGACGATTCCTGCAGTAAGCGCAGCGTTCTGTCGGATGCGCTGGGCGACGCCGGCGAGTTTGCCGCCTGCCGAGAGCGAATACGACCCGGGACAGAAAGCGTCGGCTGGCTCACCGTGTTCGATGTCGACGCCGACCCTAGTCAGTGCCGTACTGAGACATTCGGTCACCCGATCGTACCGGTCGGTCAACCCCACTCGCTCGTCGGCTACCGTGTCAACGTGTGCGAAACAGATGGTCGTGCCGGTGTAGGCAACCGCCCGACCGCCGGTACTCCGCTCGTGGACGGCGTACCCGCGCTGCCATGCCACCTCTCGAGCCCGTTCGTACCCGGCCGCCCGAACGTCGCGGGGGCCGAACGCGACGTGCCTGGCCGGACGCCACACCCGCACCGTGGGCTGGACCGGGGCGTCCAGTAACGACCTTGTCAGAGCGTGATCCGCGGCGACGGTGTCTGCCCGGCCCGAAAGTACGCGCATACCAGTCCTCCAAGGGCCATTTCATAAAAAGTGTTTCAGTACCCAAGGGTGTTGGCTCGGGGCGCTGGTTCGCCGTGCTCCCGGACCGCTGTCCCTGGACAGGCGATACGGATCCGACTGATTACTCAGTTGTACCACTTAATAAACCAATAATATTATACTATAGTCATTGTTAGCTAGTGACGTAGCATGCCAGACTATAGTCTAGACACCGAAGCAGGGAGACTCGAAGCTTTGCGTCGAATGTTAACAATCCGCGAGTTTGACACGAAAGCGGGCCACTATTTCGCCGATGGCGAAATCCCCGGATTCGTTCACCTGTACATCGGTGAGGAGGCAGTCGGTGTCGGCACGTGCGCTGCGCTTGACCCGGAGGATTACATCGCCAGCACGCACAGGGGACACGGTCACTGTATCGCGAAGGGACTAGACACGAAGCTGATGATGGCCGAGTTGTTCGGCAAGGAGAGCGGCTACTGTAACGGCAAGGGCGGTTCGATGCACATCGCAGACGTCGATTTGGGGATGCTCGGTGCCAACGGGATCGTCGGTGCGGGGCCGCCGCTGGCGACCGGTGCCGCACTCTCCATTCACCACCAGGATCGTGATGATCAGGCCGCGCTAGCGTTCCTCGGGGATGGTGCGACCGCACAGGGGCAGGTCCACGAAGCCGTGAACATGGCCTCGACGTGGGACCTTCCGGCCATCTTCCTCATCGAGAACAACCAGTACGGTGAGGCGACGGCCGTCGAGGACCAGCACAACGTCGAACACCTCAGCGACACCGCACAGGCCTACGACATCCCCGGCGTCACTGTCGACGGGATGGACGTCACGGCGGTCAACGAGGCCGTCACGGAGGCGCGGAAACGGGCCGTCGCCGGTGACGGCCCGACAATTATCGAGGCCGAGACCTACCGGTACCACGGGCACTACGAAGGCGACGAGCAGAACTACCGGACCGACGAAGAGCTCCAGCGGTGGAAGGACCGCGACGCGATCGACTCGTTCAAGGACCGGCTGATCGACCGCGGCGAACTCACCGAAGCGGAGTTCGAGGAAATGAAAGACGAGGTCGAGGCGGAGATTGCCGAGGCGATCGAGTTTGCACAGGACGCCGACCTCCCCGCCCCACAGGATGCCTACGAGGACATGTTCAAAGAATCGGTACCAGAGATCGAACAGTTCGCCCGGGACGCCCGTACTGATGGCGGTGTCGACGGAGGGAACTTCTGATGACTGCCCAAGCCGAGCTCAAAGGCCGCGAGACGGAGACGATGACGGTCCGCGAGGCAATCCGGCAGGGGCTTCGTGAGGAACTGGCCCGCGACGACGACGTCTTCATCATCGGTGAGGACATCGGTGCGTTCGGCGGCGTCCTTGAAGTGACCGGCGACCTCTACGAGGAGTTCGGTGGCGAGCGCCTCCGGGACACCCCTATTGCCGAAGCCGGGTACATCGGTGCAGCGGTCGGAGCGGCCGCGACCGGCACCCGTCCCGTCGCCGAACTCATGTTCTCCGATTTTATAGGGGTCTCGATGGAACAGATCATGAACCAGATGGCGAAGATGCGGTACATGTTCGGCGGAAAGACGGACATGCCAGTCACTATCCGCGCCACCGAAGGAGGTGGCATGGGTGCCGCCAGCCAGCACTCCGGTACGGTTCACACCTGGGTCGCGCACTTCCCCGGCCTGAAGGCCGTCGCACCGGGAACGCCCGCTGCCGCCAAGGGGTTGACGAAGGCCGCCATCCGGTCGGACGACCCTGTGTTCGTCTTCGAGAACAAGATGATCTACGAGCAGACGGGCGAGGTTCCGACCGACGAGGACTTCGTCACCCCCATCGGCGAAGCCTCGGTCGTGCGCGAGGGTGATGACGTCACCGTGGTCGCGACCCAGCGACTCGTCGGCGAGTCCTTGGACGTTGCCGAGGAACTGGACGGTGACGTGAGCGTCGAGGTAATCGACCCGCAGTCGCTCTACCCGCTGGACACGGAGACCATCGTCGAGAGCGTCGAGAAGACCGGCCGGATGGTCGTCGCCGACGAGAGTCCGCTGTCCTACGGGACCCACGCCGAAATCGTCACCCGCGCACAGGAGGAGGCGTTCTTCAGTCTGGACGCCCCTATCCAGCGCGTCGGCACGCCAGACACGCACATGCCGTTCAGCACGCCCCTCGAACAGGAGGTCCTGCCGGACGGCGAGGGAGTCCAGGACGCCATTGAGCGGATCGTCTAACCACCCGTGGCCCACGTAGGACTCATCGTCAACCCGTCGGCTGGCCGCGACATCCGCCGTCTCACTGGTGGCGCGAGCGTCGTCGACAACTACGCGAAACGCAGTGCGACCATGTGTGTCCTCGACGGACTGACCGCGCTTGCGGAGACGCCGACCGTCGAGATCATGCCGGAGAAGACCGGCATCGCCGAGCACGCCATCGACGAAGCACCCAGCGACCTGGACATCTCGAAGATCGACATGTCCGTCGACGAGTCCGCGACCGACACGCGGCGCGCGGCTGCGCACTTCCGCGAGACGGCTGACGCCGTGGTCGTCCTCGGTGGTGACGGGACAACTCGTGACACAGCACTCGAACTCGGCGACGTGCCACTCGTCTCCGTCTCGACGGGGACGAACAACGTCGTCCCGACCCCCATCGACGGGACCGTCGCCGGGGCGGCAGCCGCTGTCGTCGCGACCGGCCTCGTCGACCCTGCCGATGCGACGACGCGCCACGGTCGCATCGACGTCCACGCCGACGACGTGAACGGTGAGCAAGAACTCACTGGCCTCGCGGCAATCGGGATCACCGACCGACCCTTCGTCGGCACGCGCGCCATCGTCGACCCCACTGACATCGTCGGTGGTGTCGTCTCGCGGGCCCACCCTGCGGCAATCGGGCTCACCAGCATCGCCGGTTGTGTGAAGCCACTGGCCCCCGATGAACCGGGCGGGGCCGCACTCCGCATCGGTGATCCCGAGGAGACCCCCATGTCCGTCCGTGGCGTCCTCGCTCCGGGGATGACGACGACAGTCGGCCTCAAGTCTCACGAGGCACTCGACTGGGACGAGTCCGCCACCTTCCGGATCAAGAACAGCGTCATCGGGGCGGACGGCGAGCGCGAGGTTGAACTCGCCGACGCCGCCGTCACGATGACGCCTACTGCCGACGGCCCGCGTCTCGTCGATGTCGACACCACGCTCGCGGCCGCCTCGACTGCCGGTGGACTGGTCACCGACAGGGCCCTTCCCGAAGAGCACTGATAGTGTGTATTGTGACTGTGTCCCGCTGGGTCGCCGCCCTGTTCCGGCGATCCAGCGGTCGTGACTCACGATACACACTATGAGCGGACGTCCGCGGCGGCTGTCCTCTCGTCACTTCCCTCGCAGCAACACGACCCTCACCGTGAAGAGCCACTGTTGCAGTCGCTTCCTGTCGTTCGAACGGTGTGATCTGATACTCTCGACTGAACCTGTTTCGGGAGAGCCGTCAGCCCAGAGTGACTGATATCTTGATTGACGTACCGCCGAGAGTGTGAGTAGCAGCCAATCAAGAACAATATCCGGAGAACGACCGCAGCAGAGTCCCGTGTTTCGGGTCCAGGACCGGTGAGAGATGTCGGATGCGAGGTTGGTCAGAGGATGCCGGACCCCGGGTCGCTCGGTTACTCTTTCCCGCGATAGGACCCAAGGACGAGTTCCGCGGCCGCCTCCGCGCGCTCGAAGAACGTGCTCAGGAAGGCCTCGGCGGTGTTCTCGTCGATCGCCTTCGTGTCGTAGGTCAGCCGTGCAGTCACGAGCGGTTGCAGGTCGACGCCCTCGTCGGTCGGGACCGCACGCTGTCCGGACGGGTCGATCTGGAGTGCCGCGACGGCCGGCGGGTTTCGAACGAGCCCCTCGGACTCGACTACCGCCGCGTTCGCGAGGGTGAAGGTCGGCGTCACGTCGGCGTCAGCCCCCTCCTCGCGTGCCTCGACGAGGTCGGTCAGCGACGCGTCGTCGACGTTCGGGAGGACCGCCGTGCTCGGACCGTCGGCGCCGGTCACGAGGGCGACGTGCTGGCTCGTCTGGAGTTGGTGTGTCGATTCGGCGTAGGTGGCGTTCACGAGCGGCTGCTCCGAGAGCGCTACCGACGCGACGACGAGCAGCACGTCGGTGACCGTCACCCGCTCTTCGAACGCCGACCGGACGGCTTCCGTCGTCTCCAGCAACGCCGCACCCGCCTCGGGGTCAGCCACCGCTGCGGCCTGCTGGTATCTGACAGAGCCGGCCCCGGCAAGTTCCGTCTCCGCACCCTCTACAGCGGATTCGGCAGCAGCCTCGACGTCCTCGGCGGTGATGGAATCCATGGGTCCGGTGCCCTCGACGGTCGTGAGGTCGACGCCGAGTTCCTCTGCTTCCTTCTTCGCCCGTGGGGAAGCTTTGACCGAGTCCGTGCTTCCGCTGGTCCCGTTGGCGGCCGCCTTGACGTCATCGGCGGTGATCGAGTCCATGGGTCCGGTGCCCTCGACGGTCGTGAGGTCGACGCCGAGTTCCTCTGCTTCCTTCTTCGCCCGCGGGGAGGCCTTCACGTCGCCGGACCCACCGCCCGACGAGGTCGTCGTCGCGGCCTGTGCTTCGGTCTGCTGCGGTTCGCTGTCCGAACTCGACGTCTCCGCGGCGGCCGCCTCCGATTCTGCCTCATCTTCAAGTTCGGCCTCCGCCTCGGCTTCCTGGTCGGAGATGTCGGCGTCGGCGCCGGCCAGGATCCCGATAGGTTTGCCGGGAGAGACGGCTTCGCCCGCTTCGACGAAGATGCGACGGAGCGTGCCGTCTTCCCGTGCCTCAACCTCACCGATACTCTTCTCGGACTCGACCTCGGCCATCTTGTCGCCCTCCGACACGTCGTCGCCCGGCTCGAAGAACCACTCCAGAACGGTCCCCTGTTCCATCTCGAGCCCCAGCTTGGGCATCTTGATAACGATTGTCATTACACACAGACTCATGTAGGGCGGTCCACTAAAGCGTACCTCTTGTGAAGTGGATCCGTACCCGCAACGATATGCAGACCGCCAGCCCCGACGTCGAAGGAGCGCCAGTCTGTGCGTGAACTGTCAGGCTAGCGGCTCTCTGGCGGATCACCCTCCGCTTGCTCGGTAGGCCACTTGGTCGGCACGCCGGGACGATTACTGGCGGACACCACTCGAAACCGCTTGTATCGGTTCGGGTACAGCGATGACAGAAGCAGCGAGACACGGTTCAGCGACGTTGTCGCGGTCGATGACGTCGGTGATACTCTCGGCTGTAACTGGTTCAAGAAATCCGTCACTTTGAGGAGACGAATATGTTGACTGACTTCCAGCCGGCAGTATGAGTCCCTACGGGGGATGGGGCGGTCGTCCCCTCTGCGACCTGTTACCGCCTTCGCCGGCGTGTTCGCGCTCGCGGCGGTCGGCCGGGACTGTCGTTCGGTCGCTCCTCTCGACCTGACTCGCGAGCGTTCGATCGGCAGGCACCGCTCCGAGTCGTTCGTTCCGAATCTGCACCGACCACGGCAGGATTCAGACCAGATCCTTGGCCCCGTGTCTCGACGACCGACGTGGGGCCCTCATGCGAGTTCGCTCCTGACCGCCTCGCTTATCTCCGCGATGGCTTCGTGTGCGCGGTCGAGGTCCGGGTCTGCGAGCATCGTTAGGAAGCCGTGGATCATGTCGTCGTACTGGGCCTGCCGGGTCGGCACGCCGGCCTCGCTCAGCCGGTTCGCGAGTTCGCGCCCGTCGTCGCGGAGCGGGTCGAACCCGCTCGTCAGGACGAACGTCGGCGGGAGCTCGTCCAGGCGCTCCGAGCGAAGCGGCGACGCCAGCGGGTGGTGGCCGTCCAGTTCGCTCCGGAGGTAGCCGTCCCAGAACCGCTCCATGTCCTTCCGTGTGAGGAAGTACCCCTGGGCGTTCTCCTCGTAAGAGTCCGTGTCGAACCCGTAGTTCGTCGCCGGATAAGCGAGCACCTGGTACCCGATCTCCGGGCCGCCCCGATCCCGCGCGAGCAGTGCGACACCGACTGCGAGGGCGCCCCCCGCACTATCGCCAGCGATGGCGAGTCTGCCCGGGTCGGCACCGATCAACTCGGCGTTGTTCGCGACCCACTGGGTCGCGGCGTAGCAGTCCTCCAAGCCTGCCGGGAATCGGTGTTCGGGCGCGAGACGGTAGTCAACCGCCACCACGACACACTCGGACTCGTTCGCGAGTTCCCGACACAGCGCGTCGTGTGTATCCAAGTCGCCGAGGAGCCAGCCACCGCCGTGGAAGAACACGAGCGCCGGCTGTGGGCCGTCGGCGCTCGGCGTGTAGATGCGGACCGGAATCTCCGTCTCGGGTCCTGGAACGGTCCGATCGGTCACGTCCGCGGCCGAATTCGGCGGCTCGTCCGGGACCGCGAGTTGGCGGTACATCTCGCGTGCGTCCGTTAGTGATTGCGTGTACAGTGGGGGGAACCCCTGCTCTGAGAGCACGTGAAGATACTCCTCGACCTGGGCGTGAAGCGCCAATGACATTGCCTCACTCACCACATATGTGCAGAGGAGTATAATTGTACCTTTTAATTCACTCCCACCGGGCGGACGGATTCGAGCGAGGGTGTTCTTTTTGTCGGCCGGTCTCGTACCCCTAGTTGATGTCTGCTCGCTCTCTCCCTGCAGAAACGGACGTACTCGTCATCGGAGCTGGACCCGGCGGCTACGTGGCCGCCATCCGTGCCGCCCAGGCTGGTGCCGACGTGACCATCGTTGAACGGGACGCCTACGGCGGGTCCTGTCTCAACGTCGGCTGTATCCCCTCAAAAGCACTCATTACGGCGGTCGACATCGCCCATGACGCGACCCACGCCGAGCAAATGGGGATCACCGCCGACGTGGATGTCGACTTCGCGCAACTGATCGACTGGAAGGACCAGATCGTGACGCAACTCACCGGCGGCGTCAAGAAACTCTGCAAAGGCAACGGCGTGACGGTCGTCGACGGGACGGCGTCCTTCGAGAACGAGAAGACGGTCCGGGTCACCCGAGACGGGGCCAACCAGGGTACGATTGCGTTCGACCACGCGATCGTCGCTACCGGGTCTCGCCCGGTCGAACTCCCCAGCTTCGCGTTTGACGGCGACCACATCTGCTCCTCAACCCAGGCGCTCGCACTCCGGTCGCTCCCTGACCGATTGCTGCTGATCGGTGCCGGCTACATCGGGATGGAGCTCTCGACGGTGTTCGCCAAACTCGGCGTCGACGTGACCGTCGTCGAGATGCTCGACCAAGCTCTTCCCAGCTACGAGCGCGATGTCGCCCGCGTCGTGGAGCAACGGGCCGAGAACCTGGGAATCAGCCTTCGTTTCGGGGAAGGGGCAGCGGACTGGACCTCGACCAGTGACGGGGTCCGGCTCGTCACCGAAACGGACGCGGGCGACCGGACGGAGTACGAGGCGGACCGCATCGTTGTCGCCGCCGGTCGGGAGCCAGTCACGGAGACACTCGCCCTCCCGAACACCGGGATCGAGACCGATGACCGCGGCTTCATTCCGACCGACGACCAGACGCGGACGACGGCGGAGGGGATATTCGCTATCGGTGACGTCGCTGGCGAGCCAATGCTCGCCCATCACGCGAGCAAGGAGGGCGAAATCGCAGCGGATGTCATCGCCGGTGCGGACACCGCACGCTCGACCTACGCGGTCCCGTCTGCCGTGTTCACCGATCCGGAGATCAGCACGGTCGGTCTGACCGAGGCCGAAGCGAGGGAGGAAGGTCACGACCCCGTAGTCGGGCGGATGCCGATGCACGCCTCGGGACGGGCGCTAACTCTCGGCGAGACCGAGGGATTCGTTCGCATCGTCGCTGACAGCGCAACCGAGACCATCCTCGGGGCACAGATGGTCTGTTCCGAGGCGTCGGAGCTGATCGCCGAGATCGCGCTGGCGGTTGACCTGGAGGCCACGCTGGCCGACGTGGCGACCACGATCCACACCCACCCAACCCTCACCGAGGCGGTCATGGAGGCGGTCGCGAACGCCCGCGGTGAGGCCATCCATACGCTCAACCGGTGACTTAGAGCGTCTCTGTGGAGGGTCGGGGCCACGGCGTTATAGCTCCCCTGACCGGGGGGTTCGGATACGAGCCGCTCCCGGACGACGAAGTCGTGTAGATGCGTCCACCGGTTGGCAAACGCTTCACGGAGACAAGTCGCCGCTCCGCAACCACGATCTCCACACCGTCTGTGAGGAGGCGGACTGTCCTCAATGAAATGCGCTACGTGGCCGGAAAAAGGGAACGTCAGTGATGCCGACATCTCGTGAGGGGTTTGGTCCGTAGGACATCCGCTCCATCGCTGTTTCGAAGCCGAGATGCCCTTTGTCGAATTCGAACCCAGCTGTCGGCACACCGAGAGTTCGGGTCGACCGTGCTCAAATAGTTTATGTCTAAGTATTCTGTTGAATAGCCCAGCAAGTGTCAGATCCTATTCTGATAAGGAAAGTATATGTTTGATAATTGTCTACTCCACTCAGTTTTGGTAGAAATTATATTGGGCTAATAACCACCAGGAACCAGGGGTTACAACGCCGCATAGTTGCAGGCGGGCGTTCCCGCGTTATAGACTGATCCGCTCGCCGTCCTCAGGAACGTGTACATCCGCTGTCTCTGCCCGCAGTTCGTCGCGCGACAGCAAGCAGTGGTTGATCGCCTCCATATGAACGACCACTATCTCAGCATCAGTGGCCTCACGGACAGCATTGATGTCTTCGACGCCCATCGTGATCGGTTCGCCCTGATCGAACTGCGCTTCGCCGCCGTTGAGAACGGCCAGATCGGGTTCGTACTGGTCGAGTGTCTCTTCGACCGGCGGGTACCAGATCGTGTCCCCGGCGAGATACACTGTCTCGTCACCCTCGAAGACGAAGCCCGAGACCGGACCTATTCCCTCAGCGAGTTCGCCGTGCCCGTGCTGGCCCGGTGTCCGGTGGATAGTGGTGCCCTCAAAGGAGCTTTCGTCGTCGACGGGGCGAACGTCAGTGAAGCCCTCGTCAGCGAAGGCGTCGGACTCCTCGGGCTGACAGAACAGCGGCACGTCGGCATCGAGTTCCTCCCTGGCCGCCTCGTCCCAGTGGTCGGGGTGGCGATGCGTGACAACCACAGCGTCGTAGGTAAGATCAACGTCAGGCAGCGGAACAAGCGGGTTCCGGTCCTGATTCGCCGTGGTGAGAAACTCTGGAACTGCCGGATTGTCTGTCACCGTCGGCATCTCGCCCTGCGGCGTGAACATCGGATCCACGAGGAACGTCGTGTCACCGACGTCCAAGAGGATAGTCGCGTTGCGAATCAGCTGAACACTAGCACCAGTTGTTGCCATACTTGGGCCTACGAGATTCTTCGGGATGAGATTTACTCCGACAGACGCCAACCGTCGAGGTGTTCGACGTACTGTCTACTGGATGAACTCGATGTCCTCTGGATCGAGATCTACGTCGAGGTCGACGGTGAGCGAATCGGCGGCGAACTGTTGTGCCAGCCACGCCTCCGGTCGGTTGAGACGGTACTGGAACGTCGACCGTGACACACCGGCATCTTCGGCGATTTCCGCGACCGATTGCTGCCGTGGCTCTTCGTAGTACCCGCGTTTGATTGCAGCCTCGAGTGCTGCCTTCTGTTCGGGCGTAAGCGTTTGCTGGACGCGACCGCCTTCGAGCAAGCACGGCGGCGTGCCGAGTCGTTCAACATCAGTCACGGGTACCCCACACATTCCGGTTGTGCCCGGAGAATCAGCGACGCGTTCCAGTGCGTCCTTGACCTCGTCGAGGACAGCAGCGGGGCCGACAATCTTCTCAATACCCCATACCGCCTCGTTGGTCGCACTGATCTCCATCGACCGGGCATACAGATCCGGATTGTCGATGAAGAGATCTATCATCCCGTCAGCCCCCTTCTCGTATTCGAATTAGTTTTCGTCGGATGATCCGGTCCTTCAGCCGTTGAGACTCTGTCTCCATCTTCGTCGATTCGTCCGATCGATTCCCCAATGCCGGACGTGGTTGTCGGGCCTTCATCCAGTGAATTGATCTCCTTGACTTCGTATGCGAAATCGGCGTCTTCAGGTGCTTTCCAACCGTCCATTTTGATGGTGCTGTACCTTTCTCTTCAGGATGCAGTCCTTCACGATCCCTCCAACCGGCCACATCCATTGTAATGTCAAGTTAATAGTTCCAACGCTGAAACAGCGCACATACATTTATATTTCATACAGTTGTAATCCGGGCCATGCAGGCGTTCGTAATGGAGCGGATCGGCGAGACCGGGATGGTTGAGAAAGAGAAGCCCGAGGCGGGCCCGCTGGATGCGATCCTGAAACCGACGAAAGGACTGGTCTGCACGTCGGATTGCCACACGGTACACGGCGCACTCGGTGAGCGCGACGACCTGACGCTCGGCCACGAAGTCGTCGGCATCGTCGAGGAAGTCGGGTCGGCGGTGACGAGGTTCGAACCGGGTGACCGTGTTGCCGTCGGTGCGATCACACCCGACTGGAACTCGGAGGCCGCACAGGACGACCATCCCTCACAGTCGAACGGTGCGCTCGGTGGCTGGAAGTTCGCCAACGTCAAAGACGGCGTCTTCCAAGAGTACGTTCACGTCAACGACGCGGACGGCAACATGGCACACGTCCCTGACGGCGTGAGCGACCACGAGGCGGCCTACACCGCGGACATGCTGAGTACGGGATTCGCCGCGGCGGAAAACGCGGACATCCCAATGGGGGGAACCGTTGCCGTCTTCGCGCAGGGCCCGGTCGGACTGATGGCCACGAAAGGGGCGCGACTGCAGGGCGCTGGCGAGGTCATCGCCGTCGAAACCGTCGAGAAGCGCCAGGAACTCGCCCGCGAGTACGGCGCGGACCACGTCGTAGACTTCGCCGAAGGTGACCCCGTCGAAGAGATCATGTCGCTCACCGACGGCCGAGGCGTCGACGCCGCAATCGAGGCACTCGGCACTGACCAGACGCTCAAAGACTGCATCAAGGTCACGAAACCCGGTGGGACCGTCTCGAACGTGGGCTACCACGGTGACGGTGAGTTCCGGCACATTCCCCGAGAGGAGTGGGGTGTCGGCATGGCAGAAATCGACATCGTCACCGACCTCTGTCCCGGTGGAGGCCTGCGAATCCGCCGGATGCTTCGGATGCTGGAGAACGACCTCGTCGACCCGACGAAGATGACGACTCACGAGTTCGACTTCGAGGAAATCGAGACGGCGTTCGACCTGATGGATGAAAAAGCGGACGACATCATCAAGCCGCTCGTCCACTTCGAGTAGTCGTCCTCCCGACCGGCTGTTCGTGACCTCCCACGATGTGAGGCATACGATGGAAAACTCTCCGTGGGGGTGCGTTCTAACCCTCTCAGACTCCGGCAACCCGTCGGGCTTCGGTCCCGTGCTCCAAACTGTCGGTGCCGGCGAGCGACGCCTTCGTTGGCGAGTACTCACTCCGACGGACCGGGTCACGAGCGATCACTCAACCCGTAGCAAACGACGGATAGGGTCGGTCTTTTGCCACCATGGCACAACTCATACGCTAAATCGACGCAGGCCGTACGTCTCGGCGTCGACGCCGTCGAGAGTCTCGCCACGGTACGCAACCTGCCCGCCGTCGAGGGTGGTGAACGCGTCACCGACCGTCTCTGCTCTCGAGATCACTGGGTACCCCTCGACGTGTTCGATTTCGAGTGAGGGGTGTGGCTTGAGGACGATCTGCAGCGGTCCGTCCAACTCGTTTCGGGGCTGTCGATCGAATGCGGTGGGAAGGTCGAAGGGCTCGAAGAATGTCTCCCAGGCGTCGACGTCCTGCTCGCGAACGGCCAGTCACCGAACTGTGGGATGACGTAGGTCTCCTCGATGGAGGGGGGACTGACGCCGGCGCTGGCAGCGACGAGGTCGCAGGCTGCGTCGCGTACGTGATCATCGACGACAGTGAGGCCGTCGTCATGGGAAACGTAGCCTGCGTCTTCGAGCCAATTGACGGCCTGTCTCACTGTCTCGTACGGCGTGTGGAGGTGTTGGACGACACGGCGAATGGAGTCACCACTTTCGATGGCGGGGATGGTCTGAGCCGCCGTGTCGTCGAGCACCTCATACATCTGGTGGTTGCCAATAATCCGATAGTAGTTGAAAGTCTTACTGGAGAACGGTATAGTGGCTCTGACTAAGTTCCACCACTCAGGATCACTCATTGAATGACTGGACTATGTAGATAGCATAAGCAACCTGCACAACCTGGGTAATGTAGATTACGTAGATAATGTAAATTGCGTGTTTCGAGAATTAGCCATTGATGTGGATGGCGGTGATCGGGATGAATACGTCTGGAGTGTAGAAATACACATTATGCAGATTATGTAGGACTGGCAGTGATCATGACGAATGAGGATTGTATTGGCAACCTACAAAATGTGGATTGTGTAGGTAGTGTACGCAATCTGTCTGACGTAGAATTAAGTTGCACGAGCTTCATTGGCCGCGTATGTCCAGAGCAAAGCTTACATTATTCACAAAACTCACACAACTAATAATACTTGCCCAATGTACATTACATACAAAATGTACAAAATTCGCCTCTTGCGGAGGGTACTGACCTATGAGTACTGACGAGTTTGAGGGACTCCCTGGGGCAGTTGTCTCGTTGCTAAAGGGTGGTGTAGGAAAATCCACGATCGCACTCAACATCGCTGATCGACTCGCTGCTCGTGACCATGAGACAGTCCTACTGGATCTGGATAAGGACGGGCACATGACGACCCAGCTTGGGTACGACGATGCGTACGACCGAGATGCGAACCTCGGTGACGCCCTCATCGATGGTGAGGACCCCGAAGACCTGCTTATTGAGACGGACTTCGGCGTTCATCTCCTCCCGTCGAGCAACGAACTCGAGAACGTCGAGACGAGGCTGAAGGACGAACGGTTCGCAGACGTGAAGCTTCGGCGGAACGTCGTTGATCCGCTCATCCAAAACGGATATGACTACGTGATTATTGATGCCGCAGGTGGCCGTGGGAAACTCTCCGATAATGCCCTCATCGCCGTCCAGCGCGTTATAGTTCCGCTGATTCCGCGTGCTGGCTCAATCAATGGGCTCAATAAGATGATTGAGCGCCAGATCTCCCCAATCCGGCAGAATATTGGATTAGATATCCTCGCAGTTACCCCGAATATGATTCGCGAAACGATGGGGCAACACAACGAGCATCGGACTCTCGTTGAAAATCTCAACCGAGAGTTCGGTTCGTTCGTCCCTGGGTACGCTCGCGTCGACCCGGAGATATTCGATGCCCTCGATGATCCGGGACGCACCATTGATAGTATCCCGAAGCCAGGGATTCGCGAACGGACCGCAATTTCTCGCGCTTTCAAGCAAGGAATGCCCATCTCGGAGTTCGACGAAGATTGTGACCAGATCCCGAATTTCGACCACTTAGCGGACCTCGTGGAGGAACACAGCCATGCCTAATGAGGACGACCGTTTCGGGGACGTCGCTGAACAGCTCAAACAAACGGAAGAAGGAGTCGAATCGAACAACGACGAACGTGGTGACTCTCAAGGTGAACCACAACCGGATGAGGAGATCACTACTGAGGACACAGGGTCGGAGACCGAGTCCACTCCTGAGCAGAATGAGGAGGATGTGGACGAATCCACCGGTGGCCCGGCCTTCTCATTTGACGAGACCGATATGCACGGCTTCTATGTCCGGGAAGAAACGTGGAATGGCGTCACCCGGATGCGATCATCGGTAACTGCTGCGTGCTCTATGTTTGATGTTCCCGAATTTGAGGGAAGAGAGTTTCAGGACGCGTGTCTCCGGATAATTGCGGACCACGGTGATGAGGTCGCCCTTCAGATCCTCCGAGAGCGTGGTATCGAAGCTGATGAGGACCGTATACAGGAAGTTGTGGATATGCTGAGCGAGCAAGCTACGAACGACTAACATTTGATTTGGCCTATTTTCTCCACCATTCAGATTTCGGGCATATTGTACATTATGTAGATTGTGTAATAAGCTATCTGCTTGCTGTCTCGCGATTTTCTTGGAACAGGACCCGAACGGCCGGTCGCGCTTTTGGTATAGCGTTATATGATTTATGACATTGACCAAGTCCCCATTTCTGTGGATAGAACTTCTGTATCATGGTAAAACTGGATATGAGGATCCTGTCAACGTTGGTTTTGATTACTCCGATAATCACGACCACTTTGAAGTACCCCGACGCCGTCGGTAAAGTACGAATGCTGCAACCGGTTCAGAAAGACGCTTCCCCAAGTAGCGCCGCCAATAACGGAGTCTGAGATCTCTCTGGGTCTCTTCAGCCGAGCCGACGTCGCCGGCGTGGCGGCCCTCGTGATCGACCAGAGCCTTTGACGGAACGTAGTGAGGCCCGGAGCTGACGGATCTCTTTCTCTGCACGTCCGTTGCTGTCAGGGTAGATATTTAGGACAACTCCAGACCACGTATAATATTTTTATAGTAGTGGTCCGTGATACGGCATATGAACCGTGAGGCGGATACCAAGGATTCGTCTGGAGTCGGCATTTCTCTTTCAATACCACCTTCAGATCCAGATTTATTCAAACACAAAGCGACGAGCGATGTTCTTCTCTTTTTAACGAACCACCGATTCAGTGATTTCTCACTGCGAGAGCTCGCGACACAGATCGGCCACTCACACCAGTCTGTCCGACGGGCAGTGAACGTTCTCAGCGCGAACGACTTGGTGGTGGAATCTTCCGAAAGCAACCAGCGACTCGTCCAGATCAACAGACAGCGCCTGTCCATCCCGGACGATCCAATCCTCCGCATACCCCAATCAGAGTATCACCAACCGGTCAAAGCTGCGGTCACGGAGCTCCGTGAGAATATCGACGACATCGTCGGTATCATCCTCTATGGGAGTGTGGCTCGGGGCGAGGCTGACCGACGGAGCGATATCGATCTCTGGGTACTAACTCGGTCTGGGCGGGCTGAAAGCCAACGCGAAGCGAATGCAGTTGCTCGTGACCTCGAAGACACGGAGTTCGACGGCGACCGATACGCCTACGATATCGACGTCGAGGCCGTCCAGGCGATCCCGTCGTACACCGAGGATATCCGGGGAATCGTCGTTTCCGGGATCCCGGTGTACAAGACAAATGACTTTGACACCGTCGAAAACCTCCTTTTGGAGGAAGGGGCCACCAATGAGTAACGGCTCGGATCCGACCGCTGTGCTCGAAGCACTCGACCGCGCACAGGATGCCTTCGAGATGGTGGGACGCGGTCGGACAGCGTTCGAGGACGGGATCAGTGCTGATGAAGACTGGAAGACACAGTTGACGAAAGCGTGTCGCCTCCTCGAAGTCGTTGACACCCTCCAAGCACAGGACGGGTACTACACGGCCGTCATCGAGGTCTGTTTCGGCGCTATCGAACGGTCGATCGAGGCGTACGCGCTCGCGATGACGAACGATACGCTTCAGGACTTTCAGGACCACCAGTTCAGCTACGACCGAGCCCACCAGATTGGGCTATTTGAGCGAGAGACCACAGAGGCGATGAAGGACCTCTACAGCGAGAACCGGACAGAGAGTTATTACGGCGGTGGGCGTCCAACTGAAGAACAAGCAGAAGCAATGACTGACCTCGCCAACGCCGTCCATCAGTTCGCAGTGAGCCAGATCCGGGAAGGCGGCGTCTGTCTGTGTGACTGACACGTTCTCCCACTTCACAAGACTATGGACCGGAATTCATCGACGGAACGGACGCTGACCTCACTCTCGGAGTCCTTCGAGCGCTACCTTCAGGACAAGGGGAAAGGCCGCGCTGGTGACGGCGGGAATTATCGACGCAACGCCGCCCGCGAACTCGAACGATTCGCCGGGTGGACCGCCGGCGACCGCGGCGCCGACGACTGGACCGGAATCGTCCCCGACGACGCCGACCGCGCCCCCACCTTCGAGGACCTCGACGAGCGTATCTTCCGCGAATATGCCCGGCACCTCGCCGGCGACCGGGGACTCAAGCAGAACACGGTACAAACCTATTATCGCTATATTTCCGCGTGGTGTGGCTGGTGTGTTAACGAGGGCTATCTCGAAGCTCACTACGCCCAGCGGGCGAGTGCGATGGCGCCGCTGCCGGAGGACAGCGGCCGCAAGCCCGGCGACCAGCAGGCTTGGACGTCCGAACAGCGCCACGCCCTCACTCGCCACGTCGACGAACGGACCCGTGATGCCATCGAGACGTACACGACACTTGCAGAGGACACTAGCCTCGTTGACAAGCAGCGAGCGCGCTACGAGGCGCTGAAGGCGGCTCGTGACCGGGCGCTCGTAGTCGTCCTCGCCTACACCGCCGTTCGCGTCGGGGAACTCCTCCGAGACCCGAACGACCCGCGACGCCGTGGCGTCCGCTGGGAGGACCTTTCCCTCGAGGACGGGAGTATGGACGTCTACCGGAAGAAACAGCAGTGGGACGCTGCGAGTCTCCCCGACCCGGTGATCTCGCCGCTACGGAGCTACCGCCGGCTGATGGACCCACCGACAGAGCGCTGGCCGGTGTTTCCGACGTTCGACCAACGGACGCTGGCGACGCTCGTACAAGACGAGCTGGCCGACCGAGGGGAACAGCCGGCTGCCATCGCCGAGCGACGCAACGAGTACGCTCGGGACCTGCTGTTGACGCTTGACGAGGATATTCGGCCACCGTCGATCACGACGGACGGCGCCCGGTCAATTCTCCAGCGGCTCTCGGACACTGCAGATATCGACATCGACCATCCGAAACACGACTATCTCGCGCCTCACGGCGGTCGGCGGGGGATGGGTGAGGTGCTCGTCCGGGCGTTCGGGTATACGGTCGCGGCCCGGTATCTCGACAATTCGGAGGAGATGGTCCGTCAGCGGTACTCGCATATCGAGGCCGGCGAACTGGGTGATGTCGCAACGGATGCCCTCGAGGCGGTCGACGGCGTCGATCAGTCCTGAGAGGACGAGTCATCGTCCGAACTCTCTGGAATCGTCGATGCGACGCAAGCCATCGAGGTCCGCCACCAGCATCGCCACGACGTTCAATACCGGGTACGTCCACGACTGGTCGCGATAGAGATGCTCGTACAACCCGTCCGGCGCCGAGCGAAACTGGGTTCGGAGGACGTCCTGACGCTCGCGGCCGACGTCGTCACACCGTCGCCGTAACTCGTCGATTGTCTGGGAGGGCGTACTGCCGTCCCGTGGGATGGTGTCGACGACATCGCCGAGCGTCTCTCTGGCATCGGTCAGCGACGCCGTCTCCGTCCGTAGACGTTCCAGGAACCACTCGCGTTCCGCCCGAGCATCCATGACCGTCTCGTGGAGTTTCGACTTAAACGCGGGTGAGAAGGGGACACCGCCACGGAGTGCCGTCGCGAGGTCGGCACCGAGTTCGGTCGCGGCGTTTTCGAACAGGGACTCGCCGTAGACGGCGTCGTAGTGGTCGACGCTCATGACCGTCTCCCGGTAGGCCCGTCGCAGGCGCTCGGACAGATCGCTGTCGGAGGCGGAGCCAACGGACGAGACACCGACGCCAGTCACGGTGGCGCCAGTGTCGTGACGGGGTGCCGTCGGTGGCGATTGGGCTGGACACGCCACGATTCGATCGGCCAGCGCCGCGAACGCGTCACGTTCGGCGGTGACTTCCGATCGCTCGTCGTGGACGACATCCATCGCCGTATCGAGAGGCGCGAGCGTGTGAGCGTGCATCCCTAGGTCGGTGAGATTACAGGACGATACTTTTGCTGGTGACGAACTCCTCGGCGGTGTGACCGAGGCCTTCACGGCCGACCCCGGAGTCACCGACACCGCCGAATGGGATGTCGCCGAGGCCGTGGCTCGGTGCCCCGTTGATGCGGACTGCCCCGGCCTCGACAGTCTCAGCGACTCGCATGGCTCTATCGTGGTCGCCGGTGAACACCGCGGCGTCGAGACCGAGGTCGTCCGCGTTCGCGAGGGCAAGCGCCTCGGCCTCCGACGCCACCTCGGCGATGGCGGCGACGGGTCCGAACTGCTCTTCGTGCAGGATGCGGGCGTCGTTCGGGACGTTCGACAGGACGGTCGGATCGAACCACCGGCCGTCGCGATCACCGCCGGCGACGAGGGTTGCGCCCCGGTCGACCGCGTCGTCGACGAGTTCCGCGACCCACTCGGCTTGCGACTCCGAGATGAGCGGACCGACGGCGGTGGACTCGTCGAACAGCGGGCCAGGTTGCCACTCCTCGAGGCGACCGACGAGACGGTCGACCAAGTCGTCGTGGACCGCCTCGTGAGCGAGTATCCGCCCAACTGCGGAGCAACGCTGGCCAGCAAAGCTGAACGCCCCCTTCGCACAGGCGTCCGCGGTGGCACCCAGGTCGGCGTCCGGGAAGACGATGGCCGGGGCGTTCCCCCCGAGTTCCATGTGGAGTCTCGCGAGGCCGCTCTCGCGCGCGATGTGCTTTCCGGCGTCCGACGACCCCGTCATGGCGATGGCGTCGACCCTGTCGTCGCCCGCGATGTAGTCCCCGATGGTCGACGACCGGCCGAGGACGACGTTGAAGCCGCCGTCCGGCACGTCCGTCACCTCGTCGACGAGGCGAGCCAGTATCGCCGCGCAGACCGGCGTCTTCGAGGAGGGCTTGAGGACGACGCTGTTGCCCGCGGCAATCGCCGGCGCAACCTGGAGCGCCGTCGTCGCTAGCGGGTAGTTGTAGGGAGCGATACACGCGACGGTGCCGACAGGACGTGGCTGGACGACGGCGTTCCACCCCTCGTGGCCGGCCGTCGTCCCCTCCAGATACTCGCCTTGGAGGGACCGGGCCTCGCCGACGGCCCGTCGGAACCGCTCGGCGGCGGCCGCCACCTCGCTCCGGGCGCTGGCAACGGGTTTGCCGGCCTCGCGGACGATCGTCCGTGTCAACGTCTCCGACTCCGCTTCGATGGCCTCCGCGATTGCATCGAGCCAACGGGTTCGTTCGACGACGGTGGCGTCGGCCATCGGCTCTTGGGCCCGGTCAGCGGCGGTCAAGGCCCGTTCCGCGTCCCGTTCGGTGGCGGCGGCCACCCGAGCGAACGTCCCGCCGTCGGCCAAGTCGTCGACCGAGAGGGTGGCTCCCCCGTCGACCCAGTCGCCGTCGATGTAGAGCGCGTGGTCATAGCTTGTCGTCGTAGCTGTCATGCTACCGCCTACCAGACCCGACAAAATAAAATTTACTCTAATGTGAAAACCAATTTCTTGTCGTCTGAACGCGGACAGCCGGCGTGCAGGACATCGTCCCTCGGGGAAATCGAACCGGCTGGGTGTGCTATCGGACGAACGCCGGTCGTCGCTGTCCCGGGGCCGGTCGGCGCGCCGACGGAGGCAGACTTTTGCGCTCGCGCTCGTACGGCCGCCATGACCGATCCCGGACTCCTCGTCGCTGGGGAAGCGCTCGTCGATTTCCTGCCTCGTGCAGGTGGGTCGCTGGCGGACGCCGCAACGCTCGACAGACGGGCTGGCGGCGCCCCGGCCAACGTCGCCGTCGGGCTGGCACATCTCGGTCACGCGCCGTGGTTCTGGACCCGCGTCGGTACCGACCCGTTCGGCGACTTCCTCGTCGAGACGCTCGACGACCACGGCGTCCCGCTCCGATTCGTCGAGCGGGATCCGACGGCGAAGACGACGCTCGCGTTCGTCGACGACGGGGCGGGAGAAACGGACTTTTCGTTCTATCGGGACGGAACCGCAGACACCCGACTCGATCCCGACGGCGTCTCCGAGGAGACCGT
>Ga0207754_100235_pt1 | contig 26396 bp, 27 predicted proteins | sample A23E1SouthBayCA_FD_187728 | JGI IMG/M metagenome (GOLD analysis project Ga0207754, IMG submission 187728) | Aerobic enrichment media microbial communities from Eden Landing Ponds, California, USA - A23 E1 (SPAdes) | ecosystem: Environmental > Aquatic > Marine > Unclassified | place: Emeryville... | reverse complement strand
TCACCTCGCGGACGTCGGGCGCGCGGGAGAGACGGTCGCGGTCGGCTACGACGCCCGCCCCACCTCCCGCGACTTCGCCGAGGAAATCGCGGACGTCCTCGCCGCGAACGGCCACGACGTCATCCTCCCCGAGCGCGACTGTCCGACGCCGCTCGTCGCGCACGCCATCGTCGAACGCGACCTCGCGGGCGCGCTCGTCGTGACGGCGTCCCACAACCCGCCCGAGTACAACGGCGTGAAGTTCATTCCGGACGACGGCGCGCCCGCTCTCCCGCACGTCACCGAGGCCATCGAGGCCCACCTCCGACCGCCCGAAGCCGACCCCGACGCCGAGCGCGGCGAGATCACCGAGGTCGACCTCGTGACGCCGCACGCCGAGCACTGCCGGTCTCTCGTCGACGCCGACCTCGACGGCCTCGACGTGGTGTACGACGCGATGCACGGGAGCGGGCGCGGCGTCACGGACCGTCTCCTCGAAGCCGCGGGCGCGGACGTCGAACGCCACCGCTGCGAGCGCGACGACGACTTCGGCGGGACGCCGCCCGAACCCGACGAGGCGAACCTCCAAGCGCTCGCGCTCGCGGTGCAGGAGCACGACGCCGACCTCGGGATCGCGAACGACGGCGACTCCGACCGGGTCGCTATCGTCACGCCCGAGCGGGGGTTCCTCGACGAGAACCTCTTCTTCGCCGCGACGTACGATTACCTCCTCGAGGAGCGTTCGGGGCCCGCGGTCCGAACCGTCTCGACGTCCTTCCTCGTCGACCGCGTCGCGGCGGCGCACGGCGAGGAGACGTACGAAACCGCGGTCGGCTTCAAATGGGTCGCGGAGGAGATGAAGGAGCGAGACGCCCTCATGGCCGGCGAGGAATCCGGCGGCTTCTGCGTCCGCGGCCACGTTCGCGAGAAGGACGGCGTCCTCATGGCGCTCCTCGCGGCCGCCGCCGCGGCCGAGGAGTCCTACGACGACCGTGTCGATCGCCTCCTCGCCGAGCACGGCGAGGTCTACCAGTCGAAGATCGCGGTTGACTGCCCGGATGAACGAAAGGCCGCCGTCGTCGCCGAGCTCGCCGGCGCCCTTCCCGACGAGATCGCCGGCGTCTCGGTCGAGCGCGTGAACGACGCGGACGGCTTCAAGGCGCTCCTCACCGACGGCTCGTGGGTCCTCGTTCGCCCCTCTGGCACGGAGCCGAAGATGCGGGTGTACGCTGAAGCCGGGAGCGAGGAACGCGTCTCGGCACTCCTCGACGCCGGCCGCGACCTCGTCGCTCCATTAGTGTAGGCGCCCGCGAAAGCGTCCCGCGCCGATCGCCACGATCTCGAACCCCAGCGTTTCGTAGAACGGCCGGACGTCGGCGTCGAAGTCGGCGGTGAGGGGTCGCCAGCGTTCGGTGGCGGCGGTGAGTAGCGCCGTGCCGATCCCCTGCGCCCGACGGCGACGCTGCACGGCGACCGCGTCGACGTGCGCGCCCCATCGCTTCCCGTGCGTCGCGTTTTCGCCGTCGGGTGCCGTCGCCGTGTCGTCGTTTCCGTTTGCCGTGTCGCTCCGTGCACCCGTGGTGTCGGCGACGAGCGCGCCGATCACTCGCTCGTCGCTCACGGCGACCAATACCCCCTCACCATCGAGTTCTTGATCGAGCAGGTCGTCGTCGACGGCGAGCACCGCGGCGTCGAGCACGCGCCGCACGGCGACGCGTTCGTCGGGCCGCGCCGCACGGACTGTGACGTCGCGTTCAGCCACCCTGGACGAGACGGAGGACGGTCACGTGCTCGCTCTCCACCGGTTGGTCCTCCGGGACGGGGCGGCCGTCGACCATCACCGACACCTCGTGGGGGCTGAGATCCACGCGCTCCAAGAGATCCGCGTAGGACGCCCCCTCGACGTCGAACTCGTGGACGTCCTCCCCAACGACTTCGACGGTGACGCGCATACGTGTGCGTGGACGCCGGCGCGTATCAGCGTGTCGTCCGCCGCCCATCGTCGCGCCCGGTGCCGCCACGTCCGACGCGCTCGCCCCCATCGACGGCCCACCGTTCGGCGCTTCGCGGCGCTTATGGGACGCGGGCGTCTTCGCGTCGACATGGCAGACGCGGGGCGACAGGACATCTGGGTCGAGAAGTACCGGCCGGAGACGCTCGACGACATCGTCGGCCACGAGGACGTCGTCTCGCGGTTGGAGAGCTACGTCGCCGAGGACGACCTGCCGAACCTCCTCTTCGCCGGCCCAGCGGGCACGGGCAAGACCACCGCGGCGACCGCCATCGCGCGCGAACTCTACGGCGACGACTGGCGGGAGAACTTCCTCGAACTGAACGCCTCCGACGAGCGTGGGATCGACGTCGTGCGCGATCGGATCAAGAACTTCGCACGCGCCTCCTTCGGCGGCTACGACTACCGCGTGATCTTCCTCGACGAGGCCGACGCGCTCACGAGCGACGCCCAGAGCGCGCTCCGGCGGACGATGGAGCAGTTCTCGAACAACGTCCGCTTCGTCCTCTCCTGTAACTACTCCTCGCAGATCATCGACCCCATCCAGTCCCGCTGTGCGGTCTTCCGCTTCGCCGGTCTCAAGGACGACGCGGTCGCCGAGCGCGTCCGGCACGTCGCGACGGCGGAGGGCGTCGACTACACCGAGGACGGCGTCGACGCACTCGTCTACGCGGCGGACGGCGACATGCGCCGCGCGATCAACGCCCTGCAGGCCGCCGCGGCCACGGGCGAGGCGGTGACGGAGGAGACGGTGTACGCGATCACGAGCACCGCCCGGCCCGAGGAGATCGAGGAGATGGTCACCGAGGCCATCGATGGCGAGTTCGTCGCGGCGCGCGCCACCCTCGACGACCTCTTGACGGAGCGTGGCCTCGCCGGTGGCGACATCATCGACCAACTCCACCGCTCGGTCTGGGAGTTCGACCTCGAAGAACGGCAGGCGGTCCGCCTCATGGACCGCATCGGAGAGGCCGACTACCGGATCGCCGAGGGGGCGAACGAGCAGGTGCAACTCGAAGCGCTGCTCGCGTCGGTGGCGCTCGAAGCCGAGTAGGCCCTACGCGAGGTCGGTGGGCGGGCCGCCCGGGAGGTCGTCGCGGCCGTGTGGCGCGAAGAAGTCCGGGTCGGGGCCGACCGGGACGAGGTTCGAGGGGTTGACGTCCGGATGGCTCCGGTAGTAGTGGTTCTTCACGTGGTCCATGTGGAGCGTCGCGTCGACGCCCGGGAGCTGGCAGAGTTCGCGGAGATAGCCCCAGAGGTGCTCGTAGTCCGCGATCCGCTTCTCGTTGCACTTGAAGTGGGTGTGGTAGACCTCATCGAATCGGTAGAGGGTCGTGAACATCGCCACGTCGGCGAGCGTGAGTCGGTCGCCCGCGGCGTAGCGCTGGTCGGCGAGGCGTTCGTTCCACCGATCGAGCGCGTCGAAGAGGTCCGCGACGGCGTCGTCGTAGGCCTCCTGTGACTCCGCGAAGCCCGCTCGATAGACCCCATTGTTGATGACGGGATAGATCTCGTCGATGACGTCGTCGACCTCCGCGCGATAGCCCTCGGGGTAGAGATCGACGTCGTTTGTGGCATCTGCCTCGAAGCCGGTGTCGAGCATCCGCATGATCTCCTCGGACTCGTTGTTCACGATGGTCTCTTCGTTCGTGTCCCAGAGGACGGGCACCGTGACGCGGCCCGTGTACTTCTCGTCAGCCTCAGCGTAGACCTCGCGGAGGTAGTCGTGACCGTACTGGGACTCCTCGGTGCATCCCTCCTTCTCGGGGGCGAACTCCCACCCCTCGTCTTTCCGCACCGGATTGACGACGTCGACGCTGATCGCGTCTTCCAATCCCTTCACGGCCCGCGTGAAGAGCGTGCGGTGCGCCCACGGGCAGGCGTAGGAGACGTAGAGGTGGTAGCGCCCCGCCTCGGGTTCGGGCCCGTCCGTCACGACGTCGTCCGGGCCGCGTCGCGTTCCGGCGATCCAGTCACGGAAGGACGTGGTGTCGCGCTCGAACTCCCCCGACTCGTCGCTCTGTATCTGCTCGACGTCGTATCGCCACTCCCCATCGATCATTCGAGCCATACGCGTATGAAGGCGCGCACGGCGCAAAAGCACGGGGGACTCGGCGGAGCACGTAAGCGGCCGACCGCGGTGGGTACGTGGCGGTGGCGGTAGCGTGGCGGCGTGACGGTAGCGTGGCGACGTTGCGGTTGCGTGGCGTCGCGGTGGCGTGATGGCGTTCGTCGCGGCGGTGGCGGGAGTGGCGGTAGCGTTCGGTGGCGGCCCGTCCAGCCGGTTCTCACGCTGCGTTCGGACGGCTTCGCCGCCCGGATGCGGCCAGCGGGCCTGGTGGAATACTAAGGGTCGTTCGAACGACGGCGACGCCGTCGTTCGTGATGACGAGAGAGCTTCGCTCTCTCGAACCACGAGCGCCGAAGGCGCGAGGGCTTAGTGCGGAAGCGTTTTGCCGTTCGGTCGGCCAGAAAGAGGCAATGAGCGACCTCGAAGCGGAGTACCGCCTCGACTATTTCGAGGAGGAGGGGTTCCGGCGCGGGCAGTGTACGGAGTGTGGGGCGCACTTCTGGACCCGCGATCCGGACCGGGAGACGTGTGGGGAACCGCCCTGCGAGGAGTACGGGTTCATCGACGACCCGGGCTTCGACGAGGCGTACGACCTCGGCGAGATGCGCGAGCGCTTCCTCTCCTTTTTCGAGGCGCACGATCACGAACGGATCGACCCGTATCCGGTCGCGGCGAACCGGTGGCGCGACGACGTTCTTCTGACGCAGGCCTCCATCTACGACTTCCAACCACTCGTCACGTCGGGTGAGACGCCGCCGCCGGCGAACCCGCTCTGCATCAGCCAGCCCTGCATCCGGATGCAGGACATCGACAACGTCGGGCGGACGGGCCGGCACACGATGGCGTTCGAGATGATGGCGCACCACGCGTTCAACACGCGTGAGGACGCCGAGCGCGAGTACGCCTACGAGGGCGAAGTCTACTGGAAGGACGAGACAGTCGCCTACTGCGACGAGTTCTTCGTCGACATGGGCGCGGACCCCGAAGACATCACCTACATCGAGGACCCGTGGGTGGGCGGCGGGAACGCCGGGCCGGCCTTCGAGGTGCTCTACAAGGGCGCGGAACTCGCGACGCTCGTCTTCATGTCGATGGAACAGGACCCCGAGGGGGAGTACGAGATGAAGGACGGGAACACGTACTCGCCGATGGACACGTACATCGTGGACACGGGGTACGGCCTCGAGCGCTGGACGTGGGTCTCGCAGGGGACGCCGACCGTCTACGAGGCGGTCTACCCCGACGCGATCGCCTACCTGAAGGACGCGGCGGCGATCGACCACGGCGAGGAGGAAGAGGAGCTCATCCACCGCGCGGCGAAGCTCGCAGGCCACCTCGACATCGACGAGGTGGAGGACATGGACGCGGCGCGCGACAACATCGCGGACAAACTCGGCGTCGAGCCCGAGCGCCTCCACGAGCTGATGCGACCCTTGGAGGACATCTACGCGATCGCGGACCACGTCCGAACGTTAGCATATATGTTCGGTGACGGCATCGTGCCGTCGAACGTCGGGACGGGCTATCTCGCGCGGATGGTGTTGCGCCGCACCGTGCGCCTGATCGACGGCCTCGACGCGGACGTCGAACTCGACGACCTCGTGGACCGGCAGGCCAAGCGCCTCGACTACGAGAACCGGGAGACGATCCGCGACATCGTCCGCTCGGAGGTCCGCAAGTACGAGGAGACCTTAGAGCGTGGCTCCCGGAAGGTCGAGCAGCTCGCGGAGGAGTACGCGGAGCGCGGCGAGCCGATCCCGGCGAGCCAGCTCGTCGAGTTCTACGACAGCCACGGCCTCCAGCCGGACATGGTGACGGAAATCGCGGAGGACGTCGGCGCGCGCGTCGACGAGCCTGACGACTTCTACTCGCTCGTCGCCTCCCGCCACGACTCGGGCGAGGCCTTCGAGGAGACCGAGGAGACGGACGCCCGCCTCGGTGACCTCCCGGACACGGAGGAACTCTACTACGACGATCAGTACCGAGCGGAGTTCGAGGCCGTGGTGCTCGACGTCTTCGAGCGCGACGGCGAGGGCGAGGACGGCGGCCCGGTGTACGACGTCGTCCTCGATCAGACGATGTTCTACCCGGAGGGCGGCGGCCAGCCGGCCGATCACGGGACGCTCTCGACGGACGATAAGACCGTGCAGGTGTCGGACGTGCAGATGCGCGACGGCGTTGCCCTCCACCGGACGGACGAGGATCCGGGGAAGGGCGAGTTCGTCCGCGGCCAGATCGACATGAGTCGGCGACGCCGGTTGATGCAACACCACACGGCGACGCACGTGATCGGCCACGCGGCCCGCGAGGTGCTCGGATCGCACGTCCGGCAGGCGGGCGCACAGAAGGGGACGGACTCCTCGCGGATCGACATTCGTCACTACGATCGCATCTCGCGTGACGAGGCGAAGGCGATCGAGCGCGTGGCGAACGAGATCGTGACGGACAACACGGTCGTTGAGCAGGAGTGGCCCCACCGTCACGAGGCCGAATCGGAACACGGCTTCGACCTCTATCAGGGCGGGATCCCGCCGGGCGAGAACATCCGGCTGATCCACGTCGCGGAGGACGTCCAGGCCTGTGCGGGGACGCACGTGACGCGAACGGGCGACATCGGGACGATCAAGATCCTGAACACGGAGCGCATCCAGGACGGCGTCGAGCGCATCACGTTCGCGGCCGGCGTCGCGGCGCTCGAACACGTCCAGCGTCAGGAGGACTACCTCAACGCGACCGCCGACACCTTCGACGTCTCCCCGCAGGAGGTGCCGGACACCGCAGAGCGCTTCTTCACGGAGTGGAAGGAGCGGGGCAAGCGGATCGAGGAGCTGAAAGAACAGCTCGCCGAGGCCCGCGCGTCGGGCGGTGGCGGCGGTGAGGCGGTCGACGTCGGCGAGTGGACGGCCGTGATCCAGCGCGTCGACGCGGACATGGACGAACTGCGCGCGACGGCGAACGCGCTCGTGGACGACGGCAAAATCGCGGTCGTCGGGAGCGGCGCGGACGGCGCGCAGTTCGTCGTCGGCGTCCCCGATGGTGCGCCGGTGAACGCCGGACAGGTCGTCGGCGAACTCGCCGCCCTCGTCGGCGGCGGCGGCGGCGGTCCGGCCGACTTCGCACAGGGTGGTGGGCCCGACGCCGAGGCAGTCGACGACGCACTCGACTCCGCCCCCGATATCCTCCGCGACGCCGCGGAGGCCTGAGACGGCATTCGAGCCCGATTTGCGGACGTCCGCGATCGCGGCGAAACCCCGACGAGCGACAACGCTTTTCGGCCTGGGCGCGCTTCGAACTACCATGCAGTCGCTCCGCGTCGCGCTCCTGAACGCCGCCCACGACCCGGCGGACACCGCGCGGAACTTCCGGCGGGAGGTCGACGCCGACCTCGTCGAGTTCCACGTCGCCGGCGGCGAACTCCCCGACTCGTACGACTTCGACGCCGCGATCGTCACCGGCTCGCGTTCCTCCGTCTACTGGGACGACGAGCAGGCGTGGATCGCACCGACCCGCGAGTGGGTCGCGGGTGCCGACGAGCGCGGGCTCCCCGTGCTCGGCGTCTGTTTCGGCCACCAGCTCGTCGCCGAGGCGCTCGGCGGCACCGTCGAGGGGATGGACGAGTACGAGATCGGCTATCGGGCGGTGACCCACGACGGGAGCGATCCGCTCTTCGACGGGATCGACACCGAGTTCACGGTGTTCACGACGCACTCGGACGCCGTGACCGAACTCCCGCCGGGTGCGGATCTGCTCGCGGAGAACGAGTACGGCGTCCACGCCTTCCGTCGCGGGACCGCCTACGGCGTCCAGTTCCACCCCGAGTACGATACTCGTACTGCGGAACGCGTCACCGAGCGAAAGGACGACCTGGCCGACGACCGCAAGGCCGCGGTGCTCGCGGGGATCAACACTGAACAGTACCGGGCGGCCTGCGAGGCCAAGCGGCTCTTCGACAACTTCTGCGAACTCGCCGCTCGCGACGCGCCCCCCGCCGCGGACTGACGGCGCTCACTCCGTTCGGTCCTCGGGCTGGCGCGCCGGCGGGCAGGCCCGGACGATCTTCCCCCACCAGCCCCGCCGATCCGCGCCCCAACGGTAGAGCCCCTCGCGGAGCTCCCGATAGCTCTCGAACGCCCGGAGCTCGTTGACGAGCGGCTCCAGTTCGGGGTAGAGCCGGACGACGGTCTGCTCAACGGCCTCGCCCGCGGAGTAGACGGCTTCGTCCGTGAGGAGGTGGGCGGAGTTCTCGTACTCCTCCGGGAGGCGCGCGCGCTGGTCGGGCGAGAGCTCGGAGAAGCCCACGGGATCGAAGTCGCCCCAGTCGAGCGCGCGCTCGACGCACCACGTGCAGAAGCCACAGTCGTCGTCGTAGACGAGCCGCGGCGGGTGCGCCGTCTCCCCGCCGTCGGCACGCGGCTCGCGGCTCTCTCTCCACGTTCGCTCGCTCCCCGCCGGGTCGTCGTCGACACGTGTCATTCGTATCGCCCCGTGATCTCGCCGCAGGCCTGACAGCGGACGAGCACCTCGTCGCCTCCCTCGGCGAGCTCGATCTCCTGGACGGTCTCCCCGCCGCACTCGTCGCATCCGCGTCGTGTGACGGTCTCACCGGCGTCCTGTGGCGCGCCCATGGCGAGGACGACGGCGTGCTCGTCTCCCGTGTTACGTGAGCGCTGGAACTCTCCGGGGCCGAAGCGGACGAGCTCGCCCGCCTCGACCGTGACGTCGTCGTCCGCGGTCCGGAAGGTGAGCTCGCCGGACTGGACGTAGAAGACCTCCTCTTGGGCGGCGTGGCTGTGATAGCCGTACGCGGTCGATTCGCCGGGCGCGAGCTCGTAGTAGTTGAGGGCGAGGTCCGACGCACCGAGGGCGTCCGTGAGCGCGTAGATCGTCGAGGCGGGGCCCATCCGACTGTGCTGGTCGTCGAGCGAGACGGTATGCATGTTCGATCCCTCGGTCGCCGACGCCTCAAAACTGCCGGCCCGACGGTCTCGCTTCGCGGACCCGTCCCGGCCGTTTAAACGCGCGCGGCGACACCGTTCCGGTATGGCTATCGACCCGAACTTCGACCAGAACCGGGAGGTCGTGGACGAGCATGAGGGCCACGACGTCTGGGGGCCCGTCGAGGAGCCCGAGAAGCTGGGGATCCACGGCACGCACGTCGCCGTCGACTTCGACATCTGCGACGCCGACGGCGTCTGCATCGAGGACTGCCCGGTGGACGTCTTCGAGTGGGTGGAGACGCCCGACCACCCGACGAGCGAGAAGAAGGCGGATCCCGCAAACGAGACGCAGTGTATCGACTGTATGCTCTGCGTCGACGTCTGTCCGGTCGATGCGATCGACGTGGATAGTACACGCGCGTGAACGAATAGTGAACGCGCGGGACGAGCGAGCGCTGAGATGAACCGTGTGAGTCGAGGCGCGAGTACGCGCGCCTGATCGCTAGCGATGGCTCGGTCCGAGCGAACGGCGGAGCCGTGAACCGCGTGCGTGAACGAATGAAGTGAACGCGCGGGACGAGCGAGCGGGGAGGAACGACCCGCGCTCTACTGATCGTGACGGGACCGATGAACGGATCGACGGACCCCACCCTCGTCGCCCCGCGTCCCGCCGGGCGGCGTCACGCCCGATCGATGTCGAGCTGCTCGCGGAGCTCCGAGAGCGCCTCCGAGTCCGCGAGTTCGTCCAGGCGCTCCTGGAAGTGCTCCTCGCAGAGAGCGACGCGCACACCGGACTTATCGACGGAGACGTCGGCGCTCCGGTCACAGTAGTGACAGCGCATACACGAACCTCCGTGCCGTAGAACCTTAAGCCCGTGGCCGCCTCACCCCGCGATACGGCGGCGGAGACGGCGGTATTCGCCGCTGTCAACGCCGGCGACGCCGAGCGAGTCGTCGTGCGCGTCGCTCCCGCCGAGCGCGAGTAGGTCATGCGCCGCGACGGCGCGTTGGACGCGCGCGCGTCCGTCCGCGTGATCGGCGGCCTCGTGCCCGACCGGCCGGTCGTACGGATAGTGGAGCTCGACGGCGTCGAGCGACGCACAGCGCGCGAGCGCGGCGTCCGGGTCGGCGTACCGGAGCGGGTGGGCGAGTCCGACGGCCCCGCATGCGTCCGCGAGGAGGTCGCGGCCGCGCTCGAACGACGGGACGTCGCGGGCGACGTAGCACGGGGCGTCCTCGCCGATGAGGTCGGCGAACACGGCCCCGATCTCACTATATGAGGTGTCGGGGTGGGCGACGACGGCGCGCGCGACGTGCGGGCGACCGAAGCCCGATCCCACCGTGACGTCGAGGGCGACTCCCAACTCCGCCTCGACGCTCTCGACGATCCGCCGGCCGCGTTCGATCCGGTCGCGCCCGAGGCGCTCGAGTTCCGCCCGGAGGGCGGGGGTCTCGCGGACGCCGTAGCCGAGGAGGTCGACACGCTCTTCGGCCGTCTCGACGCGCAACTCGATTCCGCGAACGATCTCGATGCCGTCGCGCTCGGTCAGGGGGTCGGCGAGGTCCGGGTGGACGGTGTCGTGGTCGGTGACGGCGACGGCGGAGACGCCGGCGTGTTCGGCGGCGGCGGGCACCTCGGCGAGCGCCATCGACCCGTCGGAGGCCGTCGTGTGGATGTGGAGGTCGGCGTGGGGCATACCCCCCTTACGGCCGAGTGTGAAAAGAGCGTACCCCATGAATCGTGTCAACACCTCCCCCACCACATTCATAATGATTGTCTCCAATAGATAGAGTTGTAATGACGCTCCGAACGGCGACTGACCTGCTCGAAGACGCGACCTATCCGGCGACCACAGACGATCTGCGTGCGGCGCACGGAGAGGTGCGTATCGAACACCCGACGGGCGAGGAACGGCTCGGCGACGTCCTCGAACGCACGGGCGACGACGAGTTCGCCAACGCGACGGCCGCGATCCACGCGGTGTACGGCGCGGTCGGGCAGGATGCCGTCGGCCGCGTCGGCTACTCCGACCGCGACCCGACCCCGATGGGCGTCGACGGCCCCGAACCGGTCTCGTTCTGATTCGGCCCCGAGATTTTTGCCGACCTCCGATACCCTCTTTACAGTGCGAGAAGTACACATGGGTATCGGTACCATGTCCATTGGATCATACGACGAGGACGAACACGAGCGCCGCGAACGCAAGAACGCCGACGTCGACCTCAGCGAGGACGACGACCGGACCCACTACCGCGGCTCGATCACGTACGATGCGGGCGACTCCGCCGAGGCGTTGCTCGACCAGTTCAAGCGGATGAAAGGGAACTGATTCCCCCGAACCGCACTCGGTTCGACACAGTACCTCCGTAGCGACCGCCCTCCACCGGGTTCGCGTCGACGGCCATTATAAACCGCCCGGGCATCTGGGGTGTCATCTCATTGCCGTGCTCCGGCTACGTCCGTTCGTCTCCCAACGAGATTCGACACCCATGAAACGACGCACCTCACCCGTCGCGAAACTCGGCCACGTCGTAGCGCACACGCCCGACCTCGACGAGTCGCTGTGGTTCTTCAGCGACGTCATGGGGCTCCGGGTGACCGAACGGGACGGCGACACCGCCTACCTCCGCGGGATGCGCGACTGGGAGCACCACACCCTCGCGCTCGTCGAGAGCGGACACACCGGCGTCGATCACTTCGCGTTCCGCACCGAGAGTGCCGAGGCGCTCGCCGAACTCGAAGCGGAGTTCGAGGCCGATGGCGATGACGTCACACGCGTCCCCGCCGGCACGGAGGCCGGGCAGGGCGAGGCGATCCGCGTCGAAAAGTTCGGCCACCGATACGAGTTCTACTGGGACGTCGAGAAACCGCCCGCACCGGAGGGCGAGCGCTCGGGGCTGCAGAACCGCGTCTACAGCGAGTCGGTCGGGAACCGGATCGCGCCCCGCCGCATCGACCACGTCCACGTGAACGACCCCGGCGACGCCTCGCTCGCACACGCGGCGTGGCTCCGCGAGACGATGGACTTCCAACTCAACGAGCAGTACCTCACGGAGGACGGCGAGCCTTGGGGTTGGTGGTTCGCCGTCACACCGCTCCCGCACGACGTCGCCATCCACCGCGAGCCCGCGGACAGCGACCCGCAGTTCCACCACGTTGCGTTCCACCTCGACAGCCTGCAGGATCTCTGGGCGGCCGCCGACATCTGCAGCGAGCACGGTCTCGAAATCGACAACCGCAGCAACGGCCCCGCGATGCACGCCATCACTCGCGCCGACTGCATGTACGTCGAGGACCCGGCGAGCGGGCTCCGCCTCGAACTCTTCGCCGGCCCGGGCTACCTGAACTTCGAGCCCGACTGGGACACGATCGAGTGGCACGAGGCGGACCTCGGCGGCGCGACGAACCATCAGTGGCACGGCGGTGGCCCCACGTGGGACGGCATCGATTACGTCTGATCTCTCCTCCCTTCTTTCACCGGATCACTGCCGCGAGCGCGAGCACGACGAGCACCGCCACCACGTGCCCGACGACCGCGAGCACCAACAGCGGCGCGCTCGCCACGAACGGGGCGAGGAGGAGCTGGAGGAGGCCGAACGCCGCCGTCCGCCGGTCGGCGGCCGCAACCGTCCGCCGCGCTTCCCCGTCGAGGTCGAAGGCCAGCGCGCGCCAGAGCGCCGTCACGGCTGCCCACCAGCCGACGCCGATGCGATAGCAGACGTCCCAACAGACGAGGAGCGCCAAGAACGTCGCGGGCGCCGACGGCGGGTGACCGAGGAGCGTCGTGACGAGCGCCGTCCCGTCGCGCGGGTCGACGACGAACAGGTAGGTCAGTAGGGTGACGTACGCGACCACGCCCAGCACGGTCTCCACGCTCGACCCGAAGACGACGTGCGTGTAGGCATCCGGGAGGTCCGCGCGGCGGAGGCGGCGTCCGAGGTCGAGCATGAGTGCGCTTCCCGCCGTGGCGACGATCACCGCCGCCGTCGCCGCCGGAACCGCCCCCCATAGGCCGCTCGCGGCGGCGAGCGCGAGCACCGCGCCCTCGAAGAGCGCGAACTGGACGGCGAGCGCGACCCGATCCGGGACGTCGACGCCCGGAATCGCGCCGACGATGCTCTCGTACGTCCACGCTCGCCCGTAGTCCACGTCACGCATCGCGGCGCTCGCTCGTGTCCCTGCCGTGCGTCGCGGGCGTCTCCCCATACGCGAGCAGAGCGTCGCGCACCGCCTCGTCGAACGGCGTCAGCGGCACGGGGACGTGCTCGCGGATCGCCGCGTCGTCCGCGACGACCGGATTCTTCAGGCCGCGGACGAGCGGCCGAACGACCGATTTCGGTGCGTCCGTCACGAGGTCGATCCAGTACGCCGACAGTGTCGGCGTCAGCACCGGTACCGGGAGCACGCGGAGGCGCCGACCCATGAGCGACGCGGTGCGCTCGAGCATCGCCTCGTACGTGAGCACCTCCGGGCCGCCGATCTCGTAGGTGCCGTCCGCGGTCGCGGGCGCGTCGAGGACGCCGACGAGATACGCGACGACGTCCCCGACTGCGATCGGCTGGCAGGGGGTCCGCACCCATTTCGGCGTCACCATCACCGGCAGGCGCTTTGCCAACTGGTGGACGACGTCGAACCCCGTCGAGCCGGCCCCGACGACGACCGCGGCGCGCAGCGTGGTGAGTGAAAAATCGGCCTCGCGGAGGACGCCCTCCACCTCGCGGCGCGAGCGCAGGTGTGCGCTCAGGTCGTCGCCGTCCGCGCCGAGCCCGCTGAGGTAGACGACGCGCGAGACGCCGGCCGCGTCGGTGCCGTCGCTCGCGTCTGCGGCGCTCGCTCGTTCCGCGGCGTCCCCACCCGACGCCGCGTGCGCGAAGTTCCGCGCGGCCGTCCGGTCCCGCTCCGCGAACGCGTCGCCCGCCCCCATCGAGTGGACGAGGTAGTAGGCGGCGTCACACCCCTCGAAGACGCCGTCGAGGCTCGCCGGATCGAGCAGGTCGCCGACGACGACTTCGACGCCGTCCGGCGGATCATACCGCTCCGGGTCACGGACGAGGGCACGGACGTCGTGGCCCGCCTCGACGAGTTCCGGGACGAGGTGTCCCCCGATGAAGCCGGTCGCACCGGTCACGAGCACGCGCATACCGTCCCGTCGCACGTCACCCGCTTAAACGTCGTCCCACCCGGGTGTCGGCGGCGCGCCGCGCGCCTCCTCGACGGCCGCCGCGAGCGTCGGATCCGCGTCGTCCCCGCACGCTGCGTCTGCTTCCCTCCGTTCCGCCCACTCCGCGGCCGCCCGTCCGACCCACGAGTCCGCCGCCACGGCGCGTTCTTCGTAGGTCTCGCGCTTCTCCGGGGCGATTGCGGCCGTCCCGGGCGCGCTCGCCGCTGCGACGCCGACGAAACGCGCGCGTTCCGCCTGCGTCAACTCACCGGCGCGCAGGCGCTCGATCGCGCCCGCCAGTTCGTCGGCGTCCGGATAGCAGAACACCTTCTCACCGAGCGCCTGCGGCCCGAGCAGGACGCCCGCGTCCGCGGGGGACTCGTCGTCGACGAGGCGCTCGCCCCCGAAGGCGTCCTCGACGCGCTCGCACTCCGTCTCGGCGTCCAGCCCGAGGTTGTGCCCCGGGTAGTCGTCGCACTCCGTGGGGTAGAGATCCGTCCCGTGGATCCGACACTGCAGGGTCTCTGGATCGAGAAACGCACACGACGGGAGCCACCGCGTGTCGCCGTCGAACGGCGCGACTGGCTTTGGCGGCTTACGCAGGCCGACGAAGAAGACCGGCCGATCGCCGATTGCGGCGAGTTCGTGGCCGTCCACCGTCACGCGGTCGTCGCCCGCGGCGGGCGTCCAGAGCCGCGGCGTCAGCGCGTCCCCGTAGCCGGCGTCGACGAACGCGCGGACGTCCTCGCGGGTCAGCGGGACGAGGTTGTACGTGTCGTCGAGCGCGGGGCGTGCCCCGCGGTGCTCGCGGTCCACGGGGGCGTCGGCGAGCGGCCGCCAGTCGATGCAACACCCCGCACATCCCTCGCAGTTCACCTCCATGTCGTGGTAGTTGGTGTCAGTGGACGGAAAGCCTTCCCCCGACAGGGCGAAGGGCCCGGCGCCCCGAACGACGCCATGAGCAAGCGACGCTGCGACGCCTGCGGGACGCGCGTCGAGGTCCCCGGCGGTGTCGGGGACTTCTGGGACTTCGGGTCGCTGGAGAAGGCGGGTCCCGGGGGGTTGACGCTCGAACTCGACGACGGGAGCGAGTTCTTCCTCTGTTTCGACTGTATCGAGGCCCTCCCCGAGGACCCGACGCGCGCGGACGTCGAGGCGCTCACCGACGAGTGACGGCCCTCACGCCCGTCCTCGCCTCGCCGAGCGCGGGGGTTAAGACGCGCGACGGCGTCACGAACACGCAGTGAACCCGGCGCGCATCCACGACGAGTTTCCCGCGCCCGCTTACCGGGGCGCGCAGGAACGCGCGCTCGCGGACGTCCGTGACGCCTTCGAGGCGGGCAACGACGTCGTCCTCGTGCGCGCGCCGACCGGGTCCGGGAAGTCGCTCATCGCCCGCGCGATCATGGGGTGTGCGCGGACCGTCGACGAGGCTGACCCGCATCAGGCCACGGGCGCGTACTACACGACACCGCAGGTCTCGCAACTCGACGACGTCGCGGATGACGACCTGCTCGACGACCTCAAGATCATCCGCGGGAAGAACAACTACACCTGCATCCTCCCGGACGAGGAGGGAACCCCGGTCGACCGCGCGCCGTGTGCCCGCGAACGCGGCTACGACTGCGCGGTCAAACACCGCTGTCCGTACTTCTCGGCGCGCGCCATCGCCTCCGCGCGCTCGCACGCAGCGATGACGCTCGCGTACTTCATGCGGACGGCTGGCAGCGAGGTGTTCCGCAAACGCGACGTCTGCGTCATCGATGAGGCCCACGGCTTAGCCGAGTGGGCGGAGATGTACGCGACGGTCGAACTCGGCCCGCGGACCGTCCCCCTCTGGGACGACCTCCGCGTCCCCGACGTCGACGGCGCGGAGGCGGCCGCGCGCTTCACCGACACCCTCGTCTCGACCTGCGAATCCCGCAAGGACGAACTGCTCGGTGCGGACGAACTCGACGCCGAGGAGGCCGCCGAGCGCGACCGGCTGCAGGAGCTCATCAGCGAGGCGTCGTGGTTCGCGGAGGACTACCGCGACCCCGACTCCGCGACGACGTGGGTCGTCGATCAGGCCGACGACGGCACCATCACCGCGAAGCCGATGAACCCCGCGCGGTATCTCCGACACACCGTCTGGGACCGCGCGAACCGCTTCGCGCTCCTCTCCGCGACCATCCTCGACAAGGAGTCGTTCTGCCGCGCCGTCGGCCTCGACCCCGCGGACGTCGCGCTCGTCGACGTCGAGCACACCTTCCCCGTCGAGAACCGCCCGCTATACGACGTGACGCGGGGGAAGATGACCTATGAGGAGCGCGACGACACCCTCCCGAAGGTCGCGCGCACCCTCGCGCGGATCATGGCCGCTCACCCCGACGAGAAGGGGATCGTCCACTGTCACTCCTACGCGATACAGGACGCCCTCGTCGACGAACTCGCCGCGCTCGGCGTGTCGAATCGGGTCCGCGCGCACGGCAGCGACACCCGCGACGCCGACTTGGAGGCGTGGAAGGCCAGCCCGGAACCCGAGGCGTTTTTGTCAGTTAAGATGGAGGAAGCCCTCGACTTGGAGGGCGAGCTCGCGCGTTGGCAACTGCTCTGTAAGGCGCCGTTCCTCAACACGAACGACTCGCGCGTCGCGCGCCGCCTCGAAGACGGCCAGTGGGCGTGGTACTTCCGCAGCGCGCTCCGCACGGTCATCCAGGCCGCGGGTCGCGTCGTCCGCGCGCCGGACGACCACGGCGCGACGTACGTCGCCGACGACTCGATCCTCGACGTCTTCGAGCGCGCACGCACCGATATGCCACCGTGGTTCCGCGAACAGGTCGATCGGATGACGACGCCCGATCTCCCCACCCTCGACGCCGATGCGGCGACCGCGAACGTCTCCGCCGGTGCGCCGACGACATCGCGCGACGCCGGTGGCCACTCGACCCGAAACCGCGGGGGCAACGGCGTGAGCGGAGACGAGCGTGCCCGCGATGCGGGCGGCGGGAGCGCCGATAGTAGTGACAGCGGCGGCGACGCGCGGCGCAGCCCGATGGCCGACGTCTGGGACGTCGACTAGATCGCGGAGACGACGTACGCGACGGTCGAGAACAACATTAGGCCGGCGAGGAACAGCGCGATGAGCTGTTGGCGTTCCATACAGCCAAATAGGTGTCTCTGACCTAAAAACGGCGGGCTCTATGCGATCGCCCAGGCGACCGTCGCGCCGACGAGGATCAGGACGAGCAAGAGCGCGAGCCACACGTGACGTTCGCCCTCACCCATCGCCGACCACCACGTCCAGTACGCCGTGAACGACGCCTTCGCTGTGCGACTTCACGACGCGCGACTCGACGCCCGAGACGTCGACGCCGTACTCGTCGGCGATCGCACGGACGCGCTCCACGGCGCGCGCGGGGAACCGGTCTTCGGGACACGTCGTGTGGACGTGGACGACGCCCGCTCCGCCAAGGGCGTCGAACGCCGCGGCGAGGTAGTCGCTTCGCGCGCCGTCGCTCTCGTCGTCGCGTTCGCTCCCACCGTCGCCGCTCCCGTGGGACCCGAGGCTGTCGTAATACCCCATCACGACGCGATCGAACGGCTCCGTCACCTCGTACTCGCGGCAGTCACCGAGCATGCAACTCACCCGCTCGGCGACGCCGTTCAGTTGGGCGTTCTCCGCGAGATAGCGGAACGCGGTCGGGTTCCGCTCGACGGCGGTCACGCTCGCGCCGGCGCGCGCCATCGGGAGCGCGAAATACCCCACGCCGGCGAACATGTCGAAGACGCGTTCGCCCTCGCGCACGACTTCGCCCATCCGCGTGCGCTCGGCCTTGTTGCCCGGCGAGAACATGACCTCGGCGAGGTCGAGGGCGTACTTCGTGCCGTGCTCGGTGTGGATCGTCTCCGTGTCGCCGCTCCCCGCGACGACCGTCACCGCGGGTTCGCGCGCCTCGCCGTGCACGCCGTCGCGCGCGAGCACCGTCTCGGCCTCGCCGTGGAGCTCGAGGAGGATCTCGCTGACGGCCGTCCTGTCGGCCGCGTCGTAGCCGTCCGGGAACGTGACGAGGACGACGTCGCCGACCACCGCCCACGACGACGGCGCGGCCGCGATCGTCTCCTCGTCCCACCCGCGCTCGCGGAGGCGGTCGTCGAGGCCGGTCGCTCTGATCGTGGGATCGTCCTGCTCGATCAGCGCGTCGAACGTCGTCGCGCGCGGCTCGGCGAGCACGGGTAACTCGGCGCGATCGGCGTCGTGCGCTCTGATCTTCCGGGCGTCGTCGTAGACCCCCTCGGCTTCGAGGCCGTCGAGTTTCGCTTCGGTCTCCGCCTTCGGGACGACGACGGCGAGCGCGTTCACGACGGCAGGACGTGGAGGCCCGCGCGTGATTTCAACACCGGCACTTCGGCGTCGTCGGTGTCGAGATAGTCCGGACGCGCGACCGTCACGGACGCGTACGTCTCGGGATCGAGCACCTGCACGGCGTTCGCGTCCTCCACGGCGACGAGCGTCGTCTCTGCCGCGTCCGCCCGCGTCCCGAGCTTTCGGGCCTCGGGGGCATCCCCGACCTCGTGATTCGCCTCGTAGGGCTCGCCGGTCGTCAGGCGCACACCCTTCAGGTTCCCCTGCACGGAGCGCACGAGCACCGGCCCCCCGTCATCGTCCGCGAGGTCGATGACGTCGCCGGGGACGAACGCCGGGAGCCGGATGGCGAACGTCACTCGATACACCTCGTTCCCGTCCTCGTCCTCCGTCACGAGCGTCTCCGAGGAGTCGTACGCTCCACCGAGCTCCTCCGTGAGCTTTCGCGCGACGTTCTTGCCGATCTTCGTGTCGGAGAGTTTCAGATCGAGGCCCTCGGGCTTCTCCGAGACTTCCGTGACGAACGCGTTCCGATCGCCCGTGGCCTCCATGGAGTCGGTGATCTCCTCGGCGATCTCGCGGGCGCGCTCCGTCTCCTCGCTCGTCGGCGTCCGCTCCCCGACGGCGCGCACCTGCACGACGCTCGCGTAGTAGTCGCCCGCGATCCGGCCGCAGCGCTGACAGGTCTGCTTCCCGATCTTCACGGGGACGGTGAACTCCTCGACGCGGGGTTCGCCGCGGACGACGCCGGAGAACTGACAGTGCATCCGGATCGTCGTCTCGTCCACCTGCTCGGGGTCGACGCCCCACGAGACGTCCTCCGCGTCGACGTGGACGCCGAGCGCCTCCGAGACGGACTCGATGGCGATGTCCGTGTAGTCGCGCGCGCCGACGTCCTCCCAGCGGTTGTCGCGTTCGACGGCCCCGCAGTGCGCGCAGACCGTCACCTCCACGCGATCGGGCCGATCGACGAGGTCGAAGTCCTCGAAGTAGCAGTCGTTGCAGAGTGCCCGCTCGCGGCGAGTGTGCCCCGTCGCCCCCTCGGGAGCGGGATCGCCACAGCGCGGACAGAAAACGGCATCGCTCATGTTGGCCCGAATACGGCGCGAGAACGGTTAAAGTCGGTCCTTCCGCGCCCGCCCTGTGGGCGTCGCGCTTCGAGCACGTCGACACGGATGAGACACACCACCGCTGCCAGTATCGCCACCTCCTCGCCGGTGGCGCGGACCCACACACCACCGCTGCCAGTATCTTCGGCGTGAAACTGACCGCCGATTCGATCGGCGTCGCGCCCCCCTCGTGCCGTATCCCCGGTCTTGCTCGGACCGCCCGCGTTTCGAACCGCGCTATTTGCCGCGTCGTCGCGGTACTGGCACGAGTGGAGGGCCCCCGGCTAACACTGGCACGGGCGGTGTGTGTATTGGCAATACTGGCACAGGGGGAGGGGGTGTCGGTGTCCGGTCCGCTTCCGGTCTCGGGACTGCCGTCGATAGTCGTTCGCTGATTCACTGGCATTGGTGGTGTGTCCCCCACGACCGGCACCGATCGTTCCTCGTTCGCTCGCCGTGGGGACGGCTTTTAGTCTCACGTCGCCAACGTCGACTATATGCAGTGGCACACGGATTGGGGCCTGCGGGCCCGGATGGTCCTGACGATGGTTCTCCTCCTCGTCCTCTACCTCGTCTTCGCGGGGGCCCTCGTCCTGTATTTGGGCGGCGGGCTCCTCCTGATGGGGCTCTTCATCGGGGGGTTCTCCATCGTCCAGTACTTCTTCAGCGATCGGCTCACGCTCTGGAGCATGGGCGCACGCGAGGTCACGGAGGACGAGTACCCTCACTTACACGGGACGGTAGGGCGACTCGCGCAGGGCGCGGACCTCCCCAAACCCGATATCGCCGTCGTCGACTCGCGCGTTCCGAACGCGTTCGCCACGGGGCGATCGAAGAACCACGCCGCGGTCTGCGTCACGACCGGCCTGCTCGAAACGCTGAACGACGAGGAGCTCGCGGGCGTCCTCGCGCACGAACTCGCGCACGTCAAACACCGCGACATGGCGGTGATGACCGTCGCGTCGTTCCTCTCGACGATCGCGTTCGTCATCGTCCGCTGGGGGTGGCTCTTCGGTGGCGGACGCAACCGCAACCAGAACAGCGCGCCGATCTGGGTCGCCATCGTCGTTTCGCTCGTCGTCTGGATCGTCTCCTACCTGCTCATCCGCGCACTCAGCCGCTATCGGGAGTACGCCGCGGACCGCGGCGGGGCGCTCATCTGCGGCAACCCCGCGGCGCTCGCCTCCGCGCTCCTGAAGATCGACGGCCGGATGGACCGCGTGCCGACGGAGGACATGCGCGAGCAGGCCGAGATGAACGCGTTCTTCATCATCCCGCTCTCGGGGGGGACGATCACCAAACTGTTCAGCACGCATCCGTCGACCGAGAAGCGCGTCGAGCGCCTCCGCGCGCTGGAACGCGAGATGGAGACCCGAACGAGCGCGTAATGGGGCTCTTCGATACCGTTCGTGACGTCCTCGGTCTCAGTGCCGAGGCGGACGCGACGCGACCCGCGGACCCGGAGGACTTCTTCCAGCTGAACGCGGCGTCCGTCACGATGGAGGCGGACCTCGACTATCGGCCCGCCGACCGGGCCGGCCTCTGCCTCTCCGCGATGGACTCCACGGACTTTCGAAGCACCCTCCGTGACGTCGAGGACGTCCTCGAGGGCGGGGGATTTAGCGAGATACGCACGGACGATCACGGCTACACGTGGGCCGTCGTGGAACGCGACGACATCACCGATCTCACGACCGAACTCTACGTCGCCGCGGACACGCTCGCTGACCGCGGCTACGGCGACCGACTCCTCGCCGCCGTCTTTCCCTTCGACCCCCTCGACGGCGGTCGTCCGATCTACTGGATCTACTCGTTCAAGCGCGGGTCGTTCTACCCGTTCGCGCCCGCCGGCGATCACGAGCGCGATTCGAGCACCGAAGTGACGCTCCAATCCGTCCTCGACGGCGAACTCGACGTCGAACCCGACACCGCGTACTGGTACTCCCTCTGGCCGGACGCCCCCGGCGGCCACCCCTGGGAGTAGCGGCGCTGCTCTTCTCACTTGAACGTGCGCCTCGACCCGACGAGCGACCGGTATCCGCCATGCAGTTTCACTTTCACCCTCCTGTGTACGAGGGTTTATGCCCACGGGCGCACAACGGAGGAGTACATGCCCGATGTAGATCTCGAGGAGCTCTCCGGCGTCGGCCCCGCGACCGCCGAGAAGCTCCGTGACGCCGGCTACGATTCCTTCCAGAGCATCGCCGTCGCCAGCCCCGGCGAGCTCTCCAACACCGGCGACGTCGGCGAGTCAAGCGCTAGCGACATCATCCAGAGCGCGCGCCAACACGCCGACATCGGCGGCTTCGAGAGCGGCACGGCCGTTCTCGAACGCCGCGAGCAGATCGGCAAACTCACGTGGGGCGTCCCTGAAGTCGACGACCTCCTCGGCGGTGGCGTCGAGACGCAGTCCATCACCGAAGTGTACGGCGAATTCGGCGCCGGCAAGTCCCAGGTGACCCACCAGCTCTCCGTCACCGTCCAGCTCCCGAAGGAGCATGGCGGCCTCGAAGGCTCCGCCATCTTCGTCGACTCCGAGGACACCTTCCGCCCCGAGCGGATCGACGACATGGTGCGCGGCCTCGACGACGACGTCCTCGCCGACACCATGGAACTCCACGGTATCGAGGAGGGCGATCCGACCGACGACGCGGACCTCGACGAACTCGTCCAGCGCGTCCTCGACAAGATCCACGTCGCGAAGGCGTTCAACTCCAACCATCAGATCCTCCTCTCCGAGAAGGCCAAGGAGGTCGCCCAGGAGAACGAGGACACCGACTGGCCGGTCCGACTGCTCTGTGTCGACTCGCTCACCGCGCACTTCCGCGCGGAGTACGTGGGGCGGGGCGAACTCGCCGACCGCCAACAGAAACTCAACAAGCACCTCCACGACCTGCTTCGCATCGGCGACCTCCACAACACCGCCGTCGTCATCACGAACCAGGTTCAGTCGAATCCCGACTCGTTCTTCGGCGACCCGACGAAGCCCATCGGCGGGAACATCCTCGGGCACACCTCCACGTTCCGCATCTACCTCCGCAAGTCCAAGGGCGACAAGCGGATCGTTCGGCTCGTCGACGCGCCGAACCTCGCGGACGGCGAGGCGATCATGCGCGTACAGGACGGCGGACTCAAGCCGGAATAGCCGCCGCGAGGGAGTCCCGCGACCGAGCGGGCCGAGGTGGGGTCGGAGCCCGCGCGAGCGAAGTGAGTGCGGGCACGGAGGAGCGACGCTCCGACTGAGGCCCCATCGACCGCTTTTGTCCCAGCTTTTGCCGAGCGAGCGAAGAGAGCGCAGCGCAAAAGGTGGCGCTGGACCTCGCGGACGGCGAGGCGATCATGCGCGTACAGGACGGCGGCCTGAAGCCGGAATGACTGCGTCGCTACTCGACGAGGCGCTCTTTTTGCGCCCGCGAGAGCTGTTTGATCTCGTACTCTCGGCTCATCGCGTCGCTCTTCGTTTCGTACGCCTCGGTGTGTTGGAGTTCGACCGGCGTCCGCCCGCGCGTGTACTTCGCGCCCTTGCCGGCGTCGTGCTCGCGCACGCGGCGCTCGACGTCCGTCGTGTACCCCGTGTAAAAACTCCCATCGGCACATTCGAGGACGTAGACGTAGTGCACGTCGCTTACTCCCCGCCGCGTCGGATTGACGGTTTCGCTCGCCACCTCTCACTCCGCGCGTGCCGCCGCGATCCGACGGGCGATCAGGCCGGCCTGCGCGCCCGCGACGAACCCCGCGTCGACGTTGACGGCCGACAGCACCGTACAGGACTGTAACATCCCGAGCATCGCGGCCTCGCCGCGCCCGCCGTGGCCGTATCCCGTGGAGACGGGAAGCCCGATCACGGGTGCGTCGAGCAATCCGGCGACGACGGTCGGAAGCGCGCCCTCTCGCCCGGCGGCGACGACGAGGACGTCGCACGCGCGCAGCTCGTCGACCCGGTCAAGGAGGCGTGCGATGCTGGCGACGCCGACGTCCTCGATGCGCATCGTTCGTGCACCCATCTCCGTCGCCACGGCGTCGGCCTCCCCCAGCGCCGCGGCGTCGCTCGTCCCGCCCGAGACGAGGCCGACCATGGCGTCCAACGCGGGCGGCTCGAACGCTGGCGCGTGGGCGACGACGACCCGGGCGCGCTCGTCCACGGTCACGTCGGCGTCGGGGTGCTCCTCCGCCATCGCCGCGCGGACCGCGGCTCGCCGCTCGTCATCGGCGCGAGTGACGAGCGCGCGACCGGCCGTCTCGACCGCAGTTGCGGCGAGCGCGCCGACCTCTGCCGGGGTCTTCCCCTCGGCGAGAACGGCCTCCGGGACGCCGCGACGGGTCTCGCGGGCAGCATCGAACCGCCCGGCATCCGTCGTCGCGTATCCCGCGAGCTCCGCCTCGGCTTCCGCGACCGACAGTTCGCCGGCCGCGAGGCGTTCGAGCACGTCACGCATAAACGATCCGTCGCCCCCCAAATACAGGTGGGTTTCGCTTCCCGATCCCCCCACAGAAGCCCCTCTCACGTCAGTTTATGGGAAGCCTTATTAACGAGGCAAGTAAAGCAAACGCCGTATGGCAGACCTCATCGTTAAGGCCGCCGTGAAGGAAGCGCTCGAGGAGAAGAACGTTGCGTCCGACTTCTACGATGCGCTCGACGAGAAGGTCGAGGACCTCCTCGACGACGCCGCCCGCCGCGCCGAGGAGAACGGTCGCAAGACCGTTCAGCCGCGCGACCTGTAAACCAGACCTCTCCGTTTCTCCGTTTTATTCAGCTCCGTAGTCGTATCGCTCGACGCCGTCGTCCGTTCCCACCAGCACCACGTCGGCGAGACCGACGAACAGGCCGTGCGCGACGACCCCGGGGATACCCGCGATATCGACGGCCAGTGCGTCCGGGTTGGCGAGCGCGCCGAACGCACAATCGAGCACGAGGTTTCCGTTGTCCGTCACCACCGGTCCGTCCTTGTGCGCCGCGGCGCGGAGCGTCGGCTCGCCACCGAGGTCGTCCAGCGCGGCCTCGACGGGCCGGCGGGCGGACGGGAGCACTTCGATCGGCACCGACGCGTCGAGTCCTCGGGCGGCCTTCGTCGGGTCCGCGACGACGAGGAACCGATCCGCGGCGGCGTCGACCACTTTTTCGCGGGCGTGTGCCGCGCCGCCACCCTTGATCAGTGCACCAGTCGCCCGGTCGAACTGGTCGGCGCCGTCGATGGCGACGTCGACGCTCCCGACGTCGTCTAGCGTCGTTAGGGGAACGCCGACCTCGCGGGCGAGCTCGCGCGACTGGAAGCTCGTCGCCACGCCCGTCACGTCGAGGCCGGCGTCCACACGACGCCCGAGCGTGCGGATCGCATGCGCCGCCGTACTCCCCGTTCCGAGGCCGACGACGTCACCGTCGTCGACGGCCTCCGCCGCCCGCTCGCCAGCGTGTCGTTTCGCCGTCTCGCCCCCGCCGGTGCGCTTCATACCCGCCACCTACGGGCGGGAGGGCAAAAACGGTCCGAAGCCTCGACTCTTCCTCACGACAGTCGGCGCTCGACGGCGTCGGCGTCGTGCGCGAGCGTCAGCGTCCGCGAGCGCCCGCGCCCCTCCAGGCTCTCGTAGCGTGCGTCGATGAGGTCGAGCCGGTCGAGCTTGTTCACAAGTTCGGTGTACCGGGTGTATCCCAAGTCCGTCCGATCGGTGAACGCGTCGTAGACGTCGCCCGCCTGCTCGCCGTCGTGTGCCACGACGGTCCGTAACAACGCACGTTCGACGTCACTCAGCGCCTCGATGTCGCGCGTGAGCCGGTGGTTGCGCGCCCGCTCGCTCACCGCCTCGACGTCCTCGATCGCGACCGTCTCGGAGGCCCTCGATTCCGCGTGGAGGCCGGCGCGGCGCAGCATGTCGATGCCGACGCGGAGGTCACCCGCCTCGGCCGTCTGCTCGGCCACCCGATCAAGGACGCTCATTGGGAGTGCGCCGTCGCGGAAGCCGACGCGGACGCGCTCGCCGAGGATGTCCGCCACCTCCTCGCGGTCGTAGACGGGAAAGTACGCCTCTTCCGGGCGGAAGACGGATTGGACGCGCCCGTCGAGGGCTTCCACGACGTCGAGGTCGGTGTCGGAGGAAACGAGGACGACGCCGACCTTTGCGCCCGGATGCGTCTCGTGGGCGCGCAACAGCGAGTAGAGCGTATCGCTCGCTTCATTCTCGTAGAAGAGGTAGTTGACGTCGTCGAGCGCGACGACGAGCACCTCCTCCTCGTCGACGAGGCGATCCGCGACCTGCCCGAAGAGCTTCTTGAATGACACCCCGGACGAGGGCGGTTCGTAGTCGAAGATCGACTGGAACACCCGCGAGAAGACGCCGTAGCGCGTCCCGTCCACCTGGCAGTTGACGCGGACGGGCCGGACGCCCGGTTGCCCGCCGAGTTCGCCGAAGAGCTTCTGAATCGCCGTGGTCTTGCCCGTCCCCGGCGGCCCGCGGACGATGGCGTTCAGCGGTCGGTTTCCCCGGACGGCGGGACGGAGGGCGTACTGGAGGGTCTGGAGTTGCGACTCGCGGTGACGGAACGCCTCGGGCACGTAATCGATCTCGAAGACGTGCTCGTCGCGGAACACCGACTCGTCCCACGACAGCATCCCGTCCGAGTCGTCGGCCATCGCCGTGACGTGGGTCCGCGCGCCACATAAGCCTTCGCGGGCGGGCACTGTTCAGATAAGGATGAAGGGTGAGGCGGCTGAATTTCTGAGTGCTCTATGCCCGAAACCAACCGCCTCGGTGGAGCTAGCGACTGCTTCGAGTTAGAGTTTGTGGAG
>Ga0207754_100234_pt1 | contig 26636 bp, 23 predicted proteins | sample A23E1SouthBayCA_FD_187728 | JGI IMG/M metagenome (GOLD analysis project Ga0207754, IMG submission 187728) | Aerobic enrichment media microbial communities from Eden Landing Ponds, California, USA - A23 E1 (SPAdes) | ecosystem: Environmental > Aquatic > Marine > Unclassified | place: Emeryville... | reverse complement strand
GTTCGCTCCCGCTCGTCGGTGGGCTCGGCGGTCTGGGTGTCGCCGTCGCAGACGGGCTCGTCGTCGCGCTCGGCGTCGCACTGGTGGTCGGGATCCCGGTTCTCGCGCTGCTGACCCGCGCCAGTGGCGGCCAAGAGTACGAGGAGTTCGACCCGGCCGAACTCACCGACGTGGACGTCGTGACGGCGATGATGGAGGAGTTCCGCCAGTTCTCGCCGGGCGGTGCGGAGGCCCTGATCGACGAGCGCGACGCCTACATCGCACACAACCTCGTGGACCTCCGTGACGCCGGCTACCACGTCGTCGCCATCGTCGGTGCCGGCCACCGTGCGGGGATCGAACGCTACCTCGACCACCCTGAAGAGCTGCCGCCCGAGTCCTCGCTGGTCGGGCGCGAAACCGGCGGCTGGTTCTCGCCGTACAAGCTCTTTGGCTACCTCTTTACGCTGGGCTTCCTGGTCTTTTTCCTCCTGCTGGCGATGGCAGTCTACACCGGCGTGCCGGGGGCCTCCAGTGAGTTCCTGCTCACGCTGTTCGGGACGTGGTTCCTCGTCAACGGGATCGTCGCGGCGGCCCTGGCGCGACTCGCCGGTGCCCACTGGTCGAGTTCCGCCGTCGGCGGGGCCGTCGCGTGGCTCACGAGCGTCAATCCGCTGCTCGCGCCCGGGTGGTTCGCGGGCTACATCGAGTTGCGATACGTCGACGTCAACGTCGGCGACATCGGCACGCTCAACGAGATTCTCGACGACGAGCAGGCCCCGCTGTCCGACATCTTCCAGCGGCTCCGGGCGGTGCCCCTGTTCAGACTCATCCTCATCGTCGCGATGACCAACGTCGGGAGCATGATCGCGAGTGCGCTGTTCGCGACGACGCTGCTGCCGATCATCGCGGCCGGCGCACCGAACGTCAACGGCGTCGACGGCGTCGTTCGGCTCATGATCCAGGGCGCACAGAACAGCGCCGACCTGCTGTGGGGGCTGGTGCGATGAACGTCCGCTTCAGCGAGCGCGAACTCACGGACCTCCTGATCGCGTGGCTCGCGCTGGGTCTGGCCTTCGCAATCTTCATCAACTACGACATGGTCCAGGGCCTGCTCGCCGGCCGGCCGCCGAACCCGACTGCGGTCCTCGGGGCACTGGCGGTGAGTCTGTTCACCGCGGGGATCGGCTTCCTGTTGCACGAACTCGCTCACAAGGTCGTCGCGGTCCGGTTCGGCCAGATCGCGGAGTTTCGCGCCGACTACAACATGCTGTTTCTGGCCGTCGTCAGCGCGCTGGCCGGCTTCCTCTTTGCCGCACCGGGCGCGGTCCACCACCGCGGTCGAATCACCGAGCGCGAGAACGGGCTGATCGCACTCGCCGGCCCCGTGACCAACGTCGCACTCGCGCTGGTGTTCGTCGTCCCGCTGGTCGTCGCCTGGTTCGGACTCTTCGGAGGGCTCCTGTTCGAACTGGCGGCGCTTGGCGTCTCGATCAACCTGTTGCTCGCGGGCTTCAACATGATCCCGTTCGGTCCCCTCGACGGCAAGAAGGTCCTGGCCTGGAGCAAGCCGGTCTACGCGGCCGTCGCCGCGCCGATGCTCCTGCTTGGCGTCTTCGTGCTCCTGGCCGGCGTTCCCGGACTGTAGTCCGGTCCCACGGAAACGGTGGTCTTTTGCTCTCGGCCCGCCCGCTCTCGCATATGACCGACGACAGCGACGACGAGGAGGGGCTGACTTACGCGGCGAGTGGCGTCGACATCGACGCCAGCGAGGCCGCGACGGCGGCGCTCATCGGAGCGGCCGGCGAGTTCGAGGGCGACTACGCGGGGCTGGTCGACATCGGCGACCAGTACCTCGCGCTGGCGACCGACGGCGTCGGGACCAAGCTCCTCGTCGCCGAAGCGATCGACGACTACTCGACGATCGGCATCGACTGCATCGCGATGAACGTCAACGACCTCGTGGCGACGGGGGTCGAACCGGTCGCGTTCGTCGACTATCTCGCAGTCGAGGAGCCAGACGACGAGGAGTCCGAGCAGATCGGTGCCGGACTGCGCGAGGGCGCGAAGCGGGCCGACGTGGCGCTGGTCGGCGGCGAGACCGCCGTGATGCCGGACGTGATCAAGGGGCTGGACATCGCCGGCACCTGTGCCGGGCTCGCGCCCAAGGACGCGGTCTTCCCCGGCGAAGCCGAACCCGGCGACGTTATCGTCGGCTGGCCCTCGGATGGGATCCACTCCAACGGTCTCACCCTCGCTCGCGAGGCCGTCACCGCGAACCACGAGTACACCGACGATTACCCCCGCGATCCCGAGCAGACGATCGCCGAGGCACTGTTGACGCCGACCCGAATCTACACCGACGTGCTGGGTCCGCTCCGGGACGCCGAGACCCACGCTGCGGCCCACGTGACCGGCGGCGGCTGGACGAACCTCACCCGGATGGGCGACCACCGCTACGAGATCACCGATCCATTCGACGCCCAGCCGATCTTCGAGTTCGTCCAGTCGGAGGGCTCGGTCTCCGACGAGGAGATGCACCGGACGTTCAACATGGGGACTGGGTTCGTGGCTGCGATGCCGGAACGCGCCGCCGAGGCCGTCGTCGAGGCGACCGACGGGCGCGTCATCGGCGAGGTCACGGACGGCGAAGGCTGTGTTGCCGTCCGCGGGCTAGAGCTGACCGGATGAGCGGCTGAATGCGAGCGGAGCGGGCTACCGCTCGATCTCCTGTTCTTTCGGTTCGTCCGCGACGAGTCGCAACTGGAGGGCCTCGCGGAGGTGATATTTGATGCGATCGTCCTCGGCAATTTCGAGCGCCGTTTCGAGCTGCCGGTGCAGTCTGTCGTCGTCGGGACGAACCGTCATTGCTACTCTGGACGCGACGGGACCTCAAAAGGGGGACCGACCGTTCATGGGGGTATACGGCGACTAACACGGACGACGAGCCGACGTTCGCGATACCGTCAACCGAGACGAGTGACACGCAGATCGCGCTGTCGTCGTGCGATCGGGTGTGTATCTACTGTCACCGGCTACTACTCACGTGGGCCGCGATGTCGGCTTCGGTGATGATACCGACCGTCTCGCCGGCGTCGACGACGAGGACGGCGTCGTTGTGAGTCAGGTAGGCGTCGATCTCGTCGATCGTCGCGTCGGTCTCGACGGTCGCGATCGATTCGTGCATCACGTCGGCGACCGGGAGGTCGCCCACGTTCTCGCGGTCGTGCTGGATGATGTCGGAGTGGCCGATCAGGCCGACGGGCGTGCCGTCACGGACGACCGGCACCTGCGAGTACTTGCCCTCGTCGAGGATGTCCTGGGTCTCGTGGACGGAGTCGTCCGGTGCGACGCTGTGGACCGGGGAGTTCATCAGCTCGTCTGCTCGTAGAATGCCGCCTTCTGCCTCTTCGAGGGCGTTGACGATCCGTCGCAGCGTCGACAGCCGCGGGTCCACGTCGCCGCCCTCGATCCGCGCGATCAGCGGCTGTGATACGTCTGCCCGATCCGCGAGTTTGCTCTGGGTCAGGCCAAGCTCGGTCCGCCGTTCCCGCAGATCGTCGGGCGTCGGAAGTTCCATGCCTCCAATTACTTGCGGTAATATATAAAAACACCGACGGCGCTGTCGACGTTCCAGCGCCACGGCAGAACGATCCGTCTGCTGTGATTACCCGCCTGTGACACACTTCGCCACTGCGGGGTGTACGATCTGTGACAGCGATCGCCGGCAGTCTCAGGCCTGTGTGTCGGCGTCGGCTTCTTCGCCCTCGAACTCGATCGTGTCGATGACCTTCAGCGGCACGTCGCGCAGCGACCCGCCGATCTCGCTTTTGGCGATCCGCTGGGCGTGCTCGATCGACTCCGCGTTGAACACCTTCATTTCGAGGACGAGGCCGACCAGCGCGGTGTCGGCGGCGATGAACGCGGAGTCGAACGGTTCACCGCAGGCGGGACAGCCCGTCGCACCGACTTCGACCTCGACGTAGTCCATCTCGGACTCGTTGAGGCGCTTCCCCGCTTCGCTGACTGCGACACCGATCGCGTCGTCGATGTCTTCGACGTCTCTGACCAACCAGGCTGCTTCCATCGCCACGAGGTAATTCATACACGTCTCTGCGCGTCCCCACTACACGTGTGTTTTGATTCGTGCCTGCGCACGAGACGGCGAATATCGTCATAACTTATGCGAACGTCCCGTCGTGCCAACGGCTCTGTTACCCGAACATCGGCGGCTCTTCGAGACGGAAAGCATCGACGGAACGCATCGACGAAACCGCACGACTGCGGTCGATTCGACGCCAGTGGCTCGATGCTAACCTTTATATACTGCTACTCGCCCATAGCAGAGCGAGGGACGATGGAATCCCAACTCTACCGCGGCTTCGTGTTCGCACTGTACCAGTTCAGCCTGCTGCTGGGCATCGTGTTGCTCCCGATCGCACTCCTGTTCGGTCGGATGGGGCTGTCGCTGCCGGTCCACAGAGTCGTGCTTCGACTGGAGGACGCGTACGCGGGTGCGACGCCGAGCTGATACTACCGGCTGTACATCTGTGAACGATTTCGCCACCCCGAGGTGACGAGGCTCTTCACGAAGTGACAGCCGGCAGTATGATTCTCCGCCGCCGATCCGTTCGAGACCGACTGCCACCACGAGAGCGTACCGCTACCCCCAAGTGCGGCCCGCACGACCGGTGACGTATGGAACTGTTCGGGACGGCGGGAATCCGTGGTACGGTCGCCGAGACAGTGACGCCCGAACGCGCACTTCGGGTCGGCCAGGCGGTCGGCCGCGACGGCGCGGAGTTCGTCGTCGGCCTCGACGGTCGCGTCACCGGCCCGGCCCTCGCCGCGGCCGTCGAAGCGGGCATCGAAAGCGCGGGCGGTTCGGTCGTCCGCATCGGCCAGTGTCCGACGCCAGCGCTCGCGTACGCCTCGCAGGGCCGGCGGGGCGTCATGCTCACGGCGAGTCACAACCCGCCCGAGGACAACGGCATCAAGCTGTTCGTCGACGGCAGCGAGTACGACCGCGAGGGCGAGCAACGAATCGAGGAGCGAGTCGCTGCCGGCGACAACGCCGCCGAGTGGTCCGCGTGGGGCGATACGGAGCGGGCCACGGTGCTCGACGAGTACCGTGACGCGGTCGCGGCCTACGCGGCGGATCACGGGAACGAGCCCCTGGATGTCACGGTCGCGGTCGACTGTGGCAACGGGATGGGAGCGCTCGCGACGCCACAGGTCCTCCGCGCACTCGGTGCGGACGTACGCGCGCTCGAAGCGTCGGTCGACGGCCACTTCCCCGCCCGTCAGAGCAAGCCCACGCCCGAGTCGCTGGCCGCACTCCGCTCGTTCGTCGCCGACACGGACGCGGCCTTCGGTATCGGCCACGACGGCGACGCGGACCGCATCGTGATCGTCGACGCCGACGGCGACGTGGTCCACGAGGACACCGTCCTCGCGATACTGGCCGAGCACTACGTTCGCCGCTCGTCCGCTCGGGACCCGGTCGTCGTGACGACGCCCAACGCCTCCGGCCGGATCGACGAGCGGGTCGACGAGGCCGGCGGTCGCGTCGAACGGATCCGTCTCGGTGCGCTCCACGAGGGGATCGCTGCCGCGGAGGGGACCGTCGTCTTCGCCGCCGAACCCTGGAAACACGTCCACACGGCCTTCGGCGGGTGGATCGACGGCGTCGCCAGCGCCGCCGTCCTGACGACGCTGATCGCCGATGTGGGACTCGACGCGCTCCGAGAGCCCGTCACCGAGCGGCCCTACCGCAAACACAGCGTGGACTGTCCGGACGAGCACAAGACGGCGACGATGGAGCGGCTGGCGACGACGCTCCCCGAGACGTTCCCCGAGGCCGCCGTCGAGACGGAGTACGGCGTCCGCCTGACGTTTCCGGACGACTCGTGGACGCTCGTGCGCCCCTCCGGCACCGAGCCCTACGTCCGGGTGTACGCCGAGAGCGACGACGTGGACGACCTCGTCGAACGGGTCGCCGAGACCGTCGAGCAGGCGGTCGCCACGGCGGCTTGAACAAGCTTCCGACCTTCTGGGCGATGGCTATTTGACGGGGCCAGCCGTGGCCCTGCACATGGATTCGCTGGTCGAGGCAGCCAGAGCGGCCGTCGAGGAGTCGTTCGCGCCCTACTCCGAGTACGGCGTCGGTGCGGCGATCGAGACCGCCGACGGCGCGGTGTACACCGGTTGCAACATCGAGAACGCCAACTACAGCAACAGCCTCCACGCCGAGGAGGTCGCCGTCGGGAGCGCGGTCGCGGACGGCCACCGAGCGTTCGAGCGGATCGCCGTCTCGTCGGACGCCCGCGACGGCGTCACTCCCTGCGGGATGTGTCGCCAGACGCTGATCGAGTTCTGTGACGACGACCTGCCGGTGGTCTGTGACGAGGGCGACGGCGAGACGACGACGTACCAGCTGGGCGAACTGATTCCGGCGACCATCTCACGGGAGCACCTGGAATGACCGACGACAGCGAAGATCCCAACGACGGCGAGCAGTACCACCTCGAAGTCGCGCCGGGCGACGTGGCACCCAGCGTCCTCCTGCCGGGCAACCCCGAGCGCGTCGCCAAGGTCGTCGAGTCGTGGGACGACCACGAGGTCGTCGCGGACCACCGAGAGTACCGCACGGCGACCGGCGAGTACGACGGCACGCCGATCTCGGTCACGTCGACCGGCATCGGGTCGCCCTCGGCAGCCATCGCCGTCGAGGAACTGGCTCGCGCCGACGCCGAGACGCTGCTCCGCGTCGGTTCCTGTGGCGCGATCCAGGAGCAGGCCAGCATCGGCGATCTGATCATCACCACCGGCGCGGTCCGACAGGAGGGGACCAGCGAGGAGTACGTCCGCGAGGACTACCCGGCGACCGCCGATCACCGCGTCGTCTCGGCGCTCGTCGCCGCCGCAGAGGAGTTAGGATACGACTACCACCTCGGACTGACCTGTTCGACGGACAGCTTCTACGCCGGCCAGTCACGGCCCGGCTTCGAGGGGTTCGAGGCCAGCGGGAGCGACGAGCGCATCGAAGCGCTGCGAGCGGCCGGCGTCCTCAACTTCGAGATGGAAGCCAGCGCCATCCTGACGCTGGCCACCCTCTACGGACTCCGGGCCGGCGCGGTCTGTACGGTCTACGCCAACCGCGTCACCGGCGAGTTCCGGACGGCGGGCGAACGCAAGGCCGCAAAGACCGCGAGCCTCGCCGTCGACTACCTCGAACGGATGGACGAGGCCGTCGAAGCCAGCGACGCCGACCACTGGCACGCCGGGCTATCAGTCGAGAGAGAATAGTGGGCAGTGGCCGCCGTCTACATGTCGGGCCAGGCCTTGGCGGCCCGGCCGGTCGTCGAGACTCGGCGGATCCACTTGGCTGCGATGGCCTTCTTGAGGTTCTCTGCGAGGAAGCCACCGAACGTGTCGACGGGGACGCTGATACCCATGTACTCCACGTCGTGGGCGACGGCCTTGTCGCCGACGGAGACGACCGTCCCCATGTCGTCGTAGGTCCACGTGTCCAGTGGCTGGCCCCGGGCGGCGCGCGCGAGGTTCCGACCGGCGACCTCGGCGGCCTGCCAGGCGGCCTGAGCGGTCGGTGGTGCGGGGTCGTCGCCGGGCTGGTCGATCAGCGCGCAGTCGCCGATAGCGAAGACGCGCTCGTCGGAGGTCTGGAAGTCACGCTCGGAGTCGATGCGGTGGGAGCGCTCGTCTTTGTCCAGTTCCACGTCGCGGACGGCGTCGCGGCCGGTGATGCCGCCGGTCCAGATGAGTTCGTCGTAGTCGAGTTCCGTCTCTTCGCCGACGTAGACCGTGTCTTCGTCGACCTCGCCGATGAACTCGCCACACATGATGTTGATGTCGGCCGCTTCGAGGCGTTTGCGGATCGCACCCTGGAGCTCGGGGTCGCCGTTGGGCATCACTTCGTCGAGTCCCTCGACGAGGTGGATCTCCAGGGGCGCGCGGCGCTCGTCGCGGTACTCGGCGATCTCGCCGGCCGTCTGGATGCCCGAGAGGCCGGCACCGCCGACGACGATCTGAGCGGGATCGTTCTGCGTCGCGTCTCGGGCGGCGCTGGCGATGGCGTCGTGAATGTTCAGGGCGTCGTCCAGCGACTTGAGCGTGTGTGCGTACTCCTCCAGCCCGTCGATACCGAAGAAGGCGGTCTGGGAACCGATCGCGACGAGGAGGTAGTCGTACTCGACGGTCGAGTCGTCGTCGAGTTCGACGACGCGCTCCTCGGTGTCGATGTCGGCGACCGACGCCTGCACGAAGTCGGTCTGTCGAGACTTGATGTCGCCGACGGGGATAGTCACCTTCTCCTGGACGGTCGGGTCACGGATACAGCGGTGGGACTCGTGGAGCACCAGGTGGTAGTCGGTGTCCGAGATCCAAGTGATGTCGGCCTCGCCGTTCAGTTCGTCTTCGAGGCTCTTTATCGCACCCGCGCCGGCGTAGCCAGCTCCGAGAACGACAACGTTGTCGGTCATGTGTGAAAAGGTCAGGCAGCGGGCGATACAAAGGCTTTGAAATCGCTCTCGCGTGGCAACTGAGTTGCAGTTTCGCCACCTCACCCGGATCCGACCGGAACGGCGGGCGGGAGGGTCGTGCTGTCGGCAGTCCACTGCGTGGCGCTATCCGCGACCCGGCGTCGCGAACGCCGTCACGGAGCGACAGCCGACAGTGTGACAGCGATCAGGAGACGCGTTCCCAGACCGCTTTCTCCTCTGCCGGCTCGTCGCCCTGGGTCCACCACTGGGCTTCCCAGACGGAGCCGTCGTAGACGACGCGGTCGCCGCCGGTGTAGGCGGTGTCCGCGTCCCACTGCGGGTACTCGCTGTCGCCGCCGTCGTCACCGTTGCCGCCGTCACCGCCGTCGTCACCGTTGCCGCCGTCACCGCCGTCGTCACCGCCATCGTCGCCGCCACCGCCGTTTGCGGGTCCGACCTCTTCCCACGGGCCCCACTGGTTCGAACCGGGCTCGTCGCCCTGGGTCCACCACTGGGCCTCGTAGATCGTCCCTTCGTAGACGACGCGGTCGCCGCTGGTGTAGGTCGCGTTCGGGTCCCACTGTGGGTACTCACTGCCGCCGCCGCCGTCGGAGTCCTCGACCGAGATGGTCTCCGAGGCGGAGTCGGTCAGCCCGCCGGGTCCGGTGACCGTGACGGTTGCGGTGTACTCGCCGGCCGAGTCGTAGGCGTGTGTCACCTCTGGGCCCGACGCGGTCGTGCCGTCACCTAGCGTCCACTCGAAGGACTGGATCGATCCGTCCGGGTCAGTCGACCCACTCGCGTCGAAGGTCACGTCGTCTCCGACCGTCGGCGTGGTCGTGTCGACCGAAAGCGTCGCCGTCGGTGCCGTGTAGCCGTCGTCGCTGTCGTTGACGGCGTCGACGATCGCACCGGCGTCGACGAGACCGCTGCCCTGCTGGTCCGACGGGAGGCCGATGTCCCGCGCGCTCTCGGTGAGCACGTCTTTGAGCTCCTGTGGGGACAGGTCCGGATCGATCGCGAGTGCCAGCGACGCGACGCCCGCGGCGGCCGGGCAGGCCATCGACGTTCCAGACAGCGAGTTGTAGCCGTCGGTCGGGTACGTCGAGAGCACGTTCAGTCCCGGCGCGGCAACGTCGACTCCGGGGCCGTACTGCGAGAAGTCGGTCAGTGTCTCGTTCGGTCCGACCGCGGACACGGCGACGACGGAGTCGAAGCCCGCCGGATAGGAGACGCCTCGCTGACCGCTGTTTCCGGCCGCAGCGATCGGCAGTGCGCCGTTTTCGAACGCGTAGTCACAGGCGTTGCGCAGCGTCTGCGACGCGCCACCGCCGCCCAGAGACATGTTGATGATATCTGCACCGTTGTCGGCACACCAGACGATCGCGTCTGCGATCGCGCTCAGGACGCCGCCACCGCCCCTACCCCCGAGTGCGCGTGCGGCCAGCAGCGAGGAGTTCGAGATCCCCGCGATGCCGGTCGCGTTGTTGGTCGTCCCGGCCGCGATACCGGAGACGTGGGTCCCATGTCCGTTCCCACCTCGCGGACTCGGGTCGTCGTCGTCGGAGACGAAGTCCCGTCCCTTGACCTGTCCGAACTGCGCTTCGAGGTCCGGATGGGTGTACTGGGTCCCCTGGTCGACGACGCCGATCGTCACGTCGGTCGATCCGAACGTCGTCTCCCACGCCCCACCGGCATTCACCAGTTCGGGAGCGTACTGTTCTCCTACCCGTGGGTCGTCCACGTCGATGACCATCGGATAGTAGGTCGTGTTCGGCTCGACGTACGCGACGCCGGGCCGGTTCTCCAGGTCTTTCTTGGCCGCTGACTGCGCCTGTGGTCCGGTCTGCTGGGGCAACTGAACTTCCATGTACCCCAGCGTGTCGTTCTCGCCGACGACCGAGGCCCCTTCGGGCAGTCCCGACTGGATCGTCGCCTTCGTCTCGGCGGCGTTGGCCGTCGGCTCCATCCCGACGATCAGTTCTCCCGGATCACGGGAATCGCCGCCGTTTCCGTCCGGATCTCGCCCCTCCACCGCGGCCGCAGTGCCGACTGCTGTTGATCCGACGATACCGCTTACTGTCCCGAGGAAGGTTCGTCTGGTACTCCCCCCAATGTCTTTGTCCGTCATGGACGATCAAACATTTCGAGGGGCTGCATTTATTATTTATGTCACGAAATGAATGGTTGAATAATAGTTAGAAACGCTAAACGTCCACTATTCGAAAGCGAACGGCAGAATTAATGTTCCGGTTCGCCGGCCGGTGCCCGCATGTCGTCGATGGTCAGGATCAGCTTGTTGCTGGTGTCGTCTTTCCCCGCGAGGGTACCGATGATCTGGAGCTTCGAGAGCGGTGTCGGGCCGACGGTGACCGAGTCGCCCTCGTGGAAATCGGAGATCGAACCCTGCAACTGGAGTTCGGCGCGGCACTTCTCGGGATGGTGAACGCTCGTCAGGTCGATCTCTTCGACGTTGGCGTCTTCGAGGAGGTCGCCGTTGTGCCGGAGCGGGACCCGGGCGGCGTCGTCCATGTCCTGGATCTGGAGCGCGTCGTACGCGTTGGCCGTCGGCTTGTACCCGCCTTTCGGACCGGGTACGCCCTCGACGAGCTGGAGTGCCTTCAGGCTCTGCATCTGGTTGCGGATCGTTCCGGGATTTCGGTCGACCTTCTCGGCGATGTCTTCTCCCTTGACCGCACTCTCGCTCTCTTTGTACAGGTTGACCAGTTCCTGCAAGATGTTTTTCTGACTGGGTGTGAGTTCGATTGATGACATAACCGAAGATTGGATGTACCTGTCCTTAAAGCCGACGGTGACCCCATCCCGCTTGCCACTGTGTATCGTGGTAAAAAACCACATCCACAAATCGACGGAAACAGCACTGTTGACGGGGGTTCCTCGACATGGCAGGTGTTTCTTGACACTCGTCGCGACCCGACTGGAAGTTCTGCCCGTCGTCACAGTCACACCGACGAGTGTCGTCGTCAGCCGGGTTCTTCACAGAACGATTAGATACTGCTGACAGGAAGCACGCGCCCAGCTGGCACGGCTCGCCGATCACGTCGTCCATCTGTCTTTTAGTGCCGGCTCGCGTAGCCACCCGACATGGACCGACAGGTACGTCTCATCGGTGCGCCGATGGACCTCGGCGCGGATCGCCGCGGCGTCGATATGGGCCCCTCGGCGATCAGGTACGCCGGCCTCGCCGACCAGCTCGAATCGGCCGGCATCGAGTGTGTCGACTACGGCGACGTGACGGTTCCACGCCCGGAGGAACTGGAGCCGGTCGCAAACGAATCGGTCGACGGACGAGCGAAGTATCTCGCCGAGACGGAAGTGGTCTGTGAACGCATCGCGTCGGCCGTCGACTCGACGGCGAGTGCAGGAGAGTTTCCGCTCGTTCTGGGCGGTGACCACTCGATCGCGATCGGAACAGTCGCGGGCACCACGGCAGACGACATCGGCATCGTCTGGTTCGACGCTCACGCCGACTACAACACGCCCCAGACGACTCCCAGCGGCAACGTCCACGGGATGTCGCTGGCTGCGATCCTCGGGACCGGTTCCTTCGACGGCAGTGAGTGGGCTCACGCTCCGAACGTCGACCCAGCGAACGTCGCGCTCGTGGGGCTGCGGAACCTCGACGAGGGCGAACGCCGACACATCCGAGAGTCGCCGGTGACGGCCTACACGATGAGCGACATCGACGACCGCGGCGTGACGGACGTGGTCGAGTCAGCGCTGGCCGTCGCCGACAGCGCGGCCGACGGACTGCACGTCAGCCTCGACATGGACTGGCTCGACCCCAACGAGGCACCGGGGGTCGGAACGCCGGTCCGGGGCGGCGTCTCGTACCGGGAAGCCCACGTCGCCATGGAGTACGTCGCCAACTGCTCGACGGACCTGTGCTCGATGGAGGTCGTCGAGGTGAATCCGATCCTGGACACGCACAACCAGACCGCGGAGTTGGCCTGTGAACTCACCGCCAGCGCGATGGGCAAGCGGATCCTGTAAACCGGACCGCCGTCGTCTGTTCTGTCCGACGGCACGGCACTCGCTGTGGAACACGACGTGCGAGTTCGGGCAAGCTTATTACTCGTCACGTCGACGGGCCGGCAATGCTCGCCCGCAACGACACGACAGTCAGAGACCCCCGGTACCTCCGGCGACACGCGCTCTCGTTGCTCGATTTCTACCACCAGCGGTCCGTCGACACGACCCACGGCGGGTTCGTCCCACAGATCAGCGACCGCGACGGCACCGTCTACGACGCTCGCGCCAAGCTCTTGCCGGCCACCGCTCGCTTCGTGTTCAACTACAGCGTCGGCACGCTCCTCGATGGGCCCCACTACTGCGAGGAGATGGCTGCACACGGCATTCGTCACCTCGAACGACACCACCGCGACGACCGCCACGGCGGGTACGTCTGGCAACTCGACGGGCAGGCGGTGGCCGACGGCGGCAAGCGCTGTTACGGCCACGCGTTCGTCCTCCTGGCGTACGCGACGGCCGCACGTGCCGGCGTTCCGGGTGCCCGCGAGCGGATCGAGCCCGCGTACGCGCTGCTCGACGAACACTTCTGGGAGGACGAGTACGGCCGCTGTCGCGTCGAACTCGACCGCGACTGGTCCGGCACGAGCGACTACCGCGGCCAGAACGCCAACATGCACACCTGCGAGGCGCTGCTGGCCGCCTACGAGGCCACCGGGACCGAGGAGTACCTCGACCGCGCCGCTCGCATCGCCGAGGGGCTGGCTCGCGACCTCGCCGACGAGGGCGACGGCCTGCTGTGGGAGCACTACACGAGCGAGTGGGACCACGACTGGGCGTACAACCGCGACAAGCCGGGCGATCTCTTCCGGCCCTGGGGCTATCAGCCGGGCCACCTGCTGGAGTGGAGCAAGCTCCTGCTGGTGCTCGCCCGCCACCGGGAAGAGTCGTGGTTCGCCGACCGCGCCGTTCGCTTCTTCGACGCGGCCGTCGAGAACGGCTGGGACGACGACCGCGGCGGCTTCGTCTACAACTTCGACCGGGACGGCGACCCGCTCGTCGAGAACAAGTACTACTGGCCGCTGTGTGAGGGGATCGGTGCGACCGCACTGCTGGCCGACCGCTTCGACGACGAGCGGTATCGAGCGTGGTACGACCGGATCTGGAACTACGCGCTGGACAACGCGGTCAACGACCGCTACGGGAACTGGTACTTCCAGCTGACGCCGGACAACGAGGTCGCGACCGACGCCATCGACGACACGCCAGAGGTCAAAGTCGGCTACCACCAGCTCAACGCCATCTACGAGACCCTGCGAGCCGACGGCTTCGCCGCGTGAGCCCGCACAGTGAGTCAAGCGCCACCGCTCGCGGCAAAAACGCGGTTCTCCTGAGCGGAGCGAAGGAGGTCTCGGGAGAGCGCGCTCTCCCGGTGACGAAAAAGGACGCTCGCTTCGCTCGCGTTCTCCGTGCTACTCGCCGTCTTCGACCTCGGCGGGCACCACCGTCACGCTCGCCACGTTGTCCGCCCCGTCGAGCTCCATGATCTTGACCCCCTTCGTGTTGCGGCCGACCTGTGACACGTCACCGGCGGGGATGCGCATGATCTGGCCGCTCTCGCTCATGATGACCAGGTGGTCGTCCTCGCGGACGGCCTTCGCCGTCGCGACGCGGCCGTTGCGGTCGTCGGTCTTGATGTCGATCAGGCCCTTCCCGTAGCGGGACTGTTTGCTGTACTCCGACAGGAGGGTGCGCTTCCCGTACCCGTTCTCGGTGACGGTCAGGAGTGCGCGGTCGTCGTGGTCGTCCGTCGCGACCATCGCGGCGACCCTGTCGCCGTCTTGCAGGTCGATCCCGCGGACGCCGCGGGCCGACCGTCCCATCTCGCGGACCTCCGACTCGTCGAAGCGGATCGTCATGCCGCCCTCGGTGGCGACGACCAGATCGCCGCTGTCGTCGGTGACCTCCACGTCGACCAGTGCGTCGCCGTCTTCGAGCTTCGCGGCGATGATCCCCGTCGAGAGGATGTTCTCGAACTCGTCGACGCAGGTGCGCTTGACGTAGCCGTTGCGGGTGACCATCGTCAGGCACTCGTCTTCCTCGAAGTCGTCCGTCGAGACCACGGCGGTGATCTCCTCGCCGTCGCCGAGATCGATGATGTTGACCGCCGACTTGCCCCTGGCGGTGCGGGACATCTCCGGAATCTCGTAGGTCTTCAGGCGATAGACCTGTCCCTGATTGGTGAAACAGAGCAGGTAGTCGTGGCTGTTCGCCCGGAAGACCTTCGAGACGCGATCGCCCTCCTTGGGGTCAGAGCCGATGATCCCCTTGCCGCCCCGGTTCTGGGCGTCGAACACGTCGACGGGCATCCGCTTGATGTAGTCGTCCTCCGTGATGACGACGACACAGTCTTCCTCGGGGATGAGATCCTCGTGGGTGACCTCGCCCTCGGCTTCGAGGATCGACGTCTTGCGGTCGTCGTCGTACTCCGCTTTGATCTCGCGAAGCTCGTCTTTGATGACCGTCAGGAGCTCCGACTCGGAGTCGAGGATCGTCTGGAGCCGTTCGATCCGGGCCTGTACGTCCTCGTACTCCGACTCGATCTCTGCGGTCTCCATCGAAGTCAGCGAGCCAAGCTGCATTCGGACGATGTGGGCCGCCTGCTCCTCGGAGAAGTCGAACTGGCTCTGTAGCTCCGTGCGGGCCTCGTCGCGGTCCTCCGAGTCCTGGATCAGCTCGACCACGTCGTCGACGTTTTGCAGCGCCTTCAGGCGACCTTCGAGGATGTGTGCGCGGTCCTGGGCCTCGTCGAGTTCGAACTGCGAGCGCCGACGCACGACCTCCCGGCGGTGATCGACGTAGTGTTCGAGGGTCTCTTTGAGGGTGAGCACGCGGGGCTCGTCGTCGACCAGCGCGAGGTTGATGACGCCGAAGGTCGATTCGAGGTGGCTCTCCAGGAGCTGGTTCTCGACCACGTCGACGTTCGCGCCGCGCTTGAGTTCGACGACGATGCGGACGCCGTTGCGGTCCGACTCGTCTCGGAGGTCGGCGATCCCCTCGATGACGCCCTCGTTGACGTCCTCGGCGATCCGCTCGACCATCCGTGCCTTGTTCTCCTGGTAGGGGATCTCCGTGACGACGATCCGGTTCTCCTCGGGATCGACCTCGTAGTCCGCCCGGACGCGGAGGCGACCGCGCCCCGTCGAGTACGCCGAGTAGATGGCGTCCTTGCCGACGATGTTGCCGCCGGTCGGGAAGTCAGGTCCCTTCACGTGGTCCATCAGGTCCTCGACCTCGCAGTCGGGGTTGTCGATGAGGTGAATCGTCGCGTCGATCACCTCGCCGAGGTTGTGCGGCGGGATGTTCGTCGACATCCCGACGGCGATCCCCGAGGAACCGTTGACCAGCAGGTTCGGCATCGCCGACGGCAGGACCTCCGGCTCCTGCAGTCGGTCGTCGTAGTTCGACTGGAAGTCGACGGTGTCTTTCTCGATGTCGGCGAGCAGTTCCTCCGAGATCGGCGACATCCGGGCCTCGGTGTAGCGCATCGCGGCCGCGGGGTCGCCGTCCATCGAGCCGAAGTTCCCCTGTCCGTCCACGAGGGGGTAGCGCATCGCGAACGGCTGGGCCATTCGGACCAGGGTGTCGTAGATCGCGCTGTCCCCGTGGGGGTGGTAATCACCCATCGTCTCCCCGACGATCGAGGAGGACTTGCGGTGAGAGGACCGCGACGAGACGCCCATCTCGTGCATCGCGTAGAGGATCCGGCGGTGGACGGGCTTGAGCCCGTCGCGAACGTCCGGGAGCGCACGACCGGCGATGACGCTCATCGCGTAGTCGATGTAGCTCTGTTCCATCTCGTCCTCGATGCGGACGCGGTCGACGCGCGACGCTGCCTGCGGATCGTCGGGATCAGGTGCTTCAGAACTCATGTTAGATGTCCACCCAGTCGGCTTCCGGCGAGTGTTCCTTGATGAACTCCTTGCGGGGTTCGACCGCGTCGCCCATCAGCACCGAGAACATCTTATCTGCGGCGGCGGCGTCCTCGATGGTGATCTGCTTGAGGATCCGCTGGTCGGGATCCATGGTCGTGTCCCACAGCTGCTGGGGGTTCATCTCGCCCAGGCCCTTGAACCGCTGGACCTGGTCGGGATTGCCGTCACACTTCTCTTCGACGAGTCGATCCCGCTCTGCCTCCGTCATCGCGTCGTAGGTCTCGCCGTTGTACCGGACCCGATAGAGCGGGGGCTGGGCGGCGTAGACGTAGCCGGCTTCCAGCAGCGGCTTCATGTGCCGGTAGAACAGGGTCAACAGGAGCGTCCGAATGTGGGCACCGTCCACGTCGGCGTCGGTCATCATGATGATCCGCTTGTAGCGGATGTCTTCGATGTCGAACTCGTCGCCGATGCCGGTGCCGAGCGCCGTGATGACGTTGCGGATCGAGTCGTTCTCCAGGATGCGGTCGAGGCGGTGTCGCTCGACGTTGAGGATCTTCCCGCGGATCGGGAGGATCGCCTGGAACTCCGGATTGCGTCCCTGTTTGGCCGAGCCGCCGGCAGAGTCGCCCTCGACGACGAACAGCTCCGCGTCGTCGGGATCCCGTGTCTGGCAGTCGGCGAGCTTGCCGGGCAGTGCCGTCGACTCCAGCGCGGACTTGCGTCGGGTCAGCTCCTCGGCTTTCTTCGCGGCCTTGCGGGCCTTCGCGGCCTCGACGGCCTTGCCGACGATGGCCTCCGCCGTGTCGGGGTTCTCCTCGAAGAACGTCCCGAGACCGTCGTGCATCGCCGACTCGACGATCCCCCGGACCTCGCTGTTGCCCAGCTTCGTCTTCGTCTGGCCCTCGAACTGCGGGTCGGGGTGTTTGATGGAGATGACGGCCGTGAGTCCCTCGCGGATGTCTTCGCCCGAGAGGGTGTCGTCGAGGTCGTTCAACAGGCCGTTGCTCGTGGCGTAGTCGTTGACCGTCCGGGTCAGGGCCGTCTTGAACCCGGTCATGTGACTGCCCCCCTCTCGCGTGTTGATGTTGTTGGCGAAGGCGTGGATCGACCCCTGAAGCTCGGCCGTGCCCTGCATGGCGATCTCGACCTGGACCGGCCCGTCCTCGATCTGCTCGTCGTCTTCGAAGTAGATCACGTCGCGGTGGAGAGGCTCTTTGGTCTCGTTGAGATACTGGACGAACTCCTTGATGCCGCCCTCGTAGACGAACGTCTGAGACTCGCCGTCGCGTTCGTCGACCAGCGAGATCTCGACGCCGGAGTTGAGGAAGGCAAGCTCCCGGAGGCGAGACGCCAGCGTCGAGTAGACGAAGTCGGTCGCCTCGAAGATCTCGTCGTCGGGCCAGAAACGGATCCGTGTGCCCGTCTCCTCGTCGGGTTCCATGTCGCGAACCCGTTCGAGCTCGTACTCCGGTTCGCCGTGGTCGAACCGCTGTTTCCAGACGGCACCGTCGCGTTTGACCTCGACTTCGAGCCACTTCGAGAGCGCGTTGACGACGGAGACGCCCACCCCGTGGAGCCCACCGGAGACCTGGTAGGACTTGCTGTCGAACTTCCCTCCCGCGTGGAGTACGGTCATGATGACTTCGAGCGCGGGCCGGTCGTGCTTCTCGTGGGTGTCGACCGGGATGCCGCGGCCATCGTCGGAGACAGAGACGGAGTCGTCCTCGTGGATCGTGACGGTGATTTCGTCGCAGTGCCCGGCGAGTGCCTCGTCGATGGAGTTGTCTACGACCTCGTAGACGAGATGATGGAGGCCTCTGGAGTCGGTCGACCCGATGTACATCGCCGGCCGCTTTTGAACGGCCTGTAACCCCTCCAGAACCTGAATCTGTTCCGCACCGTAATCACGGTCCTGTGACATAGAATCTACTGCGTCTAGTCGTGCGGGGGTCTTAAACTTCCCGCACGCGCACGCGTAGCGGAGACCATCGAAGCGTCCTCCGACATCGCTCACGGGCCGTGTCGACCCTCTCGAAACGTCTCCCTGGTAGCAACCGTATCCAGTAATGCGACTGTCTCACGGTAGTGTGGGCGGGGCGATCACTTTCACTCCGGTGGCGAACACCTTTTAAGCTGTCCGCTGATACGTACCGCCACGAATGACCTCGTATCAGTCTCGTCTCGGGGAGGGAGAGGGGATCGCCGACGAACTGGCCGAGAGCCAGCGATCCATCTCCATCGCCGAGTTCTTCGAGAAGAACAGGCAGATGCTCGGGTTCGACTCGGGGGCCAAGGCGCTCGTCACGGCCGTCAAGGAGGCCGTCGACAACGCGCTCGACGCCTGTGAGGAGGCCGGGATCACCCCCGACATCTACGTCGAGATCCAGGAAGCGGGGGACTACTACCGGCTCATCGTCGAAGACAACGGCCCCGGCATCACCCGAGAACAGATCCCCAACATCTTCGGGAAGCTCCTCTACGGCTCGCGCTTTCACAAGCGCGAGCAGAACCGGGGACAGCAGGGAATCGGCATCTCGGCGGCCGTTCTCCACTCCCAGAAGACCAGCGGCAAGCCGGCGAAGATCACCAGCCGGACCGAGCAACACGCAGACGCCCAGTACTTCGAGCTGATCGTCGACACGGACGCCAACGAACCCGAGATCAGCGTCGAGGACACGACGACCTGGGAGCGACCCCACGGCACCCGCATCGAACTGGAGATGGAGGCGAACATGCGGGCCCGCCAGCAGCTCCACGACTACATCAAGCACACGGCGGTGGTCAACCCCCACGCCCGCATCGAACTCGTCGAGCCCAAGGAACACCTCAAGTACGAACGGACGACCGACCAGCTCCCGGACGAGACCGAGGAGATCCGTCCCCACCCCCACGGCGTCGAACTCGGCACGCTGTTGAAGATGCTGGAGTCGACGGATTCGTACTCGATCTCGGGGTTCATGCAGGGCGAGTTCACCCGGGTGGGCCAGAAGACCAGCGACGAGGTCATCGCGAACTTCAACGACCGGTACTACGGCCGCGAGATGACGTGGTACGGCCCGGAGCCCCACGACGGCAGCGTTGCCCCGGAGGGGCAACGAGGTGAAGACGGCGAAGCCGACGGAACGGACGTGGCGCGAGCCGTCCAGCAGGCCGTCTCGAACAAGGGCAAAGACGCCACCGCGGCGTTCGCCGATGCGGTCGCCAGCGCCGTCTCGGAGGCCGGCCGGGTCGCCCACGGTCGCCTCGAAGAGATCGTCGACGGCCACGCCGATCGGATCGAGGACGACTACGAGAAGACCTTCGGCGACACCGTCCGCGAAGCCGCCATCGAGGCGGCGTGGGGCGAGATCACCGCCGATCGAACGCCGGACGTGTACGAACTCGTCGACGAGGTCACGACGACGCGCAAGGACGACGCCGCGGTGCAGGGCATCGCCGAGCGAATCGCGGACAAGTTCGACGACGGCCGCCACCGGCTGACCTACGCCGAGTTCGAGTCCTACGTCGACCGCGCCGCCGACATGACCGAGGAGCGCGACGACACCACGTTCGGCGAGACCGCACGCGAGAAGATCCTCGACGCCCTCTGGGAGGTCGCCGCGCGGGTCTCGGACGATCCCCCCAACGTGAGCGAGATCGCCGACGACCGCGACATCGCCAGCGACCTGCTGGAGGCGATGCGCGAGACCGACATCATCGCACCGCCGACGGACTGTCTCGCACCGATCACCGCCGAACTCGTCGAGGCGGGGCTGAAAAAGGAGTTCGACGCGGACTTCTTCGCCGCCTCCACCCGGGACGCCTCCGTCCACGGCGGCGACCCGTTCATCGTCGAGGCGGGGATCGCCTACGGCGGCGACATCGAACACGACCAGGCCCAGGTGATGCGCTTTGCCAACCGCGTCCCGCTCGTGTATCAGCGCGGTGCCTGTGCGACGACCGATGTCGTCAAGTCGATCAACTGGCGCAACTACGGCCTCGACCAGCCGGGGGGCAGCGGCATCCCCAACGACGCCGCAGTCGTCATGGTCCACATCGCCTCGACGAACGTCCCCTTCACCAGCGAGTCCAAGGACGCCGTCGCCAACATCCCGGAGATCGAGTCCGAGATCGAGCTGGCGATCCGCGAGGCCGCACGGGAGCTCAAGAGCTACCTCAACAAGCGCCGATCGATGCAAAAGCGCCGGAAGAAAGAGAACAAGCTCGCGACGATCCTCCCCGAGATGGCCGAGAAGCTCGCGACGGTCACCGGCAACGAGCAACTGGACATCGACGACTCGATGGCTCGCATCATGAACAACGTCCTCGTCGAGCGCGAGGTCGAGGGCGATACGGTCCGGGTCGTCGTCGAGAACAACGACGACACCAACGCCGACATCGACCTGACGGACATCGTCACGGCCGAGCCACGGGCCACCAACGGCGCGAACGTCGTCGAGATGGACGGCGAGTGGTTCGTCAAGTGGCAGACGACCGTCGCTGCCGGCGACGACGCAGTCCTGGAGTATCAGCTCGACGGCGACGCCGAGTTCGACATCGCAGTCGACGGCGTCGAAGACGAGAAACTGACGGTGAACGCGTAATCTATGAGTACTGATAGCAACCTCAACGAGGCAGAAGCCCGCGAACAGCTGCTCGACCTCGCGGCGGACTTCTACGACCAGTTCGCCGAGGGCGACGTGCCGACGATGCAGATTCCTACCCGAACGAAGTCAAACATCGAGTACGACGAGGACAAGGACGTGTGGGTCTACGGCGACCGCTCTTCGACGCGGTCGGCAAAGACCGTCTCCGGTGCCCAGAAGCTCCTGAAGGCGACCTACACCATCGACTTCCTCGCACAGCAACTCGAAGAGGACCGCTCTTCGACCCTGCGTGAACTGTACTACCTCTCGGAGTCCTGGGACCTCGACGAGGCCCAGTTCAACACCCAGGACGAGTCGAACAACCTCATCGAGGACTTAGAGATCGTCTCGGAGGTCAAACGCGAGGACTTCCACATGCGCCCCGAGGAGTCCGGCGCGAAGGTGATGGGACCGCTGCTGCTGCGCGAGCAGACCAGGCGGGGCGACCGCGAGATCCACTGCCAGGACGACGTGGGACAGGGCGGCTACCAGATCCCCAACAACCCAGACACCATCGAGTTCCTCGACAACGACGCCGACTTCGTGCTCGCGGTGGAGACCGGTGGGATGCGCGACCGGCTCGTCGAGAACGGGTTCGACGACGAGTACGACTCCATCGTCGTCCACCTGGGCGGCCAGCCAGCCCGGGCGACACGTCGCCTCATCAAGCGAATGCACGACGAACTCGACCTGCCCGTCGTGGTGTTCGCCGACGGTGACCCGTGGTCCTACCGGATCTACGGCTCCGTGGCCTACGGCTCGATCAAGTCGGCCCACCTCTCTGAGTACCTCGCGACGCCGGAAGCGATGTACGTCGGTATCCGACCCGAAGACATCGTCGAGTACGACCTGCCGACGGACCCGCTCTCGGATTCGGACATCAACGCCCTCGAATCGGAGCTCAGCGACCCGCGCTTCCAGACGGAGTTCTGGGAGGAACAGATCGAACTCCAGCTCGACATCGGGAAGAAGTCCGAACAGCAGTCACTCGCAGCGCGTGGACTGGACTTCGTGACCGAGACGTATCTGCCTGAACGGCTGACCGAGATGGGCGTCCTCTAGGGACGTGCATCGAGGAGCGGTTCAGGCAGATAGTTGGACGAACGGCTGACCGAGATGGGCGTCCTGTCGCTCGAACGTCGACCAGCGATGCTCTACCTGACACGCGAAAGACTGAGGGACGAGTGCGTGCTGCATCCTCGTAGATGCCCTTTGACCGTCCCCTCTCTAGCCGCGTGAACGGGTGGATCGAGAACCTATCGCGGGGCGGATACGCAGCTCTCACGGGTCTGTTGACCGGGATCGCCGTCGTCGTCGCTGGCCAGGTGATCGGCGGGGACCCCCTCTTCATCGATGCAGTACTGATGGCGCTCGCGATGACTGCCGTCTACTACGCGCTCGATCCGCGGAACTGGTCAGCGTGATCTCGCCGCGGTTACGCTTCGACGCCGAGTTCGTCCAGTAGCGTCACCGCAGCGGCGTGTGAGGAAGGCGGTCCTCGTGCGGTGACGAGGTCGCCGTCGACGGTCACCGACGTGTCGGCGTCGAGTTCGGCGTCCCAGACGCCGCCCGCGGCCTCGACCTCGTCTTCGACCCAGTAGGGCAGCTTGCGTCCGTCGGGGAGCAGGTCCCGTTCGTCGACGATCCCCTCCTCCCAGGCGTTGGGGAAGCCAGTGACGTTCCGGTCGGCGACGAGCATGTCGCCGTCGGAGTCCCGCGTGAACGCGAGGATGCCGACGGCGTGACAGACGACCAGCGCCGTCCCTGTCTCGCCCTCGACCGCAGTCCGGAGCGCGTCACGGGCGTGTACGTCCTGGGTCACGTCCCACTCGGCACCGTGGCCGCCGGGGAAGACGACGGCGTCGTAGGCCTCGGCATCGGCGTCGGCCAGCGCGATCGGGTCGTTGAGGCGGTCGTCGCTCTCCGCCACGCTCGTGACGCGTTCGGCGGTCTCCTCGCCGACCTCCTCGGGGTCGATCGATCGCTCGTCGACGACCGGCGGGTTCCCGGTCGGCGTCGCGACCGTCACCTCGACGCCCGCCTCGGTGAGCGTCGTGAGCGGTTCGATACATTCCTCGCCCCAGTAGCCTTCTTCGCTGACGATGAACAGTGCGGTAGTCATGCACCCTCCGTAGGGGTGTGTGGTGTAACCTCCTTTCGGGCGCGGCAGCAAAGTGAGCGACCGAAACGAGGTTCAATGGTCCAGTGCGACCGGAGTCGTTCACTGAGTGGTTCTGTCGGTCGTCGAGATCAGGAAGTGAGTAGACGAGATCGCTGCCGACGGGTTTTTGGACACCGCGCAGCGTTCGCTAAGACGATGCCCTCCACACGCCGTAGCGTGCTCCGCGCAGCTACTGGGCTGTCCAGTCTCACCGTCGCTGGGTGTCAATCCTTTTCCGGCGACTCCGAACCGACCGAGAAGCCACAGACCGATCCCGTGACCGACTACACCGTCGTGACGCTCCGCCGCGCCGACGGCGCTCCCTATCGATACACAGGCAACCGACGATCAGGGGAGTCGCTCGTCGTCGGGTCGAGTGACGATATCGACGCCCTCTCGTTCCCGACCGACGGATCGAAGGCCGACGAGTTCGGTTCGTTCGTCCGGGAGACCGACTTCGAGGAGCGATCCGTCCTGCTCTACCGCCGGCGGGTTTCAGAATGTGATCGCCAGCACGTCGAGAGCGTTTGGCGTCGACCCGGATCGCTAAGTGTGACACTGTGCCGCGAACGCCGGGCGGCAGACGTCGACTGCTCCACGGACACCGAGGTCGAGGTGGGGATCGCGATACGGGTCCCGTTCACGAGCGATCAGTTCGATCAGCCGACAGCGAGCACGAGCAGCGAGTGTACTGACCGGTTCGGCCCCCGGGACACGACGACGGAGGGCGCGTGATGCGACGAACAGTGACCCGCCGCAGGGCGCTGGGAACGACCGGCACGATCCTCGCCGCACTCGCCGGCTGCTCGACTCTCTCAACCGGGACGAGATACGACGAGGAACGGCTTCGTGATATCGCCGAGGAGGCCATTCCGGACCCGTCGATACAGTTCCCTTTTACCACCCCGTCGTCGATGATCGCGTTCCACCGCGACCGCGCGAGGGCGTTCCTCGAACAGGTCCCCGAATCCGTGTCGCTCCCGAACGCGGCCACTGCCAGATCGATCGAGAACGAGCGGTCGGCACTGGCCGACCGGGTCGACAGCGAGAGCCGCGAAGCCGACGACAGCGACGGGGAAAGCGACGAGGATTCGCGGCGAACCCCGCGCGAGAGATTGTCCGACTGGCGACGGAACCGCGTCGAGGCCGCTCGCCTCCTCGGTCGCTACCGGGCGGCGACCGGCGATATCGAACGCTCGGCGCTCCGGGAGCGACGCGACGCGATCCGCTCGGATCGGGCCGACTTCGTCGCCGCTCACGCGTACCGGAGCACCGATCCGACGAGCGCGGTGCACCAGCACCTCGTCCTCGAGTCGATGCTCCGAACGGTCACACGGGAACTGGAACCGTACCCACCGTTCCCCGAGGCACCGACCGCCGATCCGGACGAAGTCGGCTATCTCGTCGGTAAGATGGTCCGTGCCGAGGCCACGCTCTCCGACGCCCGGCGGTATCGCGACCAGTTACCCGACGACGGCGACAGCTACCGACCAGCGATGATGGCGACGGCGACGTGGCTTCGCCGCCGTGCCAGGCGGACCGAAACCGCACTGGAACGATATCTGGAACAGGGCGTCTCGGCACTCGACGGCGACGTGTCGGGGACGCCGAGAGAATCGTGGTTCCGCGTCGCCCGCGAGATCGCACGCGACCACTCCAACAGCGAACTCCTCGACGCGATCGGCGAGTCGTCCTACGCCGGTGCCGTCCTCGAAGCGGGTCGCCGTCGAACGGCGCTCTCGACGCTCGAAACCGTCGTCGACGAGATCGAGGGCGGAACGTACGGTGGTCGGCTCTCGATGGCGCAACTGGCGTCACTGCGTGAGCGCGCGGTCTCGAACGTCCAGTCGACACTCCAGAAGCAGGATCGGTTCGGTCGCAGATTGGTCGAACCGGCAGTCGATCGGATTCGGGATGGATCACAGCGGTTGGGCAGCGGTGCATCGCCAGAATCGGTCAACCGTGCCGCCGGCCGGTTCGCTTACGCCGAATATCAGGCTCCGCAGGCGTCGGCGGTCGCAGACGAGGTCCGAAATCTCCTGACCAGCGCTGGGGAATAGGGCGAGCCGATTGGTGTCTCAGTGATCCAGTGCGACCGGCACGCCACGGCCCGCAACCTCGACCGCGAAGGCCTCGTCGTCGCCCTCCAGGGACTCGAAGGTGTTGTAGTGGATCGGCACCACGCAGTCCGGTCGCATCTCCGCCGCGAGGTCGGCGGCGGTGTGGCGATCCATCGTGTAGTTCTTCGCGATCGACGGGACGAACACGTCCACGTCGAGTTCCTCGTGGCCGGGCAACACGTCGGAGTCGCCGGGCCAGAAGACCCGCTCGCCGCCGATCTCGACCAGGAAGCCACAGCCGATTCCCTTCGGGTGGATCGGTGAGCCGTCGTCGTTCAGGTTCGGACCGTCTTCCTCGTTGTAGGCCGGGACGGTCCAGATCGGGCAGTCGGCGGCGACGAGTTCGTCTTCCATGCTCACCTCGACGACCTCGAAGTCGAGATCGGCCGGCCGGTCGATGTCGCGGTCGGTCGCGTGGACGTCGATCCCCTCGAAGAGGACGACGGTGGCGTCCTCGCTCGCCACCCGGCGGATGCCGTCCGGATCGTAGTGGTGGATGTGAGTGACCAGCACGACGTCGCCGTCCCGCGCGTCGTAGTCCTGCGTCGGCGGGTGGTTGATCCCCTCGACGTGGGGTTCCCACTCGCCCGTGAGGACGCCGTAGCGTCCGGGATCGAAGTAGATCGTCGTGTCGTCGCTCTCGACCCGCAGGGTCGCGTAGCCGAGCCAGTCCAGCGTGAGCTCCTCGAAGTGGACGGTCATGGAACACGGTTCGGCCGAGCGGCGTATAAATGGCCCGTGACGCGGATGGTCGTTCCTCACAGCCGGCATATCACCCTTGCTGGGCGGCCAGCCGTTCGACCCGTTCGAGCGTGTCGCCGTCCGCGACGGCTTTGTCCGAGCGGACCTCGACGAACCGCGGGAACCGGAGCGCGTACCCCGACTCGTAGGTCGAGGAGGTCTGGATCTCCTCGTAGCCGACCTCGAAGACGACGGCCGGTTCGATCTCGACGCGCTGGCCGATCTCCCGGGTGACGTGTGGCTCCAGCAGCTCCGTCAGCGTCGCCAGCTGTTCGTCGGTGATCCCGGTCGCGACGTTGCCGACGGGCGCGTAGCCGTCGTCGGTCCGGGCCGACAGCTCGAAGGTCCCCAGATAGGTCGCTCGCCGTCCCTCGCCCCACTCTGCGCCGGTGACGACGAGGTCGAGCGTCTCCACGTCGGGCTTTCGCTTGCGCCAGTGTTTGCCCCGCTTGCCCGGCGAGTACGTCGAGTCTGGATCTTTCAGCATGATCCCCTCGTGGCCGGCGGCCAGCGCATCGTCGGCGATGTCCTCGATCCGTCCGGTGTCGTCCGCGAGCCAGCACGTCGACCGGATTGCGTCG
>Ga0207754_100233_pt1 | contig 27088 bp, 19 predicted proteins | sample A23E1SouthBayCA_FD_187728 | JGI IMG/M metagenome (GOLD analysis project Ga0207754, IMG submission 187728) | Aerobic enrichment media microbial communities from Eden Landing Ponds, California, USA - A23 E1 (SPAdes) | ecosystem: Environmental > Aquatic > Marine > Unclassified | place: Emeryville... | reverse complement strand
GTTTGCGCTCGCCATAGGCCTTCGTGATGCTGGTTCGGTCCCGGATGCCCGGTGAGGGTTTGAGATCGCCGGCGTCGACAGCCTCCCAGTCCGTGATTCTCGCGAAATTCGGGATGCGGTCCTGAAGGTTATCGTGCGAGTTGAGACGTTCGAGGAGCTGTCGATCTTGAGTCTGCTGGTCGATACGGCCGCTCAACATGTTCGGAACCAGTGACAGGACGTCGACGTCCATATGCTGCCGAAGCGGGGAAATCTGTCGCTCGATGGTTCGCTCCAAGCCGGCCATCGCCTCGTTCCCCGGGGCGAGCGGAAGTACCAAGTTTGCCGTCGCGACCAGCGCGTTGTCCGTGAGTCGGGATCGGTACGCCGGCGAATCCGTGACGATGTAATCGTACGTGTCCCCGAGGAGTGGGTCTACCACTTCCCGTTTGAGCAGCGCAGAGGGTTGGAACACGTCGCCCACGACGATCTCCCGCTCGACCTGTTCTAAATCCTCGCTGGACGGGAGAATATCGAACTCGTAGCTGGTATCGTAGACAACAGAAGTCGGGTCAGCATCGTCGAAGAAGACGTTTCCGATGGTTTCTTCGGTGTTGTGATACTGGTCGTCAAAACCCAGTCCGACGGACGCGTGGCCGTTCGGGTCAAGATCGATGAGGAGCACATCGTGGTCGTGGGCGGCAAGTTGCCGGGCGAGGTTGACAGCGATCGTCGATTTGCCGACACCCCCCTTCAGCATACACACCGAAACCGCCCGAGAGTTCCCATCAGTCTGTATCGAATTATATGGGCTATTTGGCCTATTCGTTCTATCTATGCTATTCGATCTATCTGAGCCACTCATACTATTCAGCAGTATCAACCCCTCTCGACTTAACTCTGTGGTGAATAGTATAGATATAATCTTATTTATTCTATCTACACTATTTTAAGATAGTTTCCTATTCTGGAGTAGTTTGGATAGAATCATAGAATATAGCACAGAGGACGAACTTCCAAATGAACGTAGTTCAGCTCAGGAGCATCAGTCTACTCTGTTGCCATTCAAATCGTTGGCCTTGTTGAAACCCTTGCTGGCAAACATGATGGACGAGTAGTCTGAGACAGGATGGTTTCCCTTCCGAAGTCACGTCTCCTCCGTTTCGTTGAACGAGCTATAGTGCTGGCTCGCCGTGCCGTTTCTCGGTTTTCGACTCGATATTCACGGAAGCGATTCACGCTCCGCCAGCACGTCGTTCTGCTCTGTCTCAAGGTGAAGAAGACGACCACCTACCGCGACCTCGTTGATGACCTCATCGAGATGCCTCGCATTCGTGACGCCCTTGATCTCGATTCGATCCCCGCACCCTCGACACTTTGCAAGGCTTTCGACCGCTTAGAGATGGCCGTCTGGCGGGTTCTGCTGAACGGTTCACTTGCGGACGTGCCGCTGAACGGTGTCATCGGCATTGATGCGTCCGGATTCGAGCGGGCGCATGCATCAACTCACTACACGAAGCGAACCAACCTCACCATACAGCAATTGAAGACGACGCTGTTGGTCGATACAGCGACCAACGTCATTCTCGATGTTCACGTGACGACAACGCGAAAGCACGATACGCAGATTGCACCACAGGTAGTGAAACGGAACGCACAGTACATCTCGATCTTGACCGGTGACAAGGGCTACGACGACCAGAAGCTCCGGCAACTCGCCCGGGAGCTCAATATTCGCCCGGTCATCAAGCACCGCGAGTTCACACCGCTCCACAAGGCATGGAATGCCCGACTGGACAGCGGTCTCTACAATCGACGAAACATGAACGAGACAGTCAACGCGGCGATTAAGCAGAAATTCGGCGCGTTCGTGCGGTCGCGCCGCTGGTGGAAGCAATTCCGCGAACTCGTCATCAAGTGCGTCGTGTATAACATCGAGCGGGCGTTCGCAGTCGCCGAGAACAACTGTGGATCGGCGTAGTGCCGATACCGACGGATGATGAAGAGACGTGGTAGCTTTGCTGAAACCACGTCGCAGTAATTCGACACTGATGCTACAACACCCACAACCATTTCCCTCTCGGGAACCAAGACACCGTACGGAGCCCAGCACACACTGTGCGTTTAGCCCCAACGGTGGGGGCTGCTTGAAACGGGAGTACCCGTTCGCAGTCATCCATTTCTCTTCGCGCATCGGTTGCGCGGAACGCATCACTCAGTGAGGCGTTTCGCAATGAGAGCCATCGGCAAATGTCAGCAAAAAAAAGCGAGGGGAATGGCGGATCACTGAGTGAACTGTTCGAGATTCTCAGCCACGAGTACCGCCGCCGCATTCTCATGGCTGTTGCAGAGCAAAACCCGCAGGATGAGGACGACATCGCATCGGAGTTGAGCGCGGATGGGCACGAGGAAGATGGTGACGCGCTAGACACACTACACCTGCAACTCTATCACGCCCATCTCCCAAAACTGGCCGATGTAGGATTCGTCGATTGGGATCGGGATACCGGGACTATCTCACGCGGCCCACAGTTCGAGGAGATCGAGCCCCTTCTCAGATTGATGCACGACCATCAGGACGAGTTGCCAACCGACTGGCCGTAACCTTCTACAGTTGGTTTAGTGAGCGTCGTCTTCAATAAGAAGGGAATAGATCTCGGCAGAATGGGCTGAGTTGTCATCACCAGAGGGTTTCAACAAGGCCAAATCGTTCTTTAACCGGGTGAAGCACGGACCAGTGAGTACGGAGTACCCTGACGTACACTACTTCAATTGAGAAGTTTCCCCTTAGTGTCAGCACGTTACCCTGACGGGGAGAGAGATCAATCCATTGTTAGATTCCTAAGTGCACTAAACGTATAACGGGTGGATGAATCGATTCCGTAACTCTCTGCATTACGCTGGTGGATACCCAGACGGGTATAAAGTAACGGCTTGAAGAAAAACACCTGGTCATCGCCTACGATATCCTCGGTCGTAATCAAGTCTCCTACCCGATAGACATCATTAATATCGAAATAGTTGGGAACCGCTATTCCCATGTAATAGCGCTTCGACCTAGAGCTCCGAGCTTCGTGGTGCCACGCAGTACCGACTTGAGCATCGTAGAGCCTCCCGTCAGCGACGAGTTCTAATACTCTTTGCCACACCGTACCGATCATCTGTCGCTTCGGGAAAAGGAGCCACTCTCCACCAAGTTCCTCACGATTGAAGGCTGCCTCGTCCAATTCTGCATGCCCTTCCGTCATTTCGTCGGGTATTGGTGGTGCCACTTCCTCGAACTCTTGGCTCAAAGTTACGTTAGTATCTGGAACATCGTATCGTCTGAAATACGCAGCCCTGTCGTGTGATTGAATTCGTAGTAGGTCGCTCGCGACTAACGCGGCTTCATCGTAGACGTCACGTGGATCCGGGAGCAACGGCGAATTGACGCTTCGGTGACCGTCTATCGCTGGTCCGTCTTCGCTCTGTCCAAAGTAGTCTTCAACGATACGATGAGAGACATAGTCTCGGAAGTTCTCGACTTGATCTGGGCCGAAGTTAGCCTCGTCAATGACGAATTCCACGGCCTCTTCCAAGTTGAACTCGCGTCCGGTTTGCCGAGCCTTACGAGCTCCCGACCTAAGCCATTCCTCGAAATACCGATCCTCGTTGTAACAGAAAATACACCGACTCTCAGTGTGCGCAAATTGTAGTCCACGGTCAATGTGATCGGGACAAGAGATGAGACCCGAATCACCGAGCGGGATCAAATCGTGTGAGTCGATTCCGTTTTTGGAGAGTGTGATCGCGTGTACACCACCAGCGGCGTCCGGTCTCTTTGGACCGACGTTTTCCATCGAGAACATCGGCGCGATCGAATCCTTAATCAACCGTCCCGGTAACTGTCCACCGGCCACATACGCCAGTGAATCGTGATCGTTCCACAACTCTGGGTAAATATCCGGTGTTATCAAGACGCAATTTTCCTGGGTGGATGCAATCGCAGGATTCTGTGTCAGGTGTATCTCTTCAAGAGGGACTGTTCCCTGTGTCGGGATGTACGTCAGAAGATTACTCTGGGCAGTCGTGAAGGGGTCGGCCGCCGCCCCTCGTGCGTACGCATCTGCGTCGTATACTGCTTCAAGCGGGTCCCCGTGTCCATAGTCGCCAGTGATGTAGTAGACCGGCAGTTGAGAAGCAAGAGCTTGGAGTTGATCGTGAAGTTCCTCAAAGCAGCTCTGTGGATCCAGATGCTCATGATGAGGAGAGGGGGAGACGAAACCAGTGTATACGGCAGCATCAAACGACGAGAGATCGTATCCTTCGCTTTCTAATGCGGCTCGAATACGGATTCCAGCGACTTCACCATCTTCCAGGTTCGGTCTAGCACTACCGACCAGCAGGAGACGAAGTTCGAACGGTTCAGAGCTTCGATCAGATTCTTTGGTGCCGGTTGAGTCGTTCATCTGCGCGTCAACGGACGATTTCTTCTGGGCTGACTTTGACGTACTGGAGTCATCATTGTCCTTCTCCCGAGAATTTTGTTCCTTGGGGATCTCCCCTCCACCAGAGTCCGACTGCTGACTATCGTCTTTGGAGTGAGAACGGTTGGATTTACTTTGAGCAGCCGAGACGGCGCGTTCGGCTGAAACTTCCCCAACGTGTTGTACCTCGGCTAGTTCGTCGATCGAAGCATCGGCAATATCGTCGATCGTTTCGTAACCCTCCTTGCGAAGTTGATAGACTGCTTGAGGATCGAGATCACAGACTTCCAGAACAGATGGCTCTTGGTTCAAAATCTCTGCCACGTCACCGGCTGCTTGGCTCGGGGGGATTCCAACTGCGATAAGTGGACGTAGTGTAGTGATGATACTCTGGTCGTCGGCATCAGTTTTTTTGCGGAGAGTGTTGAGAGTCGGTGAGTCGTCGTAGACGATAGCAGCGGCTTCGATGATCGCTTTCGCGAACGATTTTGACCCGACGTCCGTATCAGCGACGTCGTCGGGGTCAGCAGCAGCTAGTGAACGGGGGTCTTCTATGCCGTGGGAGATTAGCAGTCCAGCTCGAACGAGGGTAACAGCCGGAACATCAAGTAGTGATGGCTCGACACTCTTGCCATACTTCATCGTCAGCGCCTTCAGTATCGCCTCGTCATTGATACCGTACTGCTTCAGACGTTGGACATCGTCTTTCACCGCTTTTTCGTCGGCTGAAGTCCGTCTTGAAAGTAAGTTAGTGATCCGGTCGGTATCTGACGGCATCTGATGTCCGTTTTTATTAGAAGACAGTAATCAATGACGGTTTAGTCGGGTGATATTTGACGAAGTTTGACGGCTATACAGTCACCAACTCCGAAACAGAAGATCAACATTCAACTCGCACGCCACTATTTGCAACAAGATGTGCGACGACCGAGTACAATGCTCTCACTGCTGGCGCTTCTACGACAACACCAATTTCTAGATTTTCGGCGAACCCGTATTTCGTGAAGTTCGCGCTACCGACGTAAGCTGCGCTTCGATCCGCGATGAGAAGTTTCGAGTGTAACGTATACTCCGGGTATTGGTCGTCCGGATCGGGTTCGTAATAGTCGTACACCTCAAGCTGGCCCGGTAATCCAGCGGCGATGTTGAACAATTCCTGAACTGCGGCATGGTTTGGCTGTTGTGAACGTAGTTCGCGCGAAACGAGTGTCAAATCGACACCACGTTCCAGAGCGCCCTCAAGGCCTGGAAGCAACCATTCCATTCCCTCGATTTCTAGAAATGGGCTCGTCAAGACGAGCTCCTCAGACGCGTTTCTGCATAAGGTCAGCAGTCGGGTCGTTATCTGTTGCATGTCGAAATCGACAGGGTCGAGATGCTCGAAGCCAGGATCGTTCTCGGGTAGCGTGCAGACGAACTCGACACCGATCGGTTCGGTGCCGGCTCTTGATTGCTCTATAACTTGATGAGCAGTTCTCGTCGCGATGAGGAGCTCGAGGCAGTCAGGGGAGTCTACGTGAATCGCCGCAGACCCGTTTTCTTCGCTTGCATAGCCCTTCGACAAGAGGAATTCGAAGATAGACGTCGCGAGACTCCGGTCAATCGACTCTGTACCGTCTACTAACGTTTCAACAGTTAGTGGACTGTCCCGGGTATCGTGGGTCGCCACCACGCCGAGCAATTCTGTCGGTGATACATCCGGTCCGAGTAGCTGTGCCAAGCGCGTAGCGTCAGCCAGGCGATCGGGATCAGGAGTCTCCACTGCTAACACCCAGATAGCCTTCGACCGATCGCTCGGTCACCGCTTTCGATCCGTACACGAAATCCCGGCCGACATTTCGGTTGAAGTGCACGCACGACACCTCAGAGAGGTGGAGACAGTTGTGACACGCTCCCCCTTCCCGACTACAAACGGGGTCGTAGACACAGTCGTCGCCCCGGTTCTTGAACTCGGTGAGCAAGTCGGACAAGCTGGACTCAACCAACGTATACAGTGCACCGATGTTGAAATCGGTTCGCTGGTTACTGTACATGACGAACGACAGTGCACGTGGCATCAAGAACTCGGCTAGACTGGACCGTGAGATCCCGGAGAGTTGGGTCGCGTGCTTCAGGAAGAGATGTGAGTAGGTGTGAAGCAAGTGGTACAAGAAGTACGTAAGTGCGTCGACGCCTTCGTCGGAGTCCACGTGTAGTTGCTCGAAGGACGGTATCTCACCCATGTTGGCGGCGATCCAGGCACGGATCGCAGATTCTGACCACTCTGAGAGAGGTTCCGTCGCCGCTGCATCAATCCCGTATCGGTCACACCATGAGGCGACTGTTGTAGTGCTCCAACTATCTGGAACTGGACATTCTCTCCCACGGGGTAGATTACTTTCAGCGATGGCGTTACCTAAAGACTCAGCGTAGTCTCCGTTGCCCCGACTATTCTCCAATAGCCAAGTTACGACGTGACGGGGGACCAGCTCTACGTGAACAGCCTCTGTCTCGACTGTATCGGTAAACAATGGGGTACCGTTGCCCGACGAGTCGACGTCAGCCTCGTTAAACGCCACCAGCCTGGAATCGTCGGGATCTCGGTTGATTCGTGTGAATCCGAAGACGACGTTCGTGATCGGGAAATCCTCAACGAAAGCCACGTTGCCGATACCCATATCTTCGAACTGGTCTTTGAGGCGGTCGGCTCGTACCTGACGGCGCTGCTTGCTCTGTGGTGTATCGGAACCAGCCTCGAGGATGATTTCCCGAGCAGTCCGCTGTTCCAATTGCTCGGTCAGATTGTAGTATTGGAACACGTCGACGACCGCTTGTTGGCCACCTTGCGAAACATCACCCTCGGTATCGAGAAACGGAATCAACCCAGCGACTTCGTCCCCGAGTGGTTCGTCTCCATCGTCCATCTCGGCGAGCTCTGCCTCTAGGTCCTCAATCTCCTGAGCGATCTGGTCGGCGAGTGCGCCTTCCTGCGACTCGTGCATGTCTCGATACGTTTCGAGCTGATTCTCGACCCGCTCTCGCTCGTCAGAGACGCGCCGTGAATCGAGATCGATTCGTTCGATTGGGTTGGTAGTCAGGCCAAGATACTTGGCAAACACTTTCTTCCCGAACCGCGGTCTCGAGGCGTCCGCCGCAGAGCCGTGTCCGATATTGATGACCGTGATATGGTGGGGTTGGAACGCTGAACTCGCACGGTGGACCGCGAGCTGCATCCGGCTGTTAGGGAGGTCGCAGTCGCACCACGCCTCAATCTCAGACTCGTTCTGACAGTTTAAACACCGCCACCGTGCGTTTCGGAACCGTTGGCTCCCGTACGTCTCGAATGTCCAGTCGTCGTAGCTGTTACACCGAGAGCACTGGCCGGGGTACGGAGACCGCATTTCGCCACATTCGTGCACGAAGATAAATTGGTGCTGTTGGAGGTTACCCGAACAGCCGCTGTTTTTACAATTGAGACTCCGGTTGTACCGTGCTAGTTCGTGGGTATCTTGGTAAGAGTGTATCCGCTCACAGGTCGTACAGCGGAACAAGAGTGGGTAGATACTCGTCGTGACTTCACGAGGTTCTACGAGCTGGAACGAATCAGCGTACTGCGGGAAGCCGACAGCCCCGTAATCTCCACTTCGCCAGGCGTTGACTTTGTTGAGTACCTGCCTTCCGATGTAACCGACGTCAAGGTCGGAACGTTCGACTGTATTGATACCCTCAACACGGTGGATTCCCGACTTACCAGTATAGTCGAATGTATTCCCTGGTAGATAGTTGAAGAGTACTTGCGCCTTGCCCCGCTTCATGTAGCTGTCGTCGGAGTCTGTCATTGTTCGTTCATGGAGTAGAATAGGTTCTCGTTGTCTCGGTCGACAGGGAGGAACGGAATCTGTTCGTCGATGTCTCGGAGGCTCATCATCGTCCCCGGGTTGAGGGCTTCACTCGCCATGTCTTGTTGGATGTTCTCAAGGTTAGTGAACGCCCGATCGCGCTCCCGGTCAAGGATCTCTCGGAACGCTTCTGGAAGCTCCCCGCAAAGGTCACTCCCGTAGGAGGCCTCCAAGAGTTGCTGGAAGTCCGTTGTGCTGTTGATGCTAACGCCGTACTGTCTCCCTCGGCCCGACTGTAACGAGCGAACGAGTTGACTCACCTGATCGCCGAAGTACAACCACTCGTCGCTCTCGTACATCCACTGGTTGAGGATCCACGCAAAGATCATACTCGGGAGCGTCCGGCGGACACTGAAATGGCTCCACCGGTTGATCGGCACAGGTTCCACGAGCCGGTCAAGGAATTCATGATATTTCTCGAAGAGGTGGTAGTGGCTCTGATCACGTTCTCGAGCAGGGTTGAAGCAGACGAAGACGCTTCCAGGGAACGTTCGGCCGGTCCTAGAACTAGACTGGATATACTCTGCCGTTTGTCGGGGCATCCCGAAGAACAGCATGTGATTAAACCGATCTACGTCAACCCCGTGACTGATCATATTGGTAGCCGCGATGGTGTTGTACCGGTCACGATAATCAGCCGGTGGGTCTTCGAGGTTTCCCAATATGTCTTCTACCTCTTCGAAAGGTGTATCACCAGTGAGTTCCGCAAGATTGGGTTCGCGAAGCCCGTCTTCACGGAGGTATCCTGCGATCTGTCCACGCATCGATTGCGTGTACCGATTCTTGTCCCGTTTACTGATCGTGTAGGTAAGCGCTGTCTCGTATTTCTCCAGCAACTCTAGAAGATCGTCGTTGGTCGATACTGTCTCGAACCCGAGCTGGTCAACCAGAGCGTGTGTTCCGCTGGCGGATTCCAGCTCTGTTCGAAGTTCCTCTACCGTCTGTAGATAGTAGTAATCTAATTGGATGACTGCGTTAATGTGGGTCTTGCCGTGGGGCATAATCCCGACAAAGTGCCTCCGGGTAGCCTGTCGCGTAGTTGCGTAGAAGTTCTCGCCGACGACTGGCCCTTGAGCAGGGAACCGCTCAGCCTTCCGAAGGTACAGCTCTTTGGCCTGTTCGTCGTATTCTTCTATGGTCGCCGTTGCACCCACGATCTTCGTCCGTTGTTCGCCGTTGTACCGTTGGTATTTGTCGACGAACGTCTCGAAGTGACTATCGAACGTGCCCAACGACTCTTCTAAGAGGTGGAGCTCGTCCTGGATTTGCAGGCCTGGGGCTATGTCGTAGGGCTCGTCAAGTGGCGTTTCGGACAGAGGGACGAGGTGATTACCCCGTTCAGCGTTGTTCCCACCGAATCGACTATCACAGCCGTATTTCTCCGTGCATTCACCGAAACTCGCGAACCCGTGGTCAGGACACCAGTGGGACATCTTGCCGGCGTACAAGTGCGCCGATTTTCGCTCGTAACCGACAGCAGTGATCTTGTCGATCGTCCCAACGATCATCGTCGGTGCGTATCGGTAAAGCTCGTTATCGACGATGTGAACCGGTAGCTCGTCGTCGGCGAAGACTTGATATTCGTCCTCTTCTGGCCGTGAGCGTTGCTGATAGGAACATGCCGAACGGTCGGCTGTACAGTAGTGAGCAAGTCGCAGATCGTCAGTCGCTCGGATCTTCACATCACTCCCACAAATTGGGCAGGAAGGGAAGACCTTCACACTCTCACGGGCATCCTCACCACCCTCAGGGTCGCTAAATCGCTCGAACTCCCGACGATAGTCTGACTTCGTCGCGTCGCGCTTATTTGAACGGTTCGTCACCTTGTTCGGCGTGTTCTTCGAACCAACGAGGTACCCGAGTGAGAACGGGAAGTTATCGTGCGACCTGATGTCGGGTTCTTCCAGCCGATGCATCTCGGCGTGCATCAGAATCTCTCCGATTCGCTGAGTCTGTTGTAACGAGAGGAGTCTGAGTGGGAAGCGAGTCCAAGCAGTCACCCCGTATTTCTTCCCCCTCTTCCGGTCGAAAAACGCGTTGAAGACTGCGAGGCCGAGATAAGCCTCGGTTTTCCCCCCGCCAGTAGGGAACCATAGAATATCGACCACGTCAAGGGCTTCGAGAGGACTCCCGTCGAAGTTCTCACTCGCCGCACCATCATCACGCCAAGGTGTGGACGACCATTGATCGTATTCTCTGCTCGCAATATCGGGGAGAACCCGGAGGATGAACGCGATCTGGAAGAGATGCCACGATTCGTATTCCATCTCCCCGCTGTCGTCAGTGACCTTCGTCTGGAAGGTCACGTTCATCAATTCGAAGGCTCTCGCGAGGTAGCCGTCACCGTCTTCCAGATCCCACTCTAGACAGTTGATTCCCCGCCGCACACGCGCGATTTCCTTCTCGAACGCGTTCCGATCTGCCTCGAATTCTTTCCGATCTTCCTCCCGGAAATCCTCGCTCGACTCATATTGGTCCAGATATTCGTCGTACTTCTCGTCTAGATACCACTCCATCTGGTCCACAAGGTTGCGTAGGGCAGCGAGGCCTCCTTCGTTTAGGTCTGTGAACGTCTCGAACCTCGTATCGATCTCTGGGTCGAAACTTTCCGGATCACGAGTTACGTACCGCTGCTGTCGGTACGTCGGTAAGTAGTCCGTTCGAAGGGTAGATTCGTCTACCCTCGTTACGGTACAGTTCGTGCCGTAGCCCGCGAGATGCCGGTCGTATCGGAAATCTTCTTCCAGACGCTCGAACGTAAAGTCCTGAAACGCCCCTCCAGTCGCCGAAAGTTCCGCAGTAACGTCAAATAGTGTCGGGTCGTAATCGTCTGCCTTGAACCGAGAATCGTACCCAGAGGTCCCCGGCGATGGATTAGACGTGTTTTCGACTGTCACAACCCCCCGAACGTAGTCTTCGTCGTCGTAGAACTCGCACTGGACGTCGAGACCCCACGGGGTTTTCACCGGTCCTCCCCTGGAAGCAATCTCCTCAACAAGCGACTCGTACATCGTCCGACGAACGTCCGCCGGAATGTCTTCGAACAGTGACGGGGGGAATTGGTAGTCACCGCTGTATTTGTCTGCCTCTATCGTGATCGATTGAGTGCCGCCTTCTCCATCGTCGATTTGAACAGTCGTAGGAACGCTGACATCGGCCATCGAACGCCAGACTGGTGGTTCGGAATTCGCAGCGTCGGCTGATTGAATTCGCTCTTGAAGGCGTCGCTGGAGTGTCTCGAGAACTTGGCGGCGAATCTCAGTCGTAACTGCTTCACCCTCTTGAACAATTTCGTTGTCTGGAACCTCAATATCTATCGGCTCTGACTCAAACGAGATACGCCGATATACGGTTGTAAACTCCCCTTTTTGCTGATCTGTATCGTGATCGTCTTCGTCCTCGGAAGGGACACCGGACACCGAACGCTCGAACTGCTCTTCGTACGTCGGGAACGAGCGGTAGTAGACGTTACCTGAGACGGTTACAGTGAGTCTATCTACTGATCGGGGGTCGAACAAGAACTCTGCTTGTATCGCTGTCGGAGAGAGTTTAGATTGGAGATCCTCTGATAAACCACTCAACTCGGCCTCGTCGCTTGGAATCAACGATCCTGCGAAGTAGGTGTCCTTCGGGAGGTCACCATAACAATTCCCGCCACCATCACCTGTCCCGGTTCCCGATGCTTCCTCAAGGACCGATTCGGCAATCCACTGACCGAGTCTTTCTTGATCTCGATACGAACCGTCACCCGCACTCGAGGGAGGGTGGTCTAAGAAGGACCCGTCGTTAGATGGCATTGAGGAGTACGAGTGTAGGGGCAATCATATAATTAGTGGTAAAAGTAGGGTACGTGACGCGGATAGTGAACCTCACTGCATTCAGGATCGCTCAGCTACGGAAAGGTAGAGGGCATAATTTTCGGTGGTTTCGCCAGTATCGCGATCCTCGGTCTTCTGCAAATTGATTTCCACACGACGACTGTAGTCTTCCATGTTCACGATCCAACTGAACAAGCCAGCTACCGTCTCGATGAACTGTGGATCGCCCGTCAAGCGGATCGTCGAGATGTCGGTCGGAAACGTACTACCCGAAAAGTCGCTCGGCTTTTCGACAACGGCTTGTTGTAGTTCTGCCGAAGAGGGCCGCTCCAACCCATTGATCCATTCCATCGCATCTGATTTCTTCACATTCCCAGACTCTGTCGTTGGAAGGTGTTCTAACCTCGTCTCGTGGGTATTCTGATCCGTGCTTTCGGAATTTCCTGTGTCAGTCGTTTCCGGGGCACTGAGATCAGTCTCTCTTTCGAACGAGGCACCACAACTGTCGCACGTCCCTTCGCGTTCTCCGGGCGGTAGTAAATTGCCGCATTCATCACAGAATTCCATTGCTACAAAATTGTGTATCTTTGATGTTTGAGCGTCGTTGTTCTCTAAACTCTATTCGATGGCCAGTGTCTATATTGGTGTCGAAGCGGGGCTACGACAATTGCTTAACGAACTCTCTGACTTTGTCTGCTGCCTCTTGCAGTTCGCGGGTCTGGAATGTATAGTCACCACTGATGAGTTCGGTAAATCCGGGGCGATGATACTCTGGCCCCGCGGTTTCAGCAGCGGAAACGTTCCATACCTCGTCCCGATACTGGAGTTCGACGACCCGAATAGGTTCCTCAGTACCGACGAGTGAGACGTTCTCAGGATCCCAATCAAACTCCGACTCCCTCATCGGACGAACCCATTGGTAGCTTGCTGTGTCGAATTTCTCCTTGGTCCAGGTTTTATCGTCGATCGTGATCGACTCGGGTGGGAGCTCAGATTCGTCGTAAGTTGTGGACATAGTGTAACGAGAGACGGAATCGTTGATTAGCATTTGGGTAGCTGGCGAATCAATATGTTGTCGGTGTAGGGTGTGAATTGAGGTTGATAGTCTACTTGACTTCGGCGATGATCTGTCTGACCAGCTCGCGTGCCTCCTCTTCTGAGAGTCCCTCTAACTGAACGTTTGTCAGTGCGTGATTGAAACGACGGGTCGTTTCATCGATGACTCTAGATGGTTCATCCGCGAGTTCGTCACAAATCGCCACGACAGCGGGTTGGTATCGAGCGAACCAGCGGTCGAACACCTTGTTGACCATCGTTTGGTTCGAAAAGACCTCATGTGTGACTGTATAGTCTCCCTGGTCAGAGGTCAGTTCGGCAATCCACCACAGCCGATGGATCGCGTTAGAGTAGAGGTCGGATCCAGCACCAAGGAATTTCTCCCGCATGGCTTCTTCCGACCGGTATTCCCATCGATGTCGAACGAAGTGAGGATAGCGATATACCGCCAGCCAGTGCCAGAGCCCAGGGTCCCCCGCGGTTCGACGGGTGATGTCCAAGTTGCGATGAACGTCCTCTGCGAGGGCTTTGTCCATAGACGTATCGTATTCTGCGTACTCCTGAACTACTGATTCGACAGCCTCGTCTATCGCGTTGAGATTCGCCGTCAGTTGTCCTGGTAATGGCTCCACGTATTCGTCTAAATCTTCGTCGTCCAGCGTAACCTCTCCCCTGAGGAACGATTGGCCGACGAGTCGACGCCCGTCTTCTGTGAGCCGGTATAGTTTGTCGTTCATGTTATATTTGAAGTCCTTCTTCCATTAGGTTGATCAGCTGTGTTCTTGGATCAACGTACTCCTGAAGTTCGTTATCAAGACGCTGCATGAGATGTGGCAAAGACCCACGGTCATCTAGATCAGACCGTAGTCTGCGTACGGCTTCGTCAATATCGTCGACATCGTACATGTTCCGAGCGAAGGTCTCCAGAACCGTCTGTTGCCACTTGTGTTCAACGTCGCCGCTCTCGTTAACTGCACTCCCTGCCCTAATCACAAGCTGCATCCAGACGCCGTAGCTCATCTGGTCAAGTATCACGTCTCTCATGCGTGCTTCGGCACCAACCGACCCGCGACTTTGGAGTACCTCGGTGATACGTGGATGGTCGGCGTTGATCCACAGCTTCGGGCGACTTTCGTTGCGGAAGTCAAGGTAGTAGAGCTTATCGCCATCTGGTAGATGGGATACTTGTGAGAAGTTCACCTGCTCGCCATCGATTGCCGGGGGCTCTTCGTCTAATGCCCGATCAACGACGACGTTGTAGATTTTTCCGCTAGCTACACGGAAGTTCTTTTTCGGTGCATATTCCCCGTGTCCTTCTCGATCTTCGGTTCGTACGAGGTAAGGTCTAAGTTCTACGGTCCCTCGAACGTCCTCTTTACGGATGGTGACCGACACGTCGTACATCCCCGGGATTGTGGGTGACTCAGAAACGATTTCTCGGCTTCTGTAAATCGTTTCGTGACACCGCATGGTGACGTAGAGTTTGGCAGGAGGCGCTTCCCGTTCCTCTTCGGGAAAAACAGCAGTAACCGTCTCTTCTGGGACGTTTAGTTGACCGTTGATGGTGACGGTCGTCCATTCACCGTCTTCCTCTTCTTCATCCGGGGCGAGAGCTGGGGCAATGTCCACTTCACCTTGACCGGGTCGAAGGTCAAGTTCCGTTGTGCCTTCACCATCGATCGAATACGAATCTATATCGAACGATAACCCGGACCCCCGATACCGGAACGGCAGAGTCGTACTACGATGTCGTTGTGAGTGACGTGTCACTGCTGATCACCCTCAGCTGTCTCCAGTTCGGCACGAATCTCTAATTCTGTCTCACCGACGTCGCCGCTCAGCAAGTCAGCCTTCCCAGCGGTGCCGGACTGTCCCTCAAATTCGACCTCGCTAACAGTCTCATCAGCAGTAATACGGGCGACACCGTTCTCTAAAGCAGTTACCACGTTCTCGTGGTTTGTGGAAATGGACTCAACCGGTATTTCGTCGTATCGAGACCCGTCTTCGCCGATTCCGGTGAGTGAAATATCGGCAGACCAGCCGTCGAACTCGTCTACTGTAGTTGTGATATGGCCAGAGAATACCCATTGGCTGCCATCAAAGTACGACGAGCTGTCGATCTCGAAGACGGGTTCCTGGGGAGAGACGGTCGATCGAGGAGCACCACTACCGTGAATTGGGAAACGGTTCAATACATTGTCGGAAAGTGAGTCTCCGCTCTCACTCTTCGAGATTAAATGTCTTAGTCCGTCGCGAAGTGTCCCGAACATATCCTCTAAAGCCGTTCGGAATCCCCTCTGGTAGTGTTCGCGAAGATTTTCGGTCGACTCCCACTCGTCGTGTTCTGGCGGTTCTGCGAACCGCAGGAATCGATCGATCTCTCTGTCGCTTTCTGTGGGTGTATCTATATCGTCTGGTCGAGCCCCCCCGGCTGCGAGCACACCGTAGAAATTCCGATCACCATACGCGATACGGCTTTGGTCGTAATATTTCACGACCATCCCCGAACTTCGAAACATCGCGACTTTGTTCAAGTATGTGTCGTCGTCTGCGGGAGATGCTAATCGGGCGGCTAACCGAACGGTACCGTCTGGAGTCTCGGTCCCGTCCGCTCGTGGGGGAATCTGTATTGGAATGTCTAGCCCCGCAACGTCGCCCGGATTGTGAAGGATTTCTTCGTCAGAGAAACGTGAGTCGTAACACTCGACGAAAGGCCGAATTGCGGGTACGTTGTCTACCTTCGCTTCCCTCGTCGCTTCTGGCGTTTCCACAGTTACCTCAAGATCACCTCGGTAAATTGCTGGCCAGAAGTATTTCACAGATGCCTCAATGAACTCGTTGGCCAATTTGTCTAATTCCGGTCGCTCGTCACGTGTCGGGTCTCTGAACTCCACCACCATCGCACTGGTCCCACTAGCCGCCGGTCGCTCTATGCGGAACTGTTCAGCGAGACGAGACGCCTGATCCCCCCACAGAGACCGCGGTCGTACACCGTCTTCTGTCTGGGCCGGTTCGCAGAGCCAACCTGCCCCCTGATACGTCGCTCCATCTTCTGAGAGCTTGTGTGTGGGGAATTTAGATCGAGCGATCAATCTAGGTGGTTGGTTTGCCTTGTCGCTGTGAGCTGGGTAAGAGTTGAAAATTACCGTAGACGCACCAGAAAATGTCCATAGAACCGATTTGCCCAGCCCGTAGGAGCCACCGGCAGTGTCGTCCTGCTTGCTGCTGTACAATTCGTCGCGAACGAGAGCAGCGTAATTCGAATCTTGATCCCACCCTCCGGTGATCCCTGTCGTGTTACGATCTTCGACGATCAGGAGACGTATCTCGGCTTCAGGGTCTTCCGCTCTTTCCAGAACTCGGTCATATCCTCGACCATGGTCTCCTTGTACGATAGAGCGGAGGCGAGGTTCGAGTTCGTCTTCCCAGCCTAACGCGTTAAGAAATGACGTCTTTTCGTCCCCCGACAAGGTAACGAATCGGAACGTCACCTCCACCGGGTCAGAGTTGTCTAATCCTTGGTCGTTGGCGTTCTGTAGTACCTCCCGAACGAAGGCTTCCGAATCGTGGTCAACAGCGTGTTTAGTTGGGTCGTCCCCGTACCGTGGGGCACCAGGTCCACCACTGAAAAAATACCACTTAGCCTCGTCAGATTTTTGATGTTGTTCCTGAGCCATAACAGAAATTGATGTTATGTGTGACTGCCCAAGAAGGCCATATTAGTATTACTGTTGGAAGCGAGTTACTGACTCTGGAGGCCGGCCCTTGATTTGGCTCCACTTCTTTAAACAGCTATACCGTGGGGTGAATGCTGAAGGGAATATTTTCCACACGCCGATCCAACCGTCGAGTAGCAGATGATTTCTGCCGAATACTTATATGAGGAAGGTATGAAAATCTGGGTATGAAGATTACCGCCGTTGATCTCTTCTGTGGTGCTGGTGGTCTCAGCTATGGCCTAGAACAAGCAGGAATCTCGGTTGCTGCGGGGATAGATAAAGATCCCGACTGTAAGCACGCGTACGAAGCGAATATTGACGCACCATTTAAGCAGACTGATGTCTTTCCACTCTCTAAGGACCCAGAGCGAGTTCGCCGAATGTACCCCTGGGATTCAGATTTGAACGTTCTCACGGCATGTGCCCCCTGTCAACCGTATTCCACTATGGGGCACGCAAAGGATACTACTCACGAAGACCACCAGAAATGGGGGCTCCTCAAAAACGTCAAGCAAATCATTTCAGGTGTCGAACCTGATGTTGTCGTCACTGAGAACGTCCTTCAAGTACGCAAGGACCAAGTCTACGACGAGTTTATTGAGTTCTTGGAAAATAACGGGTACAACGTGAACAGCGATGAAAACAAGAAGGTCTACTGCCCCGAGTACGGGATCCCACAGAATCGTAAGCGGTGGGTTGTCATGGCTTCGAAGAAGGGGGAAATCAAGCTGCCCGACCCCCCGATTCAGGAGGAGGAGAATCATCCGACAGTAAAGGATCAGATTGATCATCTTCCGCCGATCGAAGCGGGCGAAGCTCATCCAGAATTAGATATGCATCGATCCAGAGAACTTTCCGAGAAGAATCTAGAGCGTGTAAAAAATATGCCTCCTGGCGGAGATTGGCGAGTCTGGGAAGAGACGGGAAGAGAGGATCTGCTCGCGGATTGCCACAAGAAATCTAGCGGCCGCTCGTACAAGGCACCGTATAGTCGGATGGAGCCTAACAAACCGTCGCCCACAATCACGACGCAGTTTTACAACTACGGAAGTGGGCGTTTTGGCCACTACGATCCCGATCAAAACAGAGCGATCTCTCTCCTCGAGGGCGCACTACTACAAACATTCCCCGAGGACTACGATTTCTACCATAACTGGGAAGACGTAGGCGTTAGCAATCTCGGCCGCTTGATCGGGAATGCCGTCCCACCGAAGTTAGGAGAGTATATCGGGGAAGGAATTCTTTCACACGTCGGTGCGACTGCGCCCGCCGTGGGAACCGCAGCTGCTGACGACTGATTCGTAACGGCATCCTGAGTGAAGGTTAGTCGGCGAAAGCTCTTCCGCGAAGAGGGACTATCGCCACACCTTCAGAAAGATGGTCACTGCCAACGAACAACGATTTCGGGAATTATTACTGGACTGGGGTGTCGGGAATACCCGTGAATATCCTTGGAGAGAAACCAGTAGGTCACTCTATGAGGTCTTCGTTGCCGAGTTCTTTCTAACGCAGACACCGGCCGATAACGTGGCGTCAGTATATCCTCAGTTCACCGAACAGTTCCCATCCCTCGGTTCAATCGATGACGCGAGTAAGGAAGAACTGGTAGAGGTGATCAGGCCGTTGGGATTTTACAATATGCGCGCAGAGGCATTGAAGAAGATCGCAACACGATGTGATTCTATTCCTGAAAGTGTTGAGGATCTCACTGAATTGCCCCGAGTAGGAAGGTACATCGCGAATACAACGTTGTGTATCGCCCAGAATCAACCGCTACCAGTTCTTGATCGAAATGTCGTCCGGGTCTACGATCGAGTATTCGGCGAAGTCTGGCCGGCGGCGGAATCAGACCAGTGGGAATTTACAGAGCGACTAGTTCCGAACGAGAATCCTCGAGAATACAACCTCATCCTCTTGGACTTCGGTGCGATGATTTGCCAGTCGGAACCGCAGTGTGATGTTTGTTTTGCTACAGAGTATTGTACGTACTATCAGAAGCACAAACAATGACATTCAGTCTGAAATGGGTTTGAGCACACCTTGCTCTCCCGAGATGATGGATCCGTACTGTTGTCGTGGGACTACGAATGGTGAGGCTTATTCAACCCCATAGTGAATTCCTCAGTAGTGACTCGAATCTCGCTTAGCCCACGAGTTCGTTTTGATGGGCTTCTCTTACGTATAGGCGTTTCCAAGCCTCGAAACATAGGTGGTCGTGCATGACCCAGTCCCCAGGAGGGGATCAAGACGATCCGCTGATTCTACACTGTTTTGCAGATTACGGTACCGAATCAGAGATTCTCAGCGGTTTCGGTGAAGTTGTACGTGTCGGGATAGACCCGGTTGATACGAACGATAGCAATCCAATCAAGGCCGATGCACACGTCTCGGCTGACGAGAAGGACTGGAGCTTTCCAATAAAAGAGGACGTAACCTTCGACCTTGGGGTCTTCCACCCCGTTTGTTCGAAGTGGGCAGCTACGACGAGCATCTCGGGTGACCCGGACGACCACGAAAATATGATTCCGAGTGCTCGTGAGATAGCCGACAAATATTGTGACCACTACATCATTGAGAATGTCCCAAGAGCACCCCTTAGAGATCCGATCGTACTCAACGGCCGAATGTTCGGCCTCCCGATTGAGTATGAACGTGGTTTCGAGACATCGTTCAAAGTCCCGCAACCACCGCTGGAGCGACAACTGCTCACAAACGAGGGGACGTCGGAAACTGCAGAGACGTCTTCGTTCTTCTTTTCTGAGCGCTCGCGTGACTGGTGGGCAGCAGCGAAAAATTACGTCCCTGGTTCGTACCCCAAGAGCCACCTCGCGAAGAATACGATCCCGGCTCCGTTCATCTACTACATCGTAAGAGCGTGGCTCGAAGTTTACGAAGACGAGCAGGGGATTTCTGACGGGCGAGTTGACTACTCTGATTACGACAAAAGAATGGAAACGAAGCGACGGGCGGAAGATAACAAGCAATTGGACGATTTTTAGACGACCGATACAGACAAGTTAACAGATGGTTCTAAATCACGTATAACTCAATGGACGAGAGGTTTAACCAGACGTACCGAGACAGAGCAAATATTGAGAGGTACGTCGGTGACCCGTTCTCTGGGGTGCCTGTTGACCAAAACCTCGTAGAGGAAGTCGCTACAGAATACAGTCTCAAGAGCGACCACTTGGCTCGTGCGTTGAGAGAAATAGAACGCTCCAGAGAACTACTCAACGTTGAGATTCTCTACTCTGGGTTCGATCCAATACCACTAGGTAAGGACGGGGATGGACACCTGTTCCTTACAGCAGATGCTGCCAGCTGTTGGGATGCCGTAGCTGAACGTCTGACACTCACGTCTGTAGGGAGAGATGCAGTAGCTACTGCTCACGATCGACACGTTCGCAGATACGGTCGGGGCACTGACGATACAGGGGTCGGATTCGTCGTTACGTGCCCCGAATTTCCGTCTGCGATTATAGCAGATATTCAGAGGTTAGTCCATCAGACGCCCCTCTCTGCCAGACAGGCAACCGTCTGGATGCTGAATCAGCACGCTCTGAACGTCCCAGCGATTGCGGACATTTTGTCGGTGCCCGAAACGGTGGTCCGGTCGGAGTTAGTGGAAGTCAACAACGAAACGGAACGCGTCACTACCGCTGCAAGGCTACTAGACCTTCCCAACATCGCTCTAACCCGAACGAAACCGAATCCAACCTCTGACCACTGGATGGGAATCGAGTGGTCACCTTGGCACGATCTACACAACCGGGAGTCGTTACTCACAGAGCTACCTAAGGAACCCGGCTTATACAGGGTTCGGCACACCGGAGTAGAAGGACTATTGTACATCGGTGAAACCGGTTCTGAAGGAGGGATCAGAGACCGAGTTGGCCACGGTCTGGCTGTGGGGCTGAACGGTTCTTCTCGCCCCGATGGAGGTAACCACGACGCGACTCCCCCCCTGTGGAAAATAGCGTCTAACATCAAAGGGCGGCTTGAGGTCTCTTTCTCGACACCAGCGGTGGCGGCGAATAAGCGTCACCGATTGGCCCTCGAGGCAACCCTAGTCGCGGTGTGCCGTCGAGAAATAGGACGAACGCCAAGTGTGATGTTGAATCGTGATCCTCTTCCAGAAGAAATGACACGAACACAGGAAGGGGGACAGGGACAGCGATCCAGTTTGCGAGACGAGTCGTATAGCGTTCCGAGCTGGAGAGATTGGCGAGCGGTCGCTAGTCCTGAGTGGTTGGGATATGAGTGGACGTCACCTCGTCCGCTTTCCGACCGGTCCGAAGTCGAGAGTTCGAAAGCATGTGCATTTCGAGTATGGAAACCCCAGTCGGAGACGAGCGAGTGGGAACGAGTTCTCACAGTAGTTGGGACAACAGAATCGCTCCACAGCAGATTGTTCACCTTGCGGAACGAATACGGTCCTGAAATGAGGTTTTCGATCGCCGAACTTCCAGATTTGAGCGACGAAGATGTTGCCCGGTCGAGAGAACTTGAGGAAGTTCGGTACGACCTTGTCGGTGCACATTATCTTACCTCTGGGCAACCACCAGAGGATCAATATTAAAGCTCAAATTGAACGGGGAGTGGTCAGATCGGCTGGCGGCGCCTCCATCTCGACAGTAAATATTTATGGTACAGCGATATGGACATTCCCGTTATGAACTCTCTCACACATTTCCGCCTTATTGAGGACACAGTAAGGCACCGCAGTACCTTCGAGGACAATCAATGAGCGGGGAGTGGGGATTCACGACGTCACGACCGACTGACGCGCGGTACGGTGACGACGTGGCGAAATACGCGATGTCGAGCGGTGATCAAGGTCTGAAGACGTTCGTCAGAGAGGTTCTACAGAACTCTAACGACGCTCGTCTTTACAACGACGATCCTGCCCAGGTGACGTTTCGGCTTGAGACCCTAGAGGGGGACGATCTGCGTGAATATCTAGAAGCACTCGATATTTCGACGTGGTCGGACCACGCGAATCTGGCTTGTGAGACCGAAAGTGGCGAGCATCTCGCAGAATCTATGGAACGGATCCAAGACGAGGGAAAACTGCGGGTCCTCACCATCGAAGATCAGAATACACAAGGACTTCTCGGGGCCGAAACTGCCGATCAATCGAACTTCACAGCACTCGTTCGTGACGTTCTCTTCAGTAGCAAGTCCGGCGATACATCTGGCGGTAGCTACGGGCTTGGAAAGGCCGTACTCTGGCTTTTTTCGGGACTCTCGATGGTGGTGTTCAACTCAACGCTCAGTGAGCCCGATCCGCGCGATAATTCACCACGACTAATCGGGCGCACTCGCCTCCCCACACACAAATCGGAAGACGGCGATACTGTGTATCAGGGGCATGGGTGGTTCGGTGACGTTGAGGATCTTCCCGAGGAGGAAGGGGGCGCAAGACCCGAATCTCTGTGGGGAGAGGGAGCGAACGAAATCGCCGACCGTCTTCGGCTGAGCCGGCCCGACAGCCCGGGAACCAGCATTCAAGTAGTTGACTTTCGGGTCCCGACAGCAGAAGAACGACTAAACGAGGATGAGTTAGCGAGTCGAATAACCGAACTCGCCATCGAATGGTTCTGGCCTGCGATCCATCGAGGCAATCTCAAAGTGACCGTCGAGACAGAAGACGATACGCAGGAGGCGAGTCTGAACGAGTATCCAAATTTCTCGCCTTTCACTTCGTCTCTCAACGAAAGACCGAACGCAGTTGACGAGTTAGACGACTCCGGTGACGTCATCGAAGAACCGATCTCACTAGAGGTCCCAGCGAAGTCCGATGAATCTGGGCAGACCGACGGGGAGCTCAATTTGGTTGTTCGACGTGCCCACAGCAACGAACGCTACAAGCGAAATCACGTCGCCTTCGTTCGCGGGTCGGGGATGGTGGTCGAATACTATGATCGAGACAAAGTTGTCGTGGGGAACGAGCACTTCCACGGGGTCCTCCTAGGTGGGCGTGCGAGACCCTGGGGAACAGGAGACGACCCGACTGAAGAGGACATGATCGTCGAAGAATTCCTCACAGCAGCTGAGCCTCCTCAACACAATGAGTGGAAGCGCACCGAGACACTCGCGAACACGTACTCGCGCGGGTTTAGAACTGCTGTGGAGAGTATCAAACCTGACGTTACTGATACTCTGAGGAGCCTCGTCGCACCGAACGTGGACCGTGGTTCGACAGGTCCGGAACGTCTCGGTAATCGCTTCAGGATTGGTAACGAGGCACGAAATGGTGCCGCTACCAGAGAATCGCCCAGCAGTCGCCGGGTATCGGGAGAAACGGACATCTCGTTCGACGAAACGTACGACCACTGGGTATTCAGCGGTGAGGTTGAGCCGATAAACGAGGGGTACGAAATTCGAGAGGTAACGGTGACACTTGCCCGAATGGCCGAGGAAAGAGCTACGAACGATCGGCTTCCAGTTGCGAGCATCTCCTCAGACACTGCCGGGGTATCAATCTCCCTCCCCGAAGAGAACGGGATACAAATTGGGCGACTTGATCCCTCCCCAGGAACTTCCTCAATTACGTTTGAGGGATCCTCTGAGCAGGACCTTAGACGCGTCGAGACTCGCCTCAAAGTGTCTGTGAACGTTGCAAAACGAGGTGACGACTGATGTCTGTTGGCAACGAAGACTCCGAGACGGATGAATCAGAAGAGGAGGAAATCCAGACGGGGAGTTTAGTCACTCAATCTCTTCCCCACACCTTCGAACGAGATGCACTGTCTTTCGAAGTCGACGAGTTCCGATTGGATGGTGTGGAACTCAATGATCAAGGGAATTTGAACGAATCTGACCAAGTGTTGTCGCTCGTCGGAGAGTCGGGCTGGGATTTATTGGAAGTTGAGGGGACCGTAGAACTCCAGTCTGATACCATTCAGGAGGTTTTCCCGCCTGAGGAGTGGGAAGATTCTCCTGGCAGGCTCGCACTAGTAAAGACAAACCGGCTTGCGATCAATCGCTCACGAGAGATTCTCTCCGATGCACCGATAGAGGCCGGTACGCATCCGTTCGAGATCCAGCTGGATCGCGACGAATACCGAGGAACCGTGAACCTCGAGCCCTACTTGGTTCGCTCAGATAATCGAGACCCAGGCCCGACGAATTGTGCCTCGAAAGCGGGCTCTCGGTTGGCGAACGGGGAGCCATGGGTCGTCCGTTTGGATGAACCAACTGACGGTGGCGGTCTCCTTATGCCGATCATCGAGGACTTCGAAGATACCGATCGACTCCCCGACGACAATCATATTCACCATTTGAGTTTAGACGAACCTCGAAACCCCCAGCTCTACTTGAACAGGGGGCATCCTCAGGTAGTAAACGTCTTAGAGAACGAAGGTGCGACAGGAGGCCCACCCCGGCTACGTGATGTCCTCTACGACTACATCGAACATTCAGTGTGGACACAACTCTTGATCCAAACTGCGCGCGACACCGATACAGACACGGGTGAAACAAAGCACAGTTGGCAGGACGATGTCCTGGAGATATTCATAGATGACCTTTACCCTGAACTGGATGAGGACATGGCCGCCGTCCAACTCGCGACCGACGTACGAAGTGTCGAGGACTTGCCTGCACTCGTACAGAAAATTGAGCAAGCGGTCCACCAGCGGTACGACATCCCACAGGATACGACTAAACTAATTGAGGAGGCGATTCAGAATGACAACTGAACTACACAGGCTGCAAAGCGCGGGACACCCAATGATTGACGAAGCGTTCCTGAGTGGCGACCGTGACCTTACAGAAGACGATCTCAGGCCATATCTAACACCGCTGGGGAAGTCAATGGATCTAACCCCGATTGACGAGCGGTTCGAAGAAATTCGCGAAGACGACACAATCGGTGCTCAGGATAGTCAGATAGACGCAGAATTGGCATCTACTCTTCACAAGACACTAGACCTGACTAGAAATGAGGCGTCTGACGCTGGCTTGTGGCATTACCTCTGTGTTGTTCGTTTCTCTGACCTTGTTCATTACCGATGGGATCACGTGTACGACCCTGAAGACCCTGATAATATGAAGGAGAAGTTTCTGAAAGCCGGTGCCGATATTTATTCGAACGCGCTTCATCGTATCTGGTGGGCGGCTGAGCTAACTTATGACGAAGCTGAAAGCGGCGAACCTGAGGATCGAGATTACGAACGGACGAGGAAAGTCTTAGAGTTCCAAGAACTTGCGAATGATATATTCGACAGATGGTTCGCACGATACCGGCCTGTCGCAGTTTCCTGTGTCGATCTCCTTTGTCACGAAGCTCTGAACGAAATCAAAGAAGAAGGAGAATATTCAGACCCACCGTCAAACAGTAAAATCGCGAGTGACACGACGACTCTACTCCGTGAAGAGCTGACTGTCCGTCGTGTGGAGGCTATGGAAGAAGACGAGATTGTGGACACGATTCGATCACTCCGAGAGGAGGTCTTACGCGGAGAGGCGGAGTAATTATATACACTCTGTTGAAACAGATTCGGATAAGATTCGCTTTTCGGAAGTAAAGGAATCGCTCAGAAATATTCCGATATATCGTCCTGAGAACGCCTCTAACACTCTAGATGGCGTCGTTCGATTGCTTTCCGGAAACGCCCCGGTTAGGCTTTTATGACCCGGCCAAAAATCAGTCTGTCAGATATAGATGATCCGCGATGCTCGCGTACTCCGGGCCGGGTTCGTTCCTCGGGAAGTTGAGCATCGCGACGCCGAAGTCAACCACCTCTCCAGCGTCCTCGAGCCCATCACGAACGGGGAACCCGCCGACACGGCCATCGTCACTGGACCCAGCGGCGCCGGCAAGACGTGCATCTCGCAATTCGTCACGGAACGGCTGCGTGAAGAGGTTCTCGACGTCGAGGCTACCTACGTCAACTGCTGGCGTAACTACACCCGGTTCCGCACGCTCTACCAGATCCTCGACGACCTCGGCGCGACCATCGACATCCACCGGCAGTCGACGCCCCACGACGAACTCGTCGACCGCCTTCAGCAGCATGACGGCCCGCGAACCGTCGTCATCCTTGATGAGGTCGACCAGCTCGAAGACCCCAGCGTCATCTACGACCTCCACAGTCTCCCGCAGTTCGCGATCATCTGCATCGCGAACAAGGAAGAGGAGCTGTTCAGCCGCGTCGACGACCGCCTCGTGAGCCGGCTGCGCTCCAGTGAACACGTCCGGATGGACAAGTACCACGACGAGCAGCTGTACGACATCCTCAGTGCGCGGGCGAAGTGGGGCCTCGACGAGGACGTCATCACCGACGACCAGCTCTACCGGATTGCCGACGCGGCCGCCGGCGACGCCCGCCTCGCAATCGGCATCCTTCGAACGGCCGCCGGCAAGGCCGATCGCGAGAACCACGAGCGCATCACCGACGACATCCTCCTGGACGCCGCCGAGGATGCTCGAGCCCAAATCAAGCAGAAGAGCCTCGACTCGCTCACGCCGCACCAGCGCGTCGTCTACGACATCGTTCGCGAGCACGGCCCGATCGGGCCGAGCGAAATTCACGAGCGCTATACCGAGGACGTCGATGACCCACGGACGAAGCGGACTGTCCGCACGTACCTCTCGAAGATGGAGCAGTACAACCTTCTCGAGGCGGAGGGGACGAGTCGGGATCGAGAGTACTCACTCGTCGATTCGGCAGCTGCGTCGCCGATGCAGTGAATTGTTCGCCGTTCGAGCAGGCGTCCCTGAATTGGTGTCTCAGTGGATCTCCACATCAGCTTTTTCCACCGCGCATAGAACCGAGGTATATGGCGCAGGTCGACTGGGAGTTTTCTGAAACAGAGATCAGCAACGTTCGAAGGATTATCGATGAACAAGAGAACAACCCGTTCGTCCAGAAACGGCGTGACCAGAACGTTGTAGAGGCGGAGGTCAGTATTACTGCAGATCAGTTTTGGAACGCTCATCTGGCTGCACTGCTAACGTCTCAGCAGCGGTCGGGACCAGAAAGCCATGTTTCGCAGTTTCTAAAAGAAGAAATTCAGTCAGTAAGTCTTGACCAGTGTCGGGACGCCGAGAGAATCGGCGGATACGTCTCCGAGATCCTCGAGGAGCACGGCGGGATTCGATACTACAACAATATCGGCGAAGCCTGTGAGAGAAATTTCGAACGATTGGATACTGATGGTTGGGA
>Ga0207754_100231_pt1 | contig 27253 bp, 26 predicted proteins | sample A23E1SouthBayCA_FD_187728 | JGI IMG/M metagenome (GOLD analysis project Ga0207754, IMG submission 187728) | Aerobic enrichment media microbial communities from Eden Landing Ponds, California, USA - A23 E1 (SPAdes) | ecosystem: Environmental > Aquatic > Marine > Unclassified | place: Emeryville... | reverse complement strand
CGCCCGCCGACGCGTTCCTCGCGCTCGCCGCCGCTGCGCTGACGCTCGTGTACATCGGTTCACTCCCGCTCCACGCTCAGGTGACCGTTCGGTACCTGTTCCCCGTCGCTCCCATCCTCGTCTGCCTCGCCGTGAGGCTCCCACCGATCGGGCGAGCACTCGACGCCCACTGGCGGACGGTGCTCTGGAGCTGGAGTGGTGGCGTGCTGATCGGCGGCCAGCTCGTCCTCGTCGCGCTCGTCGCGCTCGACGTGGGCCGTGCCGAAGCGTTCCAGTTTCACGCCGTCCTCGGCCTCGCCGTGGCGCTGGCTCTGGGCAGCTGGTCGTTGCTGTCGGTCGCGAGCGACCGCTTCGACAGAGTCGGCGCGGCACTGTTCGGGCTGGCGCTCGCGGCGTCGACGGTGTTCGTCGCGTTCACAGCGGTGGAGTACTTCGGCCTCGGTGGCGCACACGCCCTGCCGATGGTGCGCGCACTGGCCGACGCGATCCCGCTCCGTTGACGACGGGTTTTTGTGCTGGCTCGAAGTACCGCCGACATGGATCAGCTCAAACAGTCGCTGTTGGACGCACCTATCATCGAGAAGGACGGGTATCACTACTTCGTGCATCCGATCAGCGACGGCGTCCCGATGCTGCGTCCTGAACTGCTTCGCGAGATCGTCATCAAGATCATTCGGAAAGCCGAGCTCGAAGACGTCGACAAGATCGTCACACCGGCCGCGATGGGGATCCACATCTCCACTGCGGTCTCGCTGATGACGGACATCCCCCTCGTCGTCGTCCGCAAGCGCCAGTACGGCCTCGACGGCGAGGTGTCGCTCTCGCAGGTCACCGGCTACTCGGAAAACGAGATGTACGTCAACGACGTCTACGAGGGCGACCGCGTGCTCGTGCTCGACGACGTGCTCTCGACCGGTGGCACGCTGGCCGCGCTCACGGGCGCGCTCGAAGACATCGGTGCGGACATCTGTGACATCGTCTGTGTCATCAAGAAAGAGGGCGGAGAGAACAAGCTCGCAGACGACGGCTACCACGCGAAGACGCTCATCAACGTCGACGTCGTCGACGGCGAGGTCGTCGTGGTCGACGAGTACGGCGACGACTAAGAGGAGACCCGGCGCGCACTGTCGCGGCTGCTGGCCTGGCGGACGAACGGGCGAGGCGCGGTCGGCGGTTCTGCGCGGGCGCTATCGAACGAGCGGAGCGAGTGACGATATCCCGCACAGAACCGTCGAGCGAGTCGAGGGCGTTCAGGAGACGCTCCGCCTCGCCGTCGTGATACTGTCCGTTACCGTGCAGACAAGGCATTACCGTGCAGACAGATTGCCGTACAGCAGATCGTTCGCGACGCTCGTCTGCTGAGAAATTGCCTGGGCAGACGTTCCTCACTCAACTGAGGGGGTACAAATCAACGTGTGCTATTTCGAGCGACCAGTCCACTCGTCGCTACGCTCCTCGTTTAGTTGGTTGCTCCAAAATAGCGGGAGGTGGATTTGAACCGGAATCAGACGTGCTCGCTTCCCTGCGCGCGACTGATAGGGTACAAATCCACTCGGCGTAGATTTGCCGCTCGCGAGTTTGCTCGCGGCAAAATATAGCGGGAGGTGGATTTGAACCACGCCCACTTCGGTCGCGTCGCTCCCTCGTGGTCTGCTTCAAATCGACGTGTGCTATTTCGAGCGACCAGCCCACTCGTCGCTGTGCTCTTCGTTCAGTTGGTCGCTCAGAAAATAGCGGGAGGTGGATTTGAACCACCGATCTACGGGTTATGAGCCCGCCGGAATCTCCTGGCTATCCCATCCCGCTACTATCTCGTATCGTCTCCCCCCGATTAAGGGTTGTGATTCGGTCGTCCTCTGTGGGTTCCTCTCGCGGCACACTCACTCGTGGACGCGCCAGGTGAAGATGCTCTCGAAGACGTAGTTGACGAACATGGCGATCCCGATCGCGCCGCCCTTGACGAAGATCGGCCAGAGGTCGACCGGACCCACCGAGACGGGCACGTTGACCTCGTAGACGACGAGGACGACGAAGAGAATGCTCCACTGCAGCGTCGACCCACCGGCACGGACGAGGTGCGAGCGCAAGAGGCGCGTGCCCAGCGAGCGGCGGTCGTCCTCGCCTTCGCTCGCGAAGGTCCAGTTGTCGTTGACGGCGAACATCACGAGAATCGCGATCTCGATGCCGACGGCGTTGGCGACGGCGGTCTGGACGCCGACGAACTGGTCGAGGACGACGAACGTCGTCGTGTCGAAGGCGGCCCCGACCGCACCGACCGAGGCGAACTTGCCGAACCGGGCCCCCGAGAGCAACGATCGGAGGGGAGCGAGGCGGCTACTCATCGTTGTCGATCAGTGCGGGACCCTCCTCGCGTGTCGCGGCGATGGCGGCGTGCAGACGGCTGTCGCTCAGTCGCTTCGCCCGGTGGCGTGCGCGCAAGAGCGCCGTCGCCATGTTCAGCGACGTTCGCACCGGCGAGACCGTCGAGCCGGGTCTGTCCTCCCACTCGATGGGGACCTCCGCGACGGTCAGCCCCAGCGCACCGGCGATCGCGACCAGCTCTACGTCCCAGGCGAAGCCGGCGTCGTAGAGGTGCGTGCGCACGTGCTCCCACCCCTCGGCCGTGATCGCCTTCGCGCCACACTGGTAGTCGTACAGCGACACGTCGAGCAGGTGGCCGGCGATCCAGGCGAAGCCGTCGCCCAGGAACCGCCGCGCGAAGGTCTGGTGGCTGCTGACGGTCGCGTCGGGGTGACGGCGAGAACCGACGGCCAGGTCCGCCTCGCCGGCCCTGACCCGGTCGATGACGTGTGCGAGAGAGGCCGCGTCGGTCGAGCCGTCCGCGTCGGCGAACGCGCGAACGTCCGTCTCGATCGCCTCGAAGCCGGCGGTGATCGCGGCACCCTTCCCGCGGCGGTAGGGGACGGCGTTGACCGCGGCGGGGAGCGAGGCCAGCCGCTCGGTGACGCCGGGTTCCGGATCGTCGAGTTCGATACGGATCTGTGCCGGAGCCAACTGCTCGTCGAGCGTCCTGACGTACGAGCCCAGTCGATCCACGTCCGGTCGAAACGCGGGCACGACGATACCCACCGACTGATCCATTCGTCCGGGTAATCGAGACCGTGGCTAAAAACAGTTCGACATTCCCGCCGGCCACGGGGCAGTGCAAAAAGCGTATTATCGGTGGTGACGCTGTCCCCACTAATGGAATACGGTCTCGTCGCGCTCTGGCTGGCGCTCTATCTCGCCCTACTGGTGGCCGGCAGCGTCGTCACGAGCTGGCTGTTCCCGCGCTTCGAGGACGGGGGCTCGGGCGTCGCGGTCGTGCTGTCGATCGCCGTCGTCTGGTTCGTCACCTTCTTCGTCGGTCGGCTGTCGATGACGGCGGGGATCTGGCTGGGCGTCGCCGTGCTGGTCGGCCTGGTCGCTCTGGCGGGGAGCCGTGGCGTCGACCTCGATCTGGGGCGAATCGGCGAGAGCTGTCTGGTCTTTACCGGGGCCTTCCTGTTCCTGGTCGGGATGCGCGTGTTCGCGGTACCGCTGGGCGCGAGCGACCCGGTGATCGCGCCGCTCCCGCTGGCGATCGGCGAGAAGATGCTGGATTTCGGCCTGCTGAAGTCGCTCGTCCGAGCCGAGACCCTGCCGCCCGAAGACGTGTGGTTCGCCGGTGAGCCGGTCGCGTACTACTACGGCGGCCACCTCGTCGCGGCGATTCTCACCCGCATCACCGGCACCGCGGGGCGGTTCGCCTACAACCTCTCGCTGGCGGGTTTCTACGCGATGCTCGTGACCGCGGTGTACGGCGTCGCCGGCAACGTCGCGGCCGACCGCTCGATCCCGCGTCGGCTGGCCGGCCTCCTGAGCGTCTTCGCGGTCGGGCTCGCGAGCAATCTCACGACGCCGGTGCGAGTGGTGCTCGCACTCCTGCCCGACGGCCCGTCCGCGTGGCTCGCTGGCGTCGTCGGGATCGAACGGGACGGGCTGGCAGACGGGCTCGGTCAGTTCTACTACTTCGACGCGAGCCGCGTCATCACCGACTACCGGAGCGATTTCGCGTTCCAGTTCGGCGACGCCGACCCGGGTGCGACCGCGCCGACGATCAACGAGTTCCCCTTCTTCTCGTGGTTCAACGGCGACCTGCACGCCCACATGATGAGTACCGCGTTCCTCGTCTTCGCCGCGGCGGTCTGTCTGGCCTACTACCGGACGCCCGCCCGCGAGGTGGCGCGCCGTCGGCTGCTCGTGGTCGGCGTCCTCCCGCCGGTCGCTGGACTGCTGGCGGTCACGAACACCTGGTCGTTCCCGACACCGGCCGGGCTGGCGCTACTGACGGTCGTCCTCGCACCGGCCGACGCACGGTCACTGCTGCCCGAATCGCTCGCCGACCGGTTCCCCGAAACTGCCGTCTGGCGGGAGGGGTCGCGCCTCGCTGTCGGCCTGGGCGTCGCCGTCGCCGTCGTCGCGCTTGGCTTGCTCTGGTCGCTGCCGTTCTGGCTCGGGCCGGCAAGCGGGCGCGGGATCGCCGTCCTGCCGGACCGATCCTCGCTGACGGAACTGCTGCTCGTCCACGGGCTCTTTCTGGGCACCTTCCTCGCGTACCTCGCGGCGCGGGGCCGCCAGCGCTTCGGCGAGCGGGCGACCACCGCGACGGTCGGGGCCGCCGTCGTGATCGGCGGCTTCGCGGTCCTCGATCTCGCCGCCCTCGGCCTGTTCGTCCCGCTGGTGGGCGCGTGCTGGGCCCTCGCGCGACGGCCCGGCACGTCTCCGAGCACCGCCGCACCCGCTGGCGACACGGACCGCGCACGCTCGGACGGCGGCGCGGCCAGCGCCGGCTTCGAGACGGTGCTGATCGTCGCCGGCATCGGGCTCGTGACGCTGATCGAGTTCGTCTATCTCAAGGAGTCCACCGGCCGGATGAACACGGTGTTCAAAGTGTCGATGCAGGTGTGGGTGCTGTGGAGTCTCGCCCTCGGGCCGGCGCTGGCGTGGGTGTTCACGAACCGCGCCACCGTCCCAGCGGATACACTCGGTCGAGTCCGATCGGCGCTGCCCCGCGTCGCCCTCGCCGTCCTCGTCGTCGGTGCCGGGCTGTACGCGCCGCTGGCGGCGACGACCGCGTTCGACGGCTCGGACCCGACGCTGGACGGACTCGCCTACCTCGACTCGGAGTACCCCGAGGAGGCCGCGGCGATCCACTGGCTCGACGACCGCTCCGGTCGACCGGTCCTCGTCACGGCGGCACCGGGCGGGTACACCTGGGACGCCTCGGACGGCGAGGGATCGAGTGCGCCGGCCAGTCTGACCGGACTCCCGACCGTGCTCGGCTGGTTCCACGAGGCACAGTACCGCGGAGACGAGCCCTACCAGGAGCGACTGACGGACGTGCGGACGATCTACACCGGCGAGCCCGAAGAGCAGGCCGCGCTGCTCGAACGCTACGACGTGCGATACGTCTACGTCGGTCCGGTCGAGCGGGCCACCTACGACCAGATCACCGTCGGCGCGGTGGCGAGGGTCGAGCCGATCGAGGAGTTCGACGGTGTGACGATCTACCGGGTCACAGACGACAGTGACGAAGAGCCGTCCTAGCCCGCCGCAAACGGCGTGTGCCCCGTGGCCGGCGGTCCCAGTGGCGGGATCCGAGAATCAGCCACCGGGGCCCAGCGCGGCGATGTCGGCCCCGACCGTCGCGAGCGCGTCGGCGGGGTTCGGATCGCTGTCCGCGAGGTGTTGCCAGTCGTCGTCCGGTGCCCGTTCGAGCAGCGCGACGACGGCCGCGCGGTACTCGCGGAACTGGGCACCGGGATCTGCCCGCTCCTCCCAGACGCTCCGGATGACCGTCCGCGAGTCGATCCTGACCTCGATCCGTGCGGGCTCGAACTGCGCCAGCAGGCGCGCCAGCCCGAGCGCGAGCGCGGCGTACTCGGCGGTGTTGTTGTCCGTCCGCGAGCCGACCGGCCGCGCGAGACGGAGCAGCGACTCGCCGGCCTCGTCCTGCACGACGGCCCCAGCGCCCGCCGGCCCCGGATTCCCGCGGGAGCTGCCGTCGACGTAGAGAATCGCCGTCTCGCCGGCCAGGTCGCGATCGACCCGCGTTTCGTGGTCGTCGGCCGCCAGCACGTGCTCGATCGCCGCCCGCAACTCCGCCGGCTCGGTTCCGGGCTCGAACAGTCCGCCGATGCCGGGGACCGCCGCGTCGATCGCGTCGATCGCTGCCGACACCTCGTAGTCGTACGCGGCCAGGACGTGCTCGACGCGCTCGGCCAGCGGTGACAGCGACTCCGACGGGAGATCGCGGGCCGTCGTCACCGCGACCACCGCCGCTGTCGTCGCGACCGTTCCATACGCGGTGTCGGGGCCGGAGCCACCTATCGATGTCGGTAGGTGTGATGTGCGCTCGACGGTCGAGAGCCGTCGCCGTCGTCCGGCAGTGACCGCAGAGAGGACCGCCAGCAGAATCAGGCTTCGCCGCGTGGCTCGACGACGCCGACCGCACCGGCGTCGACGTCTTCGGTGTCGAGATGCATCGCGACGAACTCGCGGCGCATGAACCGTTCGCGCTCCTCTGGTTTGCCGATCGTACACCACAGCTGTGGTTCGTCCGGCCCGTGCCAGTCGCCCTGACGGGCGATCGCGAAGCAGACGTATTCCTCGCCGTCGTACTCGATGGTGGCACCCTTTCGGATTCCCGGATCCCCGTGGATGATGAGCTTCTTCATATCCGGCCCTTTGCCGACTGCGTACTTAGTGACTTCGAAGGCTACCGGGTGCAGTGGACGGCATCGAGAGTCGATTGTGTCGGGCCACAGCTATTTTCAGACTGGCGCTGAAGCCACCGGTGTATGGACGAAGCACTCGAAGTCGTCGACTTGCTCGCCGATTCGGGCTTCGAAAGTGTGATCGTGTGGCTGTTCCGACTCATCGGACTGCTCGCGATCGTCGCGGGGCTGGGGCTGTGGCTGCTGACCGACGTGACCATGCTGCTCTGGGGCGGGCTCGTCGTCGTTGGTCTCTTCTTGCTCGTCGTCCCCGGCCTGCTCCTGATGGCCGTGGAACTGTTGGGCTGACCGTTGGTCGTCGACGCCGAGACCACAGTTCTCGTGTGATACAATCTCACGGCCCGCTCGGTCCAGAACCGTCGGGGTTTTAAGCACCGCTGTGTAACCTCGCCGTAAGGTCGATATCTATGCAGATGCCACGCCGATTTAACACGTACTGTCCGCACTGTAACGAGCACAACGAACACGAGGTCGAGAAGGTCCGTTCCGGCCGTACGTCGGGCATGACCCACATCGGCGGCCGCCAGGCCGACCGCAACTCCAAGGGGATCGGGAACTCCGGGAAGTTCTCGAAGGTGCCCGGTGGAGACAAGCCCACCAAGAAGACGAACCTCAAGTACCGCTGTAGCGACTGTGGCAAGGCCCACCTCCGCGAGGGATGGCGAGCTGGCCGACTGGAGTTCCAGGACTAGAACGATGGCAGGAAGCTTCCTCTCCGTCGAATGTCCGGACTGTGAGAACGAACAGACGGTCTTCAGCAAGGCCGCCACCGAAGTCGCCTGCGCGGTCTGTGGGCACACGCTCGCCCGCCCGACCGGCGGCAAGGCGACCATCGAGGGTGCGGTCCTCGAAACGGTCGAACAGCGATGAAGTACAGCGGCTGGCCCGAATCCGGCGAACTCGCCGTCGGCAAGATCGACGAGATCGAAGACTTCGGTGTCTTCGTCGACCTCGAAGAGTACGAGGACAAGCGCGGCCTCTGTCACATCAGCGAGGTCGCCAGCGGCTGGATCAAGAACGTCCGCGACCACGTCAACGAGGGCCAGACTGTCGTCGTGAAGGTGCTGGAGATCGACGAGGACGCCCAGCAGATCAACCTCTCGATCAAGGACGTCAACGACCACCAGCGCAAAGAGAAGATCCAGGAGTGGAAAAACGAGCAGAAGGCCGACAACTGGATGGAGCTGGCCTTCGGCGAGGACCTCGCCGACGAGCAGTACGCCGCCGTCGCGAACGAACTGCTCGCCGACTTCGGTTCGCTGTACGACGGCTTCGAGGCCGCGGCGATCCACGGGACAGAGGCCCTCGACGAGACGGACCTCTCCGAGGACGAGATCGACGCCATCGTCGAGACCGCACGCGAGAACGTCTCGGTGCCTTACGTCGACGTGACCGGCTACGTCGACCTGACCTGTCCCGACAGTGACGGCGTCGAGATCATCAAGCAGGCGCTCCGGGCCGCCGAAGGCGACGCCGACGCACTCCCCGACGGCGCGGACGTAGACGCCGACGTGCCCGAGGAGATCGAACTCGAAGTCACCTACGTCGGCGCGCCCGAGTACCGGATCAAGGTCCGGGCCCCCGACTACAAGCGCGCCGAATCCGAGCTCGAAGCCAGCGCCGACCGCGCCAGCGCGGTCGTCGTCGAACACGGTGGCACCGGCCAGTTCCACCGCGAGCGCAACGAAGACGAAGAGTAAGCCGATGCGGGCCGATCTCCGCGTCTGTTCCGAGTGGGCGTCCGAGCACGACCGGCCCGTCTACACGCTTTCTGAGCGCTGTCCCGAGTGTGGGAGCGACGCCGTCAACAGCGCGCCGGCACCGTTCGATCCCGCGGACCCGTACGGCGAGTATCGACGCGCACTTAAGCGGCGCCGACGGGAGTAGGGCCATGGACGAGTTCGAGATCGAGCGAATCGCGGACGGTGCGTTGACCGATCCGGTACTGGTCGAAGGACTGCCCGGCGTCGGCCACGTCGGCAAGCTCGCGGCCGAACACCTGCTCGAAGAACTCGAGAGCGAACTGGTCGCCCGCGTCTACTCCCAGCACTTCCCGCCACAGGTCACCGTCGAAGACGGCACGACACAGCTGGCGTCGGCGGAGTTTCACGCCGTCAGACCGGAGGACGGACGGGACATGCTCGTGCTCTCGGGGGACCACCAGGCACAGGACAACGAGGGCCACTACGGGCTGACCGACACCTTCCTCGACGTGGCCGAGGAGTTCGGCGTCGAGTCGGTGTACGCCCTCGGTGGCGTTCCGACCGGCGAACTGATCGAGGAGTACGACGTGCTCGGCGCGTCGACGACCGAGTCGCTGGTCGAGGAACTCGAATCCGTCGGCGTCGCCTTCCGCGAGAACGAGCCGGCAGGCGGTATCGTCGGCGTCTCTGGCCTCCTGCTTGGCCTGAGCGGCCGCCGTGACCTCGACGCGGCCTGTCTCATGGGCGAGACGTCTGGCTATCTCGTCGACCCCAAGAGCGCGCAGGCGGTCCTGGAGATCCTCCAGGAACTGCTCGGCTTCGAGATCGACTACGAGGCACTCGAAGACCGCGCAGACGAGATGGAGGAAGTCGCCCGGAAGATTCAGGAGATGGAGCAGGGGACGCCGACCCCCTCCGACGAAGACCTGCGGTACATCGGCTGATCGCGCCGACAGCGAACGATTCTTTATCGCTCCAGCCGAACGTGGGACCGTGTTCGCGCAGTTTGGGTCGCTGCCGGAGTGGCTCGTCGTCGGCCTCGGGCTCGGAGTGGCCGGCAGTGTCGCCGTCGCCGGCCTGTTCGTCGCCGCGGCCAGACTCTTCCCGCCGCCGGCAGCGGGTGGTTCGTCCGGCACGGGTGAGGGACGGCGACGCGAGGAGCTTCGGTCGTACCTGCGAGCGATCGAAGAGCCCTTCGCGGAGGATCACTTCGTCGAGGGCCAGCCTGTCGCCTTCTACCTGCCCAAGCGCGACGTAGCGATCACGTTCGACGCGCGGGCGTACTACCGGATCGATCGCTCGCCGACCGTCCCCGTCCTGGTCGAACACGAGATGCCGGGCTGGCACCTCGGTGCCAGACTCCCGTTCGAGACGCCAGCGATCGACGGGGAGTCGACCGGAGAGAGCGAGAGGACGGAGTACCACCCGACGGCCGACGCCTTCCGCGAGCTCGGCCTGCCCACGTCGGCGACCCTGGAGGAAGTCAAGGGAGCCTACCGGAGCAAGGTCAAAGAGGTCCACCCGGACCACGGCGGCGACGAAGAGGCGTTCAAGCGCGTCAGACGGGCCTACACGAGAGCGAAGCAACACGCCGCCGACTAGATGCCCTGACTCATGAGGTGGCTGCGAAGCAGGTCGTCCTCCTTCGAGCCCGCGACGGGGTTGACCAGCGCGACCGTCTCTTCGTCGAACTCTGCGGCGAGTTCGCGCGCGCCGGCCAGGGCGACGCCGCCGGTCGCGCTGAGTTCGACGCCGGCAGTGCCGGCCGCGTCGACGGCCGCCTGCAACGCGTCGCTGTCCGAGACGGCGACGCCGCGCCCGCCGGTCTCGTCGACAGCCGCGACGGCGAGCGAGCCGACCGCGGGATCGGGGACTTCCAGGGGACCGACGATCGTGTCGGGCTGTTCCGTGGCCGCGACGGCGTCGGCGGTCCCGCAGGCGTCGACGACGGGCGCACAGCCCGCTGGCTGTGCGGCGTAGAGACGCGGCGTCACGTCGAGGGTGCCGGCCTCTCGGAGTTCCTCGATCGCCGCGTGGATCGCGGCGAGGACGATCCCGTGGCCGGTCGGGACCACGATCGCCGACGGGGCCGGCCCGGTGAGCAGCTCGTAGCCCAGTCCCTTGACGCCCGCGCGGCGGTACGGCGACGACGGACCGACGGGGAACCGTTCGGCGTCGCTGTCCTCGTAGGCCGCCAGCGCGTCGGGATAGCGTCCCTCGACGACGTTCATCTCCCCGCCGTGGACGTTGATCATCGCTTTGTTGACGAACGGACACCGCGAGGGGACGTAGCTGTGCGAGGCCACGCCGGCCCGACCGGCGTAGGCAGCCGCCGACTGACCGCCGTTGCCGGTCGTCGGGAGCGAAACGGCGTCGGCACCGACTGCCGCGCCGGCACTGACGGCGACCGCGAGTCCGCGATCCGTCACCGCGCCGGTCGGATTGCGACCCTCGTCTTTGAGCAGGAGTCGATCGGCCCCGATCTCGTCGGCCAGTGTCGGACAGTCGGTCGCGGGCGTCCCGCCCTCGTCGAGCGAGTGGATGCGCTCGCGGGCCAGCGGGAGCGGCGGCCGCGTCGGCTCCGTCCGGGCGTCGTGATCGTACCGGGCCACGAGGAGGCCGCCACACGCCGGACAGCGCAGTTCGATCTCGTGTGGGTCGAACGTCTCCTCGCACTCTGCACAGGCGAACTCGCGAAAGGCCGGACTCGTCTCCATACTCGCACTGTGGGCCCCGCTCCCTTGTGCTGTGCGGTCGGATGCTCCGCGTTCGTCGGCACAGACGACGCCCTCGTGGCGGTCAGGCCGTCCGGTGACGCGCCGGTCGGTAGGTGCGCCAGTACCAGAGCACGAACAGGCCGGCGACGACGAGCAGTCCCGTCCAGAGAGCGACGCCCCCGGGACCGGTCGCGAACGCGGACGCGGCGTCGACGACGGACTGCTGGGCAGACTCCCCTCGCACGGCCCTGACGGACGGTTGCAGGGCGCGCCACCGCCTGTGGACGAGGAGACTCGCGACGCCGACGACGCCGACGCCGCCGAGGACCCGTTCCAGCGCCGTCGTGATCGAGGGCGTCGACTGCTCGGCCCCGGCGTACAACACGAGGGCGACACTGGTCGGGCCGTACACCGCCATCTCGCGGCCCTGCTCGGAGTACCACGTCTCGACGACCTCCAGGAGATCGGCGTCACAGAGTCGATCGAGGTGGTAGCTGACGTTCTGGACGGAGCTCTCGATGGCGTCGGCGATGTCGGAGGCCGTCCGTGGCTCCTCGTAGGCGGCCGCGAGGATGTCCCGCGCGGTCCGCGAAGCGATGGCCGAGAGGATCTCGTCGGCCTCGGCGTCGGCGAGGTCGACGAGCTTCGGGTCGATGTCACGGTCCGCGACCCCCGCCGCCGACGGTTCGAGTGGCAGTAGCGATGACATCGTGTGTGACTCGCCGTCGATCGATATAGCTCCCCGGGAGGCTCAAAGGCGTCTTTCACTCCCGACGCCCCCGCCTCGTCGTGGCCCGGCCGCGACCGGAGCGGTGGCGGGGCAGAGCCCGAGTCGTTTTTTGTGGTCGCGGTCGAACGATCCGGTATGGATGTCGTGGTCGTCGGCGGCGGACTGGCGGGGCTGGTCGCGGCCCGCCACCTCGCCGAGTCGGGCGCGGACGTGACGCTGTTCGAACGACGCGAGACCGTCGGTGGGCGCGTTCGCTCTCGCACCGTCGACGGATACACGCTCGATCGTGGGTTCCAGGTCCTCTTTCCCGCCTATCCGGCGGTCGAACGGGAACTGGATCTCGACGCGCTCGACCTCCGGCGGTTCACCCCCGGTGCGACGATCGCCCGGCCCGGCAAGCGCTCGGTGCTGGCCGATCCGCTCCGGGATCCCGGCTCGGCGCTGGCGACGATCTTCAACGACGAGGTGACGCTTGGCGACCTGTTCGGGCTCTACAGACTCCAGCGCGAGCTGCGCGGGCGCTCGGTCGACGAGATTCTCCGGCGTGGCGGCTCCTCGATCGAGGCGTATCTCGTCGATCGCGGATTCTCCGAGGGGTTCGTCGAATCCTTCGCAGCACCGTTTTACGGCGGAATCACGCTCGATCGATCGCTGTCGACGGACAGCGCCGTCTTCGAGTACACGTTCAAGATGCTCACCGAGGGCTCGACCGCCGTACCGGCCGGTGGCATGGGTGCGATCACGGCCCAGCTCGCCGAGCGGGCGCGGGCGGCGGGCGTCAGCGTCGAGACCGGGACGACCGTCGACGCGGTCGTTCCCGGCGACGCGGTCACCGTCGAGACCAGCGACGAGTCCGTCGAGGCCGACGCCGCCGTCGTCGCGACCGATCCGAAGACCGCGAGTGACCTCACCGGCGTGGCGGCGATCACGACGACGGCACGGAGCTGTGTCACCCAACACGTCGCGCTGCCGTCGGGCGATCGTCCGGAGATGGGGCGACGGATCGTGCTCAACGCCGAGAACGACCGGCCGAACCAGATCGCACCGCTGTCGACGGTCGCACCGGAGTACGCCCCAGACGGCCACGCGCTGTACGCTGGGACCTTCCTCGGGGAGCGAGAGGCCGACGACGAGACGCTGTTCGAGACGGTCCGGACGGCTCTGTCCGAGTGGTACCCCCAGGCCAGCTTCGCCGACCTCGAACTGATCGCGACCGACCGCATCGAGTTCGCGCAGTTCGACCAGCCACCGGGATTCCGGGCCGGCCTGCCGGCGGTCGACGCACCGGAGGGACCGGTGGTGCTGGCCGGAGACTACACCCGCTGGTCGTCGATCCAGGGCGCACTGGAGAGCGGTCGAGTCGCCGCCGGAGCGGCGCTGGACACGCAGTGAGAATTGCGGAGCGAGCGATCACTCGCCGTTCGTGATGTGCGTGTGGGCCCCGATCAACGCGCCCGCCAGATCGAGGTCTTCGACGTGGGTCTCGCGGTCGATGATCGACTGCCGGACGTCGCTGTCCCGGATCGTCGCCTCGGGGAAGACGACCGAGTGGTCGAGACTGGAGTCGACGATCTCCGCGCCCGGGAGGACGTGGACGTTCTCACCGACGGTGCTGTTCTCGACCGTCGCCGAGTCGGCGACGACGGCGTCGCCGCCCAGTTCCCAGGCGACCGCGTCCAGGTAGCTCTCGGGCGTGCCGATGTCGTACCACGCGCCGTCGAACGTAAAGGCGGAGACGGCGTCGTTGGCGACGAGCCACTGGATGAACCAGCCGGGCTCGTCGGGGTTGTTCCCACCAGAGAGATACTCCTCGAATCGAACCGATTCGGCGGGGAACGCGTAGCAGGCGATCGAAACGAGCGTGCTGTTGGGATCGTCGGGCTTCTCCTGGAAGTCGACGACCTCGTCGCCGTCGAGCTCGACCAGCCCGTAGGACTTCGCTCGCTCTCTGGAACCCACGTCGTAGGCCGCGATCGTCGGCGTGCCGGCACGTTCGAAGAAGTCGAGGAACTCGGCCACGTCGAAGCTGATGAGGTTGTCACCGGCGATGACCAGCAGGTCCTCGTCCGTGATCCCCTCCCGGTCGACGAGCTGGGCGAGCGCGCCGACGACGCCGAACTTCTCGTCTTCCGCCGTCGTGTCCTCGACGGTGAGCTTTGGCTTCTCGTAGTCGGCGTCGGCGAGGTGGGCCTCGAAGTCGGTCGCGAACCGCTCGTTGGTGCTGACGAACACTTCAGAGATCCGGTCGTCGCGTTCGAGTTCGCCGAGGATCCGGTCGATGACCGTGCTGTCACCGATCGGCAGCAACATCTTCGGCCGGTGTTTCGTGACCGGCCAGAGTCGGGTCGCGTAACCACCGGCGAGGACGACAGCCTTCATACCGCCACCCACCCGTGGCGGCAGTAAGTCCTTTTTGTTCTGCTCGCCGGACTCCACGACGGGAGGGCGTCAGTGCTCGACGAACTCCAGCAAGACGCCGCCGGTCGAGCGCGGGTGGAGGAAAGCCACGTCGTGGCCCCACGCTCCCGAACGCGGTTCCTCGTCGATCAGTTCGACGCCGGCATCACGGGCGGTAGCGAGTGCCGCTTCGATGTCGTCGGTCGCCACGGCGAGGTGGTGGATGCCGGGGCCGTGGTCGTCGAGATAGCCGGCGATCGCACCGTCGGCGTCGGCCGTCGGCTCCAGCAACTCGAAGTAGCCCCCGTCGAGTTCGAGAAAGACGACGTCGAGCCCGTCGAAGCGCTCTTCGTGAGCGATCGGTGCGTCCAGAAGGTCGCGGTACAGCGCCGCGAGCGTAGCCGCGTCGTCGGTCGCGATGCCGGCGTGGTCGAAGTGCATGTCCGAGCCGACGGCGCGAACCCACTAATGGCTGGGGCCGCTAGGGAGCCGATTCGTTGAGCCGCCAGAATCGCGACGTGCCGTCGCCTCGGTTCTGGATCCGGAGGACAGCACGCTCGTCGTGCAACACGGTCAGCGAGTCGAAGTTGTCGGGCAGCGTCAACACTGCCTCGTACCGACAGTCGGACGCGGAGCTGTTGGTGTCGATCGTCAGCCGGAAGTCGATATCGCCCTCCAGCGAGCTACTCTCTACCGGACCCGAGATCGTCTGGTTCAGGAGGATCGTCTGGTGGCCGCGGTTCGGGACCTGTGCCGCCCACCCGCTCACGTCAGCGGTCGAGTTACAGTTGCCGGACACGGACGCCGACGGCACCGAAACGCTCAGCGACTGCTGAAAGCCCAGGCTCACGGCCGTCGTCGCGGCGACGCCGACGAGCAGTCCGATCAGGAAGACTGCGACGAGCCGTCTCGTTTCGACCATGTGTGCTCCCGATGTACCGCCTACTTAAATCAGTTGTCGCTATCGCCAGACGCCGGTCCTACGCCGGTCCCCCGGGCTGGTACTCCCCGAAGGCGTCCCGGAGCACGTCGCAGATCTCGCCCGTGGTCGCGTAGGCCTTGACCGCTCGGATCATCGGCGGCAGGAGGTTCGCGTCGCCCTCGGCGGCCACACGGAGAGCGTCGAGGCGCTCGGCGACGAGGTCGTCGTCGCGCTCCTCGCGGAGGGCGTCGAGGCGTTCGTGCTGTCTGGCTTCGAGCGTCTCGTCGACCTCCTCGATCTCGACTGGCTCTTCCTCGTCGACGGTGAACTCGTTGACGCCGACGATGATCCGCTCGCCGGCCTCCTGTTCTTGCTGGCGCTCGTAGGCCACGTCCTGGATCTCCCGCTGGACCCACTGGTCCTCGATAGCCCGGCGCATGCCGCCGCGGTCGTCGACGGTGTCGAGGATCTCGCGGGCGTCGGCGGCCAGCTCGTCGGTGAGCGACTCGACGTAGTAGCTGCCCCCCAGCGGGTCGATCGTGTCAGCGACGCCGGACTCGTGGGCGAGGATCTGCTGGGTCCGCAACGCGGTCCGCACCGAGTCTTCCGTCGGGAGGCCGACGGCCTCGTCTTTGCCGTTCGTGTGGAGGCTCTGTGTCCCGCCCAGCACCGCGGCCAGTGCCTGGTAGGCGACGCGGACGACGTTGTTCTCAACCTGCTGGGCCGTCAGCGTCGAGCCGGCGGTCTGGGTGTGGAACTTCAGTTGCTTGCTCTTTGGATCCTCGGGGTCGAAGCGTTCCTCCATGATCTCGGCCCACAGCCGCCTGGCCGCCCGGAACTTGGCGGCCTCCTCGAAGATGTTGTTGTAGGCGGCGAAGAAGAACGACAGCTGCGGAGCGAAGTCGTCGACGTCGAGTCCGGCTTCGAGAGCGGTCTCGACGTACTCGATCCCGTTCCCGAGCGTGAAGGCGATCTCCTGGGCCGCCGTCGAGCCGGCCTCGCGGATGTGGTAGCCGGAGATGGAGATAGTGTTGAACTTCGGCACCTCCTGGGCGCAGAACTCGAAGATGTCGGTGATGATCCGCATGGACGGCTCCGGCGGGTAGATGTAGGTGTTGCGCGCGATGTACTCTTTGAGCACGTCGTTTTGGATCGTCCCGCGAAGCTCCTCGCGCGGGACGCCCTGCTGGTCGCCGATGGCGACGTACATCGCCAGCAACACGCTCGCGGGCGCGTTGATCGTCATGGACGTCGAGACCTCGCCGAGATCGATCCCGTCGAAGACGACCTCCATGTCCCGCAGCGAGTCGATGGCGACGCCGGTCTTCCCGACCTCGCCGGCCGCCATCGCGTCGTCGGAGTCGTAGCCCATCTGAGTCGGCAGGTCGAAGGCCATCGACAGCCCGGTCTGACCCTGGTCGAGGAGGTACTGGAACCGCTCGTTCGTCTCGGCCGCGGTCCCCATCCCGGCGTACTGGCGCATCGTCCACAGCTGGCCCCGATACATCGTCGAGTAGACCCCGCGGGTGTAGGGCTCCTCCGCGGGGAATCCCAGGTCCTCCTCGTAGTCGAGGTCGGCCACGTCGGCGGGCGTGTAGAGCCGATCGACCTCGCGGCCAGCCGTGTCGGTGGTAAAGCGCTCTTCGCGCTCTCCGAAGCGATCGAGCGTCGGCTGGGCCGTCTCCTCGTGCCAGCGTTCCTTGCCGGCACGGATCTCGTCGAGTTCCTCGGGATCGAACATGGCTGATCTCTCGGGCGGCGCGATCAAAAGGGTGGTGTGGCACTCAGCGATCGACCAGTTCGAGCGACAACGTCACGCGATCCCCGTGAGAGACACCGTCGATCTCGTCGTCGAGTCGCAACAGTGTGACGCCGTCCTGGGCGTCGACGACACGGGCCTCGAACTCGTCGGCCCGGAGCCGCGTTTCGATCGCGTCGAGTCGACGCTCGATGTCCGCCAATCCCGGCGACCGCTCGTCTGCCGTCTCACTACTGTCGTCCTGCGATGTCGTGTCGCCGGGCGGGGACGATGTACTCGTGTCGACAACTGGTTCCGTCTGTTGGAAGCGCTCGTCGAGGCCGTCGAGATGGAGCCCCTCTTCACTCAGATCGACCGACGGAGTCCGTCCGACTGTCGGGACGGGGAGCGTCGATTCCGAGATGCCGTCGAGCAGGTGGCCGGTCGTGTCGGTGTTGGCCTCGACCTTTCTGACGGTTCGCTCTGACACCCAGGGAGGCCCTTGCCACCCAGTTCGATCGAACAGGCAGTACTCGTCGGCGTCGTCGGTCGCCCACACGTAGCTGTCGTAGTGATCCTTGAAGCAATCTGCAGCTTCGTTGTGCTGGTGGACGACGACCACGTGGACCGGATCGTACGCCGCCACGACTTCGTCGACGACCTCTCTGGTCGGGTGGTTACTAAAGACGGACGCGGTCGTCGTACACTGACCCGCCGTGACAGGCTCCGTCCCGCCGCCAGTCACTTGCAAGACGAAGGCGTTGGCGTCGGTCCGTAGTTGTTCGAAGAGTCGAGCCGAACTCCCGCCGACTGGCACTTCGGGACCAGCGATGGCGAGCGCGCCGTTGGCGACGAACTGCGTCGGATCGTCGAACACTGGGACCGACTTGACCGACGGCACCTCGTACCCAAGTTGGTCGTACACGTTCGCAACGTGGCCGGCGAGTCGGATCGGGACGTGTTCGTCGATCTGGTCGAAGTAGTGGCCGAGCCAGTAGGCGACCTGGACTCCGGTGAGCGCACTCGTACAGGCGAGGACCGGTGCCCCGGCGAGGACGCGCTCTGTGATCGACTCGACGATCTCCGTGGCCTCGGTCTCGAACGACGAGTTCGTCGCACCGGTCAGCACCAGCACGTCGACCGGGAGGTCGGTCGGCAAGCCGGGATAGCCCGCTGCACCACGTCGCGTAAAGTCCCCAGTCGCCAGGACCGTCCGATACACGTCGTCGTCTCTGACGGCGAAGAGAAATCCACAGGCACCCGGTGCGTGACCTGCCGGTACCGGATGGACGTGCAGACCTTCGACGAGGCGCGTCCACGAAGAGCACGCTTCGAGTCGTTCGAGGACGGTATCGGTCTCTGTGATGTCGTAGTACTCCTTCCCCGCTGCCAGCACGTCTTCGAGAATCGACGCCGTCGACGGCGTAGCGAGGATCGGTGCGCCGTCTCGGATCGCCCGTCCGAGCGACTCGTAGTGATCGAGGTGGGCGTGTGTGAGACAGACGGCAGTCAGGTACTCGCCGGCCGATCGGTCCAGTAAGTCGTCGACTACCACGCCGCTCCCAGCGTCGATCAGTACGGCGACAGTCTGGTCGGGAATCAATCCCTCGAACCGCAACACTGTCGACTCCTTGCCCCCGCGAGGATTCGCGTGTTGATACGTTATCTGCACTCCCACCCACCCATCATACCCGCTCTAGACTTCGATTCGACAATAAATGTATCCCACTCGTGTGCGGTAGTGAACGAACGAATCCCGGGCGTCGAACCGGCCATCTGTCACGGTGTCGGCGTGGGCGTCATACGGATTATTGTAGATCTTTACCGGATCAACCGCACGACAGTGTGCGGTCGACCGGGCAAAGGGCTACAATAATCCGTATCAGTCCGCGAATCTCCCGACGACTGTCTCTGGCCGGGATCCGTCACGACGGGTGCTGGTGTCTGATCTTCTCGGCGTGGACGCTCGGCACCGGTGTCCGGCAGTCGCCACAGAGCCACGTGGGCGTCCGACCACCACCCTCGGCCACGAGGTCCTGCTTGAACCGCAGCGTCGCCCCGCAGACGCAGTCGTAGGTCGTCGTTGCCATAGACGACGGTAGGGACTCGACGGGAATAACTCAGGGGCCTCAGACGAACGATTGCAGCGACGATCGTCGCCTCCGTACTCCCGGAGTCGCGAGATTCGTCACAGACCCACAGCCGGCAGTATCAGTCGTCGATCAGGTACCGGAAGGCCCGCAGCGTGTTGTGGCCGGCGTCGGTCAACTCGACGCGTTTCGAGCGCCCTCGCTCGGTGATCGTGACGTAGCCGGTCTCGGCCAGCGGCGAGAGGACGTGACTGTCCAGCAGCCGATACTGGCTCTTGCGGTTGGCCGCGTCGTGTTCCGCGAGGAAGGGGAGTCCCGCCTCCTCGCCGAAGTCGATCAGCGCCCGTTTGGTCACACCGCCCTCCGCTTCGAGGTGTGCCATGACCGCCACCTGCTGGGGGTCGGGATGGTCCATCGGATACGTCGGCAGCTCCGTCACCTCGCGAATTCCCTCCGCAACGTCGCCGTCGGTCTCTGCGGCGTAGCGCTCGGCGCGCACGTAGTACGGCGTCGCGCCCGTCGCCATGCAGGCGATCATGCCGCCGATGGCGGTGACCTTGCTGCCGGTCGCGAGGTTGACGTACACGTCGTGGTCGGCGAATCTGGTCGCCAGTTCGGCAATGGTCCCCAGCGAGTCGTAGAAGTCGAAGATGTTGCAGTCGATCGTCTCGTGGTCGATTCCCGCGTCGTCGAGACGGTCGCGGATCTCGTCGGCGTAGGAGGGGTGGGCCGTCTGGTCGTCGTACTCCAGTAGCACGACGCGGTCGGCGCTGAACCGCTGGGCAGAGAGGACGATCCGATCGTTCTCGTAGCCGACGGGCATCAGGTGTACGCGCTGGGCAACGTCCATGTCGACGGCGTCGCCGTCCCCGCACAAAAAGACTGTGTCGACAATAGCGACAACTGTGTCGGCCGTCGCGTGGCTGTCACCGCTGTCGTGACAGTACTCTTACCAGACCGGCGAGTGCGGTCGACTGTGCCGACAGACCTGACCCCAGTCGACGAGTCGCTCGCCGAGGCACTGTCAGCCGAACGAGAGCGCCAGCGCGAGACGCTGACGCTGATCGCCAGCGAGAACCACGCCAGCGACGCCGTGCTGCGGGCACAGGGCTCTGTCCTGACGAACAACTACGCCGAGGGCCGTCCGGGCGAACGCTACTACGCCGGCTGTGAGCACGCCGACGAGGTCGAACGGCTGGCGATCGAGCGCGCGAGAGAACTGTTCGACACGGTCCACGCGAACGTCCAGCCCCACTCGGGCACGCAGGCCAACCTCGCGGCCTACGAAGCCCTCCTCGAACCGGGCGACAGCATTCTCTCGCTGGAACTGACGAGCGGCGGCCACCTCAGCCACGGCCACGACGCGACCGCGGTGGCGACCCACTACGAGGTCGAACACTACCACGTCGACCCCGAAACCGGTCGGCTCGACTACGAGGCCGTCGCCGAGCGCGCTCGCGAGACGAATCCGGACCTGCTGGTCTCGGGCTACTCGGCGTATCCCCGCCGAGTCGACTGGGAGCGGATGCAGGCCATCGCCGAGTCGGTCGACGCCGCCCACGTCGCAGACATCGCCCACCTCACCGGCCTCGTCGCCGCCGACATCTACCCCTCACCGGTCGGCGTCGCCGACGTGGTGACCTGCTCGACGCACAAGACGATCCGGTCGGGCCGTGGCGGCGCGATCATGGCCAGCGAGGAGTACGCGGCGGCGGTCGACCGGGCGGTCTTCCCGGGCCTGCAGGGCGGCCCGCTGATGCACAACATCGCGGGCAAGGCCGCTGGCTTCTACGAGGCCCTCCAGCCCGAGTTCGAGGCGTACGCGAGCCAGACCGTCGAGAACGCGACCGCTCTCGGCGAGCACCTCGACGGCCGTGGCTTCGATCTGGTCTCCGGTGGTACGGACGTACACTTCTCCCTCGTGGACTTCCAGCAGAGCCATCCCGACCTCACAGGCCAGCACGCCGAGGAACTGCTCGAAGCGGTCGGCGTCGTCTGCAACAAGTCGACGGTCCCCGGCGACCGACGGAAGTCGACGGTCACCAGCGGCGTCCGCCTCGGTACGCCCGCGATCACGGCGCGGGGCTTCGACGACGACGCGACCCGGCGGCTCGCCGACGCCATCGCGGACGTGCTCGATTCCCCCGAAGACGAGAGCGTTCGAGCGGACGCGAGCGGCACCGTCGCGGACCTCTGTACCGAGTTCCCAGTCTACGAGTGACTACACGAATCTGATCGACTCGCCATCGGGATCGATCTCGACGCGCCCGCCGATCGGGATCGGCGCAGTCGGGTTCGTGTGGCCGAAGTCCAGATCGAAGACGGCCGTCGCCTCCGGGTTGTAGCGGTCGAGCATCGACAGGACCGCGTCGCGCTGGTCCTTGCGATACTGTTCGCGCGTGTCGTCGTCGCGATCCTCGAAGCGGTTTCGCGTCCTGGGCCGACCGACGAGGACGCCGTCGAACCGCTCCAGCAGCCCGCGCTCGCCCATCGCCTGCAGGGTCCAGCGAACCCGATCGGCGTCCGGCAGCGTCTCGGCCGTCTCGATCGCAAGCACTTGCCCGTCGAGTCGTGCGGGATCGGGTAGATACCGGTTCGTCGCCAGTTGCCAGCGAACGATCGCCAGACAGCCGCCCCAGACGCGGCCGGAGACCGCCCCGCCACCGTACCACGACCAGCCGGGCGCGTCCTCGTATCGAACCGATTGACCCACGTAGTCGTCGGTCTCCCAGTCGTACACGGCGTCGGTCCATCGCTTGGCAGCGGTGAGTTCACCGAGATGTTTGTCGAACAGCGCCCGGCGAAGGTACCGCTCCGTGTACTCGTCGAGCGACCCGGGCACGCCGACCTGATTGAGCAACTGCCCGCCGTAGTAGGAGACGATCCCGTGGGTCCACAGAAAGAGCGCGAGGTTCGTGTTGTCGCTCATCCCGAAGAACCGTGTCGGGTGCTCGCGTATGATCATAGGGTCGAGGTGGTCGAGGACGCGAATCTGATCGTCTCCGCCGATCGTCGCGAACACGGCACTGATCTCGGGGTCGCGAAAGGCGGCGTGCAGGTCTGCGGCGCGGGCGCGTGGACTGCGGTCGAGAAATTCGTCGGACTGGCGCGCCGTCGGGTAGACGACTGGCTCCAGATCGAAGTGATCGCGGAGTCGCTGTAGTGAGAGTTCGAGGACGTGTCGAGCGTCGGCCGCACCGCCGCTCGACGGCGCGACGACGGCAACCCTGTCGCCGGGCTCGGCGGGCGGGGGAGTCTGGAAGGTCGTCATCGCTCGCCCTTTCACGCAGCGTTCGAAAAATCGTTGTGCCGGTGTGGGATCGACCCACGAGGCGGGACTGGACCGACCGAGCCGACGCTACCGCCCAGTGTCGTACTTGTAGGTCGCCTCGTCCGGGTCGATCCCGAAGTCCTCCGGCCCTTCCTCCGGTTCCGCCTCCTCGTCGGCACCGGCGGCGGCCTCCTTGAACGCATCACGGAAGCGCTGGGGCAACTCGAAGCGGTCGACGACCAGCCGGACCGGCACCGCGTCGGGCTGGATGTTCTCCTGTTTGGTCGTCAGTCGCTCGCGGAGTTTCTCCGGTAGCTGGGCCACCTCGATGCGCTCGAAGCCGTACTGCTGGAGGTAGTCGGCTTCGTCGGTCAGCGAGTACACCTCGTCGAAGCCCTGATCGCCGGCGTACTCGACGAGCCGTTCGATGACGTGTGCGCCGACGCCCTGGCCGCGCCAGCGGTCGAGGACGCCGATGCTCGTCAGCTCGCAGATCTCCGCGTCGTCGGTCCTGTGGATCCGGATGCGGCCGAAGCCGGCCTTCTCGTTGTCTGCCTCGTCGATCGCGATGACGTAGTCGCGGGACCGAAACGCACTCGCGTCGAGCCCCATCTCCTCGATGTGATCCAGCAACCAGACCTCTTCTCGGTTTTTGGCGTCCCGGACGTACATGCTCGACTCTAGGCCGGCCCGAGTGAAAAGGATACGGTCACCCGTGTCGGAACGCCCGCCGGTCTACATGAACTGGCCGAGGCCGGTCTGTTCCTGGCCGGACTTGACCTCGTCCCACGAGATGCCCATCGCTTCGAGGATGCGGGCGATCGGACCCTTCAGCGTCTTGTCGAGCATCTTCTCCCAGTCGACCTCGAACTCCTCGGGAATCTGGTCGGCGAACTCGAAACAGATCACGTCCGGATCGCGGCGGAACTCGCCGTACAGCGGATCCTCCGAGGGTTCGAGCCCCTTCTCGGCCTCGATCCGCTGGAAGAAGTCGTCGTGGACTCGATCCAGGTAGAGCCGTTTGGGTTTCGACCCGCTCTGGAAGTTCGTCCCCAGCAGCATGTTGGCGTACTTCGCCCCACGCACCTGGGCCGTGTCGGTGTCGTAGTTGTCGAGTTTCTGGCCGATGCCGCCGGGGATACCCACGTCCTCCGGATCGACGTTGCCGGCCTGGTAGTCCTCGATCACGTCGTGGACGTACTCCTTGATCGTGTCGGCGTCCTCGCCGTGGACGATCATGTCGATGACCTCCTTCTGGACGCGTTTGGTGATCGGGGCGATGTCCGAGCGCTGGTACTCGAAGCCCGTGATGTCGATGTCGTCGACGTCCTTGCCCTCCTTCCAGACGATGTGGCCGGCGTAGCGCTTCTTCTTGCCGGCCTGGAAGAACCGCCGATAGAGCTTCTCGAACTCGATCTGGAAGCGGTGGAACTGTGCGTTGAGTTCTTCGAGGGCAAAATCGTCGTAGGCCTCGTTGATCGTCTCTTCGAGTTCGAACCCCTTCTGGATCGTCGCCGCGACGGTCTCCAGTTCGCCGTCGTCCATCTCGGGATGTTTCGCTCGCATCTCGTCGGTGACCACAACGTCGCCTTCGACGTCGTCCGGGCCGATGTCTCCGACCTGTAGCATGACAGAGTCGGTGTTGTGAAGTACGATACCGCCCACCGCATCGACGAAGTTCTCGTTTTCTTCGACACTCAGATCGTACACGTATCCATCGTAGTTCGTCTCCGAGACGACTGGGTCACGGCCAGATCGATAGTAGTCACACGTTCGGATCGTGTAGCTGTCCTTGGCATCACGATATTTTAGCGAGTGTTTCTCTCCGCGCTGAGTGAGCAACATCGAGAGTCCACCAGCCAGTCGACGGCTCGTCGTCTCGAAGTCGAAGTTCCGCTCGCTGTAGGCGTCCGAGTAGCGTGGGAACTCCCGTGATCCGTCACCTTCTACCAGTACGTCGAGGAACAACGATTGCAGGTCCTCTGGCAGATGGAATACGAACGATGGGATTTGCTTGCCACGCGACGTTTGTCCTGCGAACTCACGGAAGAAGACGGCCGCCAACTCGTTCATCATCTGTAGTTTCTTCGTCTCATCGTCATACGTCGCAGACGCCCCACCGGCACCAGTCTCGTACTCGACCGTCCGTCGGTCTCCCGCATCGCTCGCGATGATACTGGCTTCCGTGTCAGCGAACAACCGGTGGTAGTCCGTCTGTAACTGTTCTAACCACTCCCGTCGCGACTCACAGATACTGGCTCCGAAGCGGCTGGCAGTCGTTTCAGCCGTGGAGGAGCTCCCCTCTGAAACGTACGCAGCGAGGAGCCGAACGAGTGCACGCCCGTCTTCGCTTTGGAGGTCGACGTGCCGCTTGACTTTCGGGTATTTATCGATTTCGTCGTGATGGCTGTGGCCGAACCAGACCCACTCCCCATCCGTGTGTATCTGCTTTGTCTTCTCGACCGCGTGCTCGGAGCCAACGCTCCGGCCGTCGGTGTACGTACGCGAATACCCCTCCAGCACCTCGTAAATATCGACCGACCCGATACTGTCGACGCTGGGGATATCGTCAACCCGGAGCGGTTCCGTGACATCGTTCGGAGTCCGCTCAACAAGAGTTCCGTCTTCCTCCACGACGTAGGAGTGATCCCTCGTCGTGGTCGACTCGCCGAACTTGTGCTGGAGCGTGACAACGTCTTTGTCTGTCTCGTGGCGGATAACCTGTGTTATCCGTCGCCACTCAGTCGCACCGTCGTCATCGACCGAGAGTGCCTCCCAGCCCGACAGCGGCCGTCGGTCCTTCGACATCCCACTACTGGAAGCTGTACCCCCATCATGTACCAGTGCCGGCCGCTCCTCGACGGCACTATCCGCACGGTCGAACAGCTCTGCGATGGGTTGTATCCGAATCTGGCCGGCAGGGTCGCGGACGACGATCGGCCGGTTCCCTGTAACGCTATCCCCGTAGACGACCTCGTACCCCTCTCTGGCGACGACTTCGTCGGTGTAGTCGATGACCTCACGACCGGTCGCCGTAACTGCCGCCCCCATCTCCTTGTCGTAGAGTCGGAATCGGTCCCAGCCGAGAACGCCATAGAGTGACTGGCCGACGAACTGGAACTTCCCGTTTCGACCGGCCAGCAGCGTGTGGTTGTCCTCGACGGTGACGCAGTGGACGCCGTCTTCAGCCGTACTTTCGCCGCCGTTCCGGTGCATTCTGAGTGTGTTCTTCGCGTCTTCGCTCGCGTGAATTCGCCACGAGCCGCTATCGCGCCTGTAGTGGGCTGTCAGTCCGAGATGGGCACAGAGTCGTAGTACGTCGTCACGGAGCCGTTCGCTCGACGTGGTGTAGCGCCAGGAGTGTTCTCCCCGATCACCGTCACCGGCAATCAGCGTATCGAGGAACCGTTCTTTCTGTTCGCGGGCGGCGTCGAAGACGAGTTCCGGGATCCGCTTCTCGAAACTCCCGTCGCCACACAGGTCCCGGAGCGCGTTCCCCAGTAGCGTTGACGTGAACTGGTAACTCCGGTCGTCGACGGAGTAGTCGAACGCCATCCGATCGAGGAGTTCGCCGATCGACGCGTGATCAGAGTGTCCGCCGTCGGTGACGGCGTCCTGTGCGATCTTGACCGTCGTCGCCGCCCCTCGTTTCTTGTCGCCGAACTGCTTCTCCGCGGACGTGTAGACGTTCCCTTCGGTGATGTACCAGGCGAGGAGTTCGAGGAAGTCGTCGCCATCGAACGTACGTGGGATCCACTTCCGGCCGCTCTCGGCGTGGACGTATGTCTGTTGGGCCACGTCTTCGATGTATTCACGGTGCTCTTCGAACGATTCCGGGTCGAAGACGTATCCCTCGACACCGATGTCGTTTTTCAGGACGGTCTCCGGGTAGTAGCCGATCTCTGCGGCGAATGTGTGGCCGTGGACTTCGGGACGGACCCACACCTCGTAGTCGTCGACGTGCTCGGTCAGATCCACCTCGTTGAGCCGCTCACCGTCGGGACCGTCCCAGTCGTGTGGCAGTTCGTAGTTCGTCGCTCGATCGAGTTCGCCCGCTTCGACGAACCCGTACTCGTCTTCGGTGATGCCGTTGGTCTCGTTCTTCCGGACGAGCATCCGGTGGTTCGGCGTCACCCGGAAGTCGATCTTACTCGTCTCGATGTCGACGAGGTCGCCCCGATAGTCGGGGTAGTCGTGGGTCTCGACGACCGGCTTGACCTCCATGCGCATCGTTTCCGGATCGAGAGAGTACACTTCGTCGCCGATTTCGAGGTCGGTGATGTCGCGCACGCCGTCGGGTGTGACGACCTCCGTATCCGGCGTGAAGCAGTTCATAATCACCTTGACAGCTGCTTGCTGCCGGTCGTAGCGCTCGTAGGCGTCCTCGTCGGGGTCGTGATCGTTTCGCAGTGACTTTTTCTCCTCGCGTTCTGATAGGAGTTCGTCGACCATCTCCCGGATGGCTCCGTCCGGTTCCTTCCGGAAGTGGGTCCCGTTCGGTGCTCGGTAGGTCTCGCCGTCGTAGGCATCGGGATCGACTTTCGTCTCCGGGCTCGCGTTGGTCGTCACCATGCACATCGGGTATAGCGACTGGCCGACCCACTGGTAATTCCCGTTACGTCCCGCCATCACGACGTGGTTATCCTCGGCCGTGATGCAGTAGACATCACCGTCGTGGTCTTCGATCGTCGCGTTCGAGGACTTCTTGAAAGAGCCGCGCTTGCCGATCGAGACGTACCACGTTCCGTCGGACTGTTTCGACGCCGTCGGTTTGTAGCCACACCGGACGGCGAGATCGACAATATCGTCTTTCAGCTGGTCGCTCTTCGTCCAGAACTTCCCGAGTCCAGATTCGGATCGGCTCCCGTCCCCTCGAATCATCGTAGTTAACAGGACCTTCAGGAGT
>Ga0207754_100230_pt1 | contig 27274 bp, 33 predicted proteins | sample A23E1SouthBayCA_FD_187728 | JGI IMG/M metagenome (GOLD analysis project Ga0207754, IMG submission 187728) | Aerobic enrichment media microbial communities from Eden Landing Ponds, California, USA - A23 E1 (SPAdes) | ecosystem: Environmental > Aquatic > Marine > Unclassified | place: Emeryville... | reverse complement strand
TCCCGGCGACGGCGGACATCCTCAAGTTCCGCTCGAACATCGACAAGCTGAGCGACTTCACGCTCTCGCGTGTCGACGACACCTTCGCCCAGCGCGCCAAGGACAACGACGGCGGCGTCCTCGTCGCAGGCGAGAACTACGGACAGGGCTCCTCGCGCGAACACGCGGCCCTCTGTCCGATGTATCTCGGCATCGACGCCGTCCTCGCACAGAGCTTCGCCCGCATCCACAAGGCGAACCTCTTCAACTTCGGGATCGTTCCCCTGGAGATCGACGCGGACACCTACGAGCAGATCGAGCAGGGCGACGACGTCGAGATCGTCACCGACGTGGCCGACGCCATCCAGTCCGGCGAGACGGAGTTCACCATCCGTGTCAACGACGACTGGGAAGCGAGCGCCACGCTGGACGCCTCCGAGCGCGAGCGCCGGTTCCTCGCCTCCGGTGGCAAGCTCACCCACACGAAACAGCAGTACGAGGACGACAGCGGCGCGGCACCCGCAGACGACTGAAGCGAGGTTCTGAGCGTAGCGAAGAACCTCGTTATTGCGAGCGGGAGCGAAGCGACACGCGAGCAGCGAGACGCCGAGCGCAGCGAGGGGTCTCCAACGGCCGAACGGCGCATGCGCGGCGCGTTGCGCCGCGATGCCGAGGCGGTGAAACCGCCTCGCACGCGCCGTGAGGCGAGCGAAAGATCTCGCTTTTCTTTCGACGAGTGGCTAGCCGCTGGTACGCCGACATCCCACGACCGTGATCGAACGACCGGCTCTCGCCGCCCGCCCCGGAGCAGTCAGGTGCTGACACGCCGTTCAGTGCTGTCGTCGGTCCAGCAGACGTTCGCGGACGACGAGCAGGCTCGGTAACACGGTGACACAGCTCACGAACGCGAAGACGATACTCAGACCGGTGACGATACCGAAACGCTGGAGCGGCGGCGAGACCGCGAGAGCGAGAACGCCAAAGCCCACTGCCGTCGTCGTCGCACTTCCGAGCAATGCGCCGCCGGTCCCGGCCACTGCCCTGTGTAACGCCGCGTCGAGTGAGTCGTGTCGCTCGCGTTCGTCGACGAACCGCTCGGCGAGGTGGATGCTGTAGTCGATTCCGAGACCGATCGCGAGGCTGGTGATGACGACCGTCTCGCTGTTGAACGGGATCTCCAGCAGTGCCATCGCGCCCAGCACCCACGCGAGCGCAATCAGGACCGGCGTGATAGTCACGACGGCGAGTCCCGGCGTGCGCCGTCGCCACCAGTACAGGCCGAGCAGAAACACCAGAATCACGCCGAGCGTAACCGCGAACCCCTGAACGAGCGTCTCGAAAAGCGCCGTCTGGACGACAGCGGTAACGACCGGACCGCCCGTCGCGATGGCAGTGACCGGTGCGGTCGCTTCGATTCCGTCGGCCATCCGTCGAACGTCACCGGCGATCGACTGGGCCGATGCGTCGCTGTCGACGCCGACGATCGTCCGGGCCGACGCGTACGAACCATCGTCGGTGCGGTACAGCACGGCCGACGCCTGCGCCGGGGCGGCGCGATAGGCAAGATCGTACACCGCCGTCACGTCCTCGTCGGGAAGGCCGTCACCGTCCGTGTCCCGCGCTGCGATCGCGTCGGCGACCGTGCGATTCTGTGCTGCGACGGCGCGGAGGACCGTCGCCGGACTCTGGACGGCAGCAGTGCCGTCGGCCTGCAACGAGATGGTGCCCGTCTGGGAGACCGTGCTCGCGGCGTCGTCCGTCGCAGTGAGTACTGCCGGATCGGTCACGTCCCCTCGTATCAGAATCTGTGCTTCGGACCCTTGCCCGCGCGTTCGGAAGGTGTCGCTCAGATATGCGAGATCGCCACGGATGTCGTACTCACCGGGTGCGATCGCTTCCGGGAGTGACTCCGTCCATTCGGGGGCGTCTTTCGGGAGGAAGTCAGCCTGGTTGAACTCGGTCTCCAAGCCGGTCGCACCGTACGCACCCGCAGACGCGATCACAACGCTGACGATCAGTACGAACAGCGGGGCCCGCTTCGAGAGTGTCGCGGCACCCGAAAGGACGGTCCCGACGGGTCCCGCTCCGACGCCGAAAGCGATCTGTCGTCGCTCTCTTCCGTGGTCGGCGAGGAACTGCTCGATTTCGAGTTTGACGGCCGGCACCAGCCCGGCGAAGACGACGAACATCGAGACGATCCCGGCGGCACTCAGGAGCGCGAAGTCCCGGATCGAGGACAGCGGGCTGACGTAGTTCGAGAAGAACCCGATACCGGTGGTGAAGGTGGCGGCCGCCAGCGCGACGACGACGCCGCTCATTCCCGATCGCATGGCGTCGGTCGGTGAACGGACAGCCCCGACCTCCGTGTCGTCGTCGCGCGTGTCCGCTCGGGCCTCGCGATAGCGCATGACGACGTGCAGCGAGTAGTCGACACTCAGTCCGACGAGCAGGAAGGGGACAGCGATGAGGATCGAGCTGGACGGAATGGCGAGCCAGCCCTGGACGCCTTGCAGCCACACCAGCACCACGCCGATCCCGAACACGCTCACGAGTACATCGATCGGATCACGGTACGTGATCCCGAGGACGAGCAAGAGGGCGACGAGTGCCACGGGTGCGATGAGGCGGAAGCTATCGCCGATGGCCCGCCCGGACGCGTCGTCGACGATCCCCTGTCCGAAGACGAACGCGTCGTCGAAGCGGTCGTCGACGAGTGACGCGATGGCGACCTGCGCGTCGTAGGCGGCTTCTGGCGTCTCGTTCGCGCCATCGGAGTCGGCAGTCTGGAAGACGAACGTGAGTCTGGCGTCGGCGCGTGTCGTCCCTGGCTCGTACTCCGACGGGAGGAACGCGGCCGGATCGCGACCGGGCGTGGTCGTGTCCGGGTCGAGCACTCGCGCGACGAGCGCCTCGACTTCCGCGGGCGAGCGGGCCTCCAGTGCCGCGATCTGCTCGTCGAGGGTCGGCACGCGTTGCTCGCCCGGACCGCTGGCGGTCGATTCGCGGCGGCTTGATTCGCCTGCCCGATCTTGCAGGGCCGCCGCACGGCCGACGACGTTTTCCAGACCGCTCAACCCCGATTCTGGCCGAAGCGTCGCTTCGATGGCGTCGTCCCGGACGATCGACCGCTGGAGGCGGAGGCTTTCCAGTAGCGATTCGCGGGAGAGAACGTCACCACTCTCGTCTCTGACGACGATCTGGGTGACCATCGCGTCGTCGGTCCCGTACGTCGCTTCGATTTCGTCGAGTGCCGCCTGTTCCTCGGAGTCGATGCCCGCCTGTCCGATCGCGCCGTCTGAACTGTTGCCGACGACCGCGCCGGCACCAACCACCACCGTCAGCGCGAGGACCAGTCCGATCACGAGCTTTCGCCGAGCGACGAGTGCGGCGGCGTACCGCTGTGGCAGCGTTCGGCTCACGGCCGATCACCGCCGCCGTCCGCTCGGCTACGTTCGGTGACGAGTCGACGAATCTGCGCTGTGGAACCGTTCATTACCACGGACTCCGAGTTACGGTGATAAGGAAGAGTGGAGGAGTCCCACGACGTGGGAGTACCACGAGCGTCGGACGCTACCCCGACGTACTCAGTACCCGTAGAGACCGTAGATCATGACGAGAAATCCCATACAGACGATGAGACTCTCGAACAGCATCCCTTGCACGCTCGGGACCCCGAGCAGATGATGGAACACGCCGACCAGAAACGTCCCGATCGTGATGACGAGCAAGCCGATGGCGAAGTACTGGAGTCCCTCGATCTGGGTGCGTTGATAGGCACGATAGGCGAGCAGTGAGACGACGGCACCGAGGACCAGTGCGGCGATCTTGACGACCCCGAGGACGACGACCAGATCCGGGATCATGACTGCTTTCTCATCTCCGACCAGAACGTCGCCATCCGGTCTTCCGGATCGTCGAGTTCTCTTTCGGGTCGCTCGATCGCGACGCGAAACGCTTCCTCGTCGTCGATACTGATCGAAATATCGGTAAAGTCGCGTTCGTACAGCGTCGCGTTCGGCCCGTCGCGACGGACTTCGGTGTACTCCCTGACGAGAGCCGCCTCGCGGAGCTGTTCGAGCTTTCGGTACACCGTCGAACTCGCCAAATCACACTCGCCCTGCAGTTCGGTCGCGGACTTTGGCTCTCGGAGTGCCGCCAACACCGCTCTGCACTTCTCGTCGTCGAGCGATGCAAGCACCGCTGCTACGGGCGGGTCGTCCGTCACCTCGTCGTCGTTTCGCGCCATTTCTGTGGCCGTGTCGGATGTGTGTGCCCGTCTCGGTATCAGCGAGAGGCGATTGTGAATGCCGTATTCGTCTGCCATGGTGTCGTGCTCTGTGCTCGTGATTCGGTCCAGCGAACCGGTCCCAATCGACTGTTTCCGTGTTGTTCCTATGCGCGTATAGAGATACCGGGTGTTCCCAGATCGCTGGACTAGCAGGCGTTGTAACAGGCGGCTCACCGACGGGGCCACTCGTCGCCCAGCGCCACGTCGTCGGGAGGCAGTCCCACATTCTGGGACACTTCCGTCGTTGTTTCTTTCGACGTGTCGTCCGTGTCGATGACGATGAGACCCGCAACGATCCACCGCAACCGACCCGCTCGCACACGTATCGTCTCCTCACACGCCGACACCCGTCTGCCGGACGTGGTTTCACGTCACTCGGCACCGAGACAGGAGGGTCTGTGATGGTGTCGTCGCTCGACGCGGTCCTCGCTGTCCACACGATCTTCGCGGCGCTGTGGACTGGTGGCACGCTCGTCCTCGCCGGTGCCGTGCTGCCAGCAGCCCGCAACGAGTGGCTCTCGACGCAGGCACTATCCTTTATCAGCCGTCGGTTTCGGTCGCTGACGATCGTCTCCGTCCTCGCGTTACTGTTTACCGGTGGGCATCTCGCCGGGACGCTGTACACGGCCGATCAGCTCCAATCGACCGGGCGCGGCCACCTCGTCCTGGCGATGGTCGGCCTGTGGCTGCTCCTCGCCGTCGCCCTCGCCGGTGGCTTCCGCCAGCTCGTCGGTCTACCGGCGGACCGATCGGCGGCACGTGCCGCGACGAACGCCCGCCCGTGGTTTCTGGTTGGAAGCCTCGCTTCCCTCGTGCTCTTGATCATCGCCGGACTGCTCTAGGAGGAGCCTGCGTGCCCACGTCTCGCCGGGTTTCTCGCCCCGAATCTTGATACGCTCGCTCCCGAGAGCACACCCATGGGCACGTTCCGCAGCGTCACCGAGGACGAACGGGCGACACACCAGCGGATCAAAGATCACGTCTGGGGCGACGGCGGCGTCCCCGATCCGGACGAGACGGTGCCGCGGGCGCTGGGCGAGCGGTGGGCCTACGTCGAAGACGGGCGGTTCCGCTCGATCTGTGCGCTGCTGGAGATCGACGTGCGTCTCGCGGGCGCGTGGCGGACGATCGGCGGGATCAGGGGGTTCGTCACGCCGCCGGAACACCGCGGGCAGGGATACGGACGGCGGCTCCTCCGTGCGGCCGTCGCGGAGTTCGCCGACCGCGGACTGCCCTACGCAGTCCTGTGGCCCGCGTCGATCGACTACTACCGGGAGCGTGGGTGGGGACTGGTCCACACCGAGACGGCCTACGCCTTCCCTCCCGAGGCGATGGCCGATCCCGGCCCGGCGGGACGCTTCGAGCGCGTCGGCCCGGACGACTTCGGACGCCTCGAAGCGGTGTGGGAGGCCGACGCCAGCGACTACGAGCTGGCGCTCCGACGGACCGAGCGGTGGTGGCGAGAGCGGGTGCTCGACGACGCGTGGGCCTACACCTGGACGCCGGACGGGGACGACGAGCCCGCGGGCTACGTCGTCTACAGGCTCGATCGGGACGCCGAGACGCTGACCGTCGAGGAGCTGGCCACCCGGAGCGAACGGGCGCGCCGACAGCTGCTTGGCTTCCTCGAACGCCACGCTCCACAGGCCGACCGCGTGGAGTGGGCGTGTCCGCGGGAACGCCGGCTGCTCAGAGAGGCCGCCGACCCCGACGCCGTCGAGGCGTCGGTCGAGCCGGGGGCGAGCGGGTACGTCGTCGACGTACCGACGGCGATCGAGACGCTCCCAGCCGAGCGGGGGCCGGCCGAAGCGGTGACGATGGAAGTGACCGATCCGCTCGCGCCCAGCAACGACGGACAGTTTCGAGTCGAACCGGACCTGACGTGCCGGCGACTCGAACCCGGAGCGACGATCGACGAGCCCGGTCTCGTGGTCGACTCGGCCGTCCTGGCACAGTTGTACGTCGGAACGCTGTCGATCGAGACGGCGGCGGCCCGCGAGGTCGTCACTGCGACCGACGACGCCGTGGCTGCGCTGAGCGGGACGTTCGGGGCGCGAGACGTGTACGTGAGCGATTTCTTCTAGCGGCGAAAACGAAAGTGGGGTGGGATGGTTGGGGGGATGTGGGGGTAGCACCCAGTTGGGTGCGTTTACTCTTGCGTCCTTGATAGTTAAGAGCTTTTTGGCACGATGTGAAACGCACACGCCGGTCGCAGGAGCGAACATGTCCCGTGTCCCAGGACCAAAGAATAGAGGGGGTAACGATCACCGAGAATCCGGAGGCCGCCATCCATTAGTGAGCCCGCGACGTAGAGAGCGGCAGTGACGACCGTTCCCGACAGCGATACGGAGCCGCCGACGGTCCGTCCCGCGACGCGGTCGGACCTGCTGGCGGTCCATCGGATCGAGTCGGCCGCGTTCCCACAGCCCTGGCCGTTCTCCGCGTTCGAGAGCTACGTCGGCGAACCCGGCTTTCTGGTCGCCGTCGACGAGCGCCACGACGAGCCCGAACTGCTCGGTTACGTCGTCGCCGACACCGTCCCCAACCACGGGACGCCGCTGGGCCACGTCAAGGACCTCGCGGTCGAGGAAGCGTACCGCGGGCAGGGGATCGGTCGACGACTGCTCCGGCGTGCCATCGACGTGCTCGAAGACGCCGGAACAGGGTCGGTCAAGCTCGAAGTCCGAGTCGGTAACACGGCCGCACGCTCGCTGTACCGGTCGTTCGGCTTCGAACACCGCCGGACGATCCCCAACTACTACGGCAACGGCGAGGACGCACTGGTGATGATCCGGGCGCTGGACGATGGATGATCGACAGTTTATACCCGTCTCGGGCACTCTGTCCCCGTATGGGCTATGCCTGCCCCGTCTGCGAGGAGCCACAGGCCGACGCCGGCCACCTGGCGAACCACCTCGCGTTCACGGCGCTGACCGGCGGCGGCGACCACGAGGACTGGCTCGACGAACACGTCCCCGACTGGGGGGACCACGGCGAAGACGAACTGGCCGCCGAGGTCGTCGAACTGGCCGCGGAGACGGAGTTTCCCTTCGAGGCCGGCGGCCACGACCACCAGCACGGACAGGGCCACGGCATCGATCCCCAGCAGGCCCGCGAGCGCGCCAGCGGGGAGCTCGACGACGAGGCAGCTGAGATTCTCGAAGAAGCGCGCGAGATGACCGAGGCGATGCAAGAGGAGGACGCGGAGCGCTCCGAGTCGGCAGACGAAACCGAGTAGTCCCCGCCAGACCAAGCGAGGGTATGCACACCGAGGGGACGTTTCTACCGGAGACCGCCAGAGAGGCACGCGAGCGCTACGAGGCGCTTGGCTCGACGGCACAGGTCGTCGTCAAGGCCGTCGCCAAGTCGATGGCGTTCGACAGCGAGGAGTACGACGAGCGGGTGACCAGCGACGTCGTCGAGACGGCCCGCGAAGCCATGTTCGGCGAGGCCCTGGAGGTGCGAGTGGGCACCCGTGAGGCGTTCGACGAGTGGCGCGAGTCGGCCGACCACGAGGTCGAGGTCGTCGGTGCCGACAACGTCGACGCTGTCGCCTGGCACGCCCCGCCCTTCGCCGAGCAGGCCGTCGCGGCGACGTTCCAGGAGGAGGAAGCGGCCGCCGTCGCGACGCTGCGTCGACAGGCCGTCGCTCGGATCTACCAGGACGTGGTCTGATGCGGACGGTCACCCGGAACCTCCTGCTCGGAATCGGGGTCGTCCTGGTCCTCTTGCTCGCGCTGGGGGCAGCGCCGTCGCTGCTTCGCAGCGGCGATCCCTACTACGTGAGTGCGACGCCGGTCGGCGAGGTCGACGCCAACGAGACGAACGTCACCGCCGGACCGAACGCGACGGCCGTCGGCGGCGACACGCTCTCTGAGCGGACCCACCCGTTCACGACGGCGGCCATCGCCGACGCGGGCGCGAATCAGACCGGCTACTCCGAACCCTACTGGCGGGGCCCGGTCGGGATCAAGGGCGCGTTCACGCACTCGCCGTTCGACGAACTGGCGGCGCTGCGCCAGCGCAACCCACGCGCGGCCGACGGCGAGTCGGTGCGGCTGGCACACAACGGGACGCTTTATCGCGTCGGCGTCACACAGGACCGACCATGACACGCGAGCCGACCCACGAGTGGCCGATCGTCGACTCCGAGACCGAGTACGAGACCGGCTGGTACACCGGCGGCTACGATCGCGTCCGACAACCGGACGGGAGCGAGAAGGCGTACTACTGGGCCGAGCTACCCGACGCCGTCGTCGTGGTCGCTCGCAGCGGCGACGAACTGCTCCTGGTCGATCAGTACCGGCCGACGATCCGCGAGCAGTGTCTGGAGCTGCCGGCGGGCATCGTCGAGGACGGCGAGTCCTACACCGAGGCAGGTCGGCGCGAACTCCGCGAGGAGACCGGCTTCGAGGCCGCTGGCGTCTCGCTGCTGGAGGAGTTCTGGTGTTCGACCGGCGTCCTCAGACACCGGCGAGGGATCGTCTTCGCCGAGGGACTGGAACCGGTCGAGTCGGACCTCGACGACAACGAGTTCCTCACAGTCACGACCGTCCCCATCGCAGACGCACTGGACGTGGCCCGCAACGAACCGGCCAACGACGCCACGATCGAGGGGATCTTGCTCGCGCGAGCGGAGGGGCTGTTGTGAGCGAGGAGCCACGAGATCCCTGGGACCGACCGGATCCCGAGTGGCCGGTCCGAGAGAGCGTCGTCGTCTGGGAGACCCCCTTCTTCGAGGCCGGCTACGACCGGGTCGAGCGGCCGGACGGAGCGCTCGCGGACTACTACTGGCTGGAGCCGTCCGACGCCGTCATCGTCGTCGCGCCGACCGAGGACGACGAACTCGTCTTCGTCGAGCAGTACCGCCCGCGGTTCCGGCTGCGGTCGCTGGGACTCCCCGCTGGCGGGATCGACGACGGCGAGGAACCCATCGCGGCCGCCCGCCGTGAACTCCGCGAAGAGACCGGCTACCGCGCCGAGGAACTCAGCTACGTCGACTCGTACGTCCCCTCCGGGTGGACCCGCTACGTCCGACACGTCTTTTTCGCGACGGGGCTGGTGGCGGGTGAGCCCGACCCGGACGAGGGAGAAGTCATCGAGACCCTGACGGTCCCCGTCGACGAGGCCGTCGACGTGTTGCGGTCACGGGAGGGGCCGGTCAACGGCTTCGCGCTCACGCCGATCCTGCTCGCTCGCGAGGACGGGCTGCTGTAGTCGTCGGCGACGCACCCTCCCAGAACAGCCACACAGTGCGAGTATCGACCGTGAGGCGTAAGGGAGCCCAGCACCCAGCGTTCGGTAATGGACGGGGAAATCGGCCACGAGGAGCTGGAAGCGATACTCGAAAACGGCACCGACGCGCGCGTCGTGGACATCCGTTCGCCCGGCGCGTACGAGCGGGGACACATCCCCGGCAGCGAGAACGTCCCGCTCCAGCAGCTGGTCGACGACATCGAGCAGTTCGCGGGCGCGGAGCGGGTCGTGACGGTCTGTCCGCACGGGAAATCGAGCGTCCAGGCCGCGCGGCTGATCGCCTCCTACGAGGAGTTCTCCGGCCGAGCCGAGAGCTTCGGCCCCGGCCTGTCGGCGTGGGACGGACCGATCGAGAGCGGACGCGGCGAGGCGGAGACGGCGGGCGAGGGCGCGGGAGCGCCCGCCGACGAGGGGCCAGACGCCCCGTTCTAGCGCCGGCCGGTCAACGGCCGACTTATGTGTTCTGCCCGCCGTACCGTAGGCAATGACTGTTCGACACGACGGGCTCGCCGTCGAGTGGCTCGGCTACGCCACGATCCGGCTCGCGGGCGAGGAGACGGTCGTCTACTTCGACCCGGGACGGTACGGCGTCCTCACCGGCGAGTGGGAGCCCGACGAGGCGGGACTGAACCACCCGCCGGGACGCGACTACCGGCCGGAGGACGGGGACGTGATCTGTGTGAGCCACGTCCACCACTACGACCCCGACGGCATCGAGCGGGTGGCGAGCGAGGACGCGACCGTCGTCGCCTTCGAGGGGATCGACGGGCAGGACCGCGAGCGCGGGCTCGCGCCGATCACCGAACTGCCCTACGAACTGCGGACGGTCGACGCGACGACGAGCCTCTCGGTCGACGGCGTCTCCGTCTGGTCGACGCCGGCCCACAACGAGCCGGACGGCCCCCACACGCGTCCGGACGGGACCCCCTACCACCCGGAGGGGTTCGGCTGTGGGTTCCTCGTCGACGTGGAGGGGACGCGGGCGTTCTGGCCGGGAGACACCGACGTGTTGCCGGGCCATCGCTCGGTCGACGTGTCGCTGTTCTGCCCGCCGATCGGCCAGCGGTTCACGATGGACCGCCACGAGGCCGCGGGGCTGGCCGCGACCATCGAGCCGAACCTCGTCATGCCGGTCCACTACAACACGTTCTCGACGCTGGCGACGGACTCGCGGGCCTTCGCGGCCGACGTGGCGGCCGCTGGCGTCCCGGTCGTACTCGACGAACAGTGACCGCCCCTCGCGAGTCGAGAGTGGTGGCTCTGGTGAAAGCTCTCGTCAGAAAGGGCTCAGAGGGGGTAACGTTTCGTCATTGCCACCGACGAGAGGTAACGGGTCACCGGTAAAAAGGCCAGCGTGTTCGGGAGCCGGCATCGACTCGGCGACGGCACCCGGTCGTGGAGTCTCGACACCCACAAGAGCCGGCGAGGCGGCCACACTGTCGGCCACGCGTCTTTCGAGGAGTTCGTTGGCTGGACGGGCCACGATCTTGTACCAGTTACAGCCGACAGTATCAGTTCTCCGGCGGTGCCAGCGAGACGAACTCCAGTCCCTTCTGGGCCAGGAGCTCGCGGGCACGGTCGGTGACCGACGGAGCGACGAGGATCCCCCGGATCTCGGCCTCGTCGTGGAGATCGCGCCCGAGCGCCTGGACGTACCGGTCGAGCTGTCCGACCGCGTCCGGTCCGACGCGCCGTCGTTTCAGCTCCACGACGACGGTCCGCCCGTCCGCGTCCTCGCCGTAGATGTCGATCGCACCGGCGGGCGTCGACCGCTCCGTGGCGAGCGGGGTAAACGCGGGTTCGAGGAGGTCGGGATCGTCGAGGATCCGCTCGCGCAGATCCGCCTCCGTCCCGGTCAGCGACAGGTCGGTGGGGTCGGTCACGTCGAAGACGCCGACGTGGGCTAGCGACTCGAAGGCGATCGAGAGCAGTTCGTCGGGCGAGGACCGCTCGCTCTCGACGACGAACTCGCCCTCGACCACGCGGACCGCGTGCGCACAGCCCGGCGGCTGCCAGTTGACCGGCTGCTGGCCCTCGTCGGTGTGGACCAGCGCCGCGCCGTCGGGTTTGAGCATGACGTGGCGATCGCCCGGACCCAGCGTACTCGTCGCGCGTCCGTCGTAGTCGACCCGGCAGCGGCCAAACAGCGTCACCAGCGCTCCCGCGTCGATCCCCCGCTCGACGAGGTCACCGGCGGCGTCGAAGTCCGGGTCAGACAGCGTCTCGGTCGCGTCCCCGTGGGTCGTCACGCTCGGCCGTAGTCAGTCGGGTCGTAAAAAGGACGCGTCGTCGATCGGGTACAGCGGTGCCAGTCGCGCGAGCGTCTCCCAGAGCGCACGGCGTGCGCGCTCCGGAGACAGTTCCCCGGCGTCGACAAGCTCGCCGAGTCGGTCCTTGGCGGTGACCAGCGTCCGACGGAGCCGTTCCTCGTCGGCCGTCGGGCCGGCGACGGCGAGGGGCTCACCGCCGTCGAGACCGAGCGGACAGACGAGGTAGGTGCTGGTCTCGTCGGCGGGTCCGACGACGACGAGAGCCTCGATCGTCGGGTCGACGGCCGCCAGCACGTCGGCGGGGGCCAGCTGCCGGGCCAGCGGTCGCGGATCGACGCGTGTCCCGACGGCGTCGTCCCGGCTCGAAGCGAGGTCGAACTGGTGGGCGATCCGGTCGGGAACGGGCGGGACCTGTGAGCGGTCCCGTCGGCCACCGAACGGCGTCTCGGGCGTGATCGCAGCGGCCAGCCCCGTCCCCCAGTGTGCGTAGTGGAGACGGTAGTCGTCGCCGTCCAGGTAGGCGACCAGTGCGCGGTGTGCCATGGCGTCGCTGGGCGCGTGTTCGCTGATAAACCCGCGCCGCCGATCGTGACACTGAATGGCACAATCCTCAAGTACGCACCCGTCGTAGTCGTACGTATGTTGGGGACCGAGTGGGTGTACGCCGCGATCGCGGGCCTGCTCTTCGCGCACCTCCTGACACTGCTGTATGCCTACCGGTCGAGCCGATCCGAGCCGGCCGCCGACGGCGTGTCCGACACCTCGTCGGTCGAAGTGGCCGATCGAGCCGACCGGAGCGTCTGTCGGTGCCCGGAGTGTGGCACCGAAAACGACCGTGCGTACCGCTTCTGTCGGCAGTGTGTCGCCGAGCTACCGAGTGCGCGGCTCCACGTCGAGCACCCCAGCGAGCAACAACAGCCCTACTGATACGACCGGCTGTACATCTGTGAACGATTTCGCCACCCCAGGGTGGCGAAGCTCGTCACGAAGGTACAGCCGGCAGTATGATCGCCGTCCCGAAAGTGGCGCTCCGGGCGAACCCGAACGGCGGCCGTGTCAACACACCGGTCGCGGGTCCAGCCCCATGGCGTCGAGACGCTGGGCGTAGTCGTCGTACGCGACGGCGATCGTCTCGGCGGCCGCCCGCTGGGCGCGGTCGGGCTCGGCTCCGAGTGCGACCACCAGCGCCGCCCCGTCGTCGGCGTCCTCGCCGTGGGACGACCGGACGGTGCGACACGCGTCGGCCGTGGCGTCGTCGCCCTCGTTGACGAAGAAGTTGATCGCCTGGAGGGTCGTCCGATCACCGACGAGGCCGGTCGCGACCAGCGCACCCGCCCGCTCGGCGTCGGCCGCGAGCCCCCGGAGGTGTTCGACGACCGGCCACGCCGTCTCCGTCGGCGGCTCGTCGAGGTCGGCCGAGAGAGTCCCGTATCGCGTTGCCGCGCGCTCGCTGGCCCGTTCGAAGGCGTCCGCCGCCGGGCCGTCTGCCTCGTCGGCCCACGCGTCGAAGACCGCTCGTCGGCCCGCCTCGCGTCCGGACAGCGTCGCACGGACGGTGGCGGGTTCGAGATTCGCGTCCGTCGCCGCGAGCAGTACCTTCTCCGAGCCGAGCCGGTCGAGTTTGGTCGCGCTGTCCGCACGGACCCGCTCGACGAACGTGTCGGCGTCCATACCGGAACGACGCGTCGACACACCTTAACCTCGGGGCCCGTGTCACATCTTATCACTCTCGGGGCCGTACGGACGGCTATGTCCGAGTCCTATCCCGACCCGCCGGTCGAGCCGGCGACGATCAGCCCCGAGACGCTGGCCGGACGGCTGGCCGACGGCGAGGCGGTTCGGTTGCTCGACGTGCGCGACCGCGACGAGTACGAGCGATGGCACATCGCCGGGCCGTCGGTGACGGCGACACAGCACTCGTTCGCGAAGGCCCTGCAGGCACAGGTCCGCGGCTCGGTCGACGAGCTGGCCGCACAGGTCGCGGGCGAGGGGCCGATCACGGTCGTCTGTGCCCGCGGGGAGGCGAGTGCCTACGTCGCGGGGCTGCTGACGGAGGCCGGCGTCGACGCGCACAACCTCGCGGGCGGGATGGACGGCTGGGCGCGCGTGTACGAGGCACACGAACTCGACGCGGACGAGGCGACGATCGTCCAGTACCAGCGACCGGCCTCGGGCTGTCTGGGCTACCAGATCGTCGCGGACGGCATGGCGGCCGTCGTCGATCCACTGCGCGCGTTCGCCGATCGGTACGCCGCGGACGCGACACGACGGGACGCGACGATCGAGTACGTGATCGACACCCACGTCCACGCTGACCACGTCAGCGGCCTGCGGTCGGTCGCGGCGGCGACCGGCGGCGAGGCGCTACTGCCCGCGAGAGCCCACGAGCGCGGCGTCGTCGACGACATCGGAACGCTTGCCGACGGCGAGACGCGCAGCCTGGGCGAGACGACGCTCCGGACGGTCGCGCTGCCGGGCCACACGACGGGGATGACCGGCATCGCGGTCGGGGACGTACTGCTGACCGGCGACAGCCTCTTTCTGGAGAGCGTCGCCCGCCCCGACCTCGAAGCGAGCGACGACGCGGCGGCGTTCGCCCGAGAACTGTACGCGACGCTGACCGAACGGCTGGACGCGTTCGACGACGAGACACTGATCGCGCCGGGTCACGTCGGCGAGCGAACGGTCCGGAACGACGACGGCAGCTACGCGGCGACGCTGGGCCAGCTCCGAGAACGGCTGTGGGCCTTCGCGGTCGACGAGGCGACGTTCGTCGAGCGCGTCACGGAGAACGTCCCGCCGCGTCCGGCCAACGCCGAGGCCATCGTCGCGGCCAACCTCGGCCGGCGGACGCCGAGCGACGACGACGCCTTCGAGTGGGAACTGGGGCCGAACAACTGCGCCGCGACGGCGGATTGATCCGGGTCGTCGTCGGTCCGTACAGGTCGATCCCACGGCGATGTACGCTTGCCCGAGAAAACGCCGACAATAGCCGGATAGTCGGGGCTACAGCGAGAAGCGACGCCGGATCACGTCGACGAGTGACTCCTCGTCGGTCGGTTCGTGCTCGCCGACGACGCCCGACCGGGGCGAGAAGACCGTCCGCTCGCCGTCCCGTGTCACCTCGATGAGCGTGTCCGCCTTCAGTTCGGCGAGGGCGTCCTCCAGGTGGTCGATGTCGGCGTCGACCCGCGACCGGAGTTCGAAGACGGTCATCCCGTCCTCGGGGCGATCTGCGAGGGCATCCAGCACTGCGACCTGCGTGTCGGGACGGTCGCGGTACTCCGGTTTCGCTCTCATACCGGGAGATAGTCGTGGAACCCCCTTGTGTTTGTCCCCGAGCGAGAGAGGCCGGCGGGCAACTCGCAGTCGTCCCAAGCAGTAGGCTTATCACTCGGAGCGGGCCATGTCGTGACAATGGGTCTCAAATGCTCCGTAATCGGACATGCGTACGGAGAAACGACTGTCGAGCGCGACCGCGAAGAGCAGGGTAGCGAAGTCGTCATCACGATCCGAGAGGTCGAAACCTGCGAGCGGTGTGGCACCGAGCGCGTCGTCTCCGAGAACAAGGAGGTCACGGCGATCGAAACACCCGACGACGTCGAGACGACCGAAGAGACGGCGGCATCGGAACCAGAAGCGACGACGCCGGACACCGAAAGCGAGTCCGACGCGGCCGAAGAGAGCGAGCCGTCGGACGAGGAGCCCGACGACACCGAGGACGTTCCGGCGGCGGGCGAAGAGCTGTCGGCCTCGGAGATCATCGGCGGCGAGGAGACGCCGTCGACACCCGAGGCAGAGCCCGATACCGGCGCGGAGATCATCGACGCCGAATCCGACGAGCCGGTGTCCGAGGAGGGCGTCGACGAGGAGCTGGCCGACCCCACGGTCGACCCCGAGATCGGCGAGCAGGACGGCGACGAGCAGCTGGGCGGCGGAGCCCCCGCCGTCGACGACGAGGAGATCGACGCGGACGACCCCGACGCCGACGACGCCATGATCATCGACGAGGACGACGACGATCCCGTCGAGCAGGGCGGCCGCCAGCCCGGCGAGTGGCCCGAAGAGCCCGACACGGGCGACGACGAGTGGCAGCCCGACACGATCGGGACGATCGACGAGGACGACGAAGAGCAGGCCACGGAGACGACGACGCTGACCGTCCCCGACGGCCAGTTCCGCTGTCCGGAGTGTGACTTTACGACGCTGGTCGAGTCCTCGTCGCTGCGGCGTGGCGACTTCTGTCCGGAGTGTCACCGCGGCACACTCGTCCACGAGCCAGAAGACGAAACGCGAAAAGAGTAAGGCAGGGCCAGCACAAATCGACTTCTATGCGAGAGTACAAGATGCGACGCGGCGAGCACCTCGAAGATCGGGTTCCCGATATGGAGGCGTTCGTCGAGGACTACTTCGGCGAGATCACCGACACACAAGAGCGCAAGGGGAGCGACCTGCTGGTCGTCGACGACCCGGACAATCCGGTCTTCGATCGCGTCGTCGCCGGCACCGTCGAGTACAGCGGCAAGAAAGACAAGCTCGCGCTCCACATCGACGAGCGCGACGCCGAGGACGTCATCGCCGAGGGCAACGCCGACGCGGCACAGGAGGCCGTCACGGCCAAGAACGACTTCCTCGAAGAGGCGACCGGGCGCGACGCCAAGGCCCGCCGAGACTCGATGAAACGCTCCGTCGAAGACGACGCCGAAAAGCCCGACAGCGTCTAAGGAATCTTCTCAGCTCGTCGCACGCTATCGATCGATCGCGGACAGCCGCGCTACCCGTCAGGTTCAAGTAGCCCTATGACAAAGTGTACCATACGCCACGCCCGGAGGCGATCGAGAAGTATCCGGGTCACAGCGCACGGTGCGCGTGCGTGGCCGGCTGGCGCGGGTAGGGCCAGTCCGCCACGGCCCTGTCATAGTTTGGGGCGTCGCCCGTCGATCGGGGGACGCTCTTTCTCGTCGCTCCCGAGCCTCTGCCGCGGCCCGCGAGCAGATCACTCGGTGAGCCCGTAGCCCCGTTTGAACAGCGCGAGGTCGACGGCGAGGACGGCGACGGCGGCCCCGGTGAGCACGAGTAGCGAGGTCGTGGGCTCGATCTCGGTGACGCCGATCATGCCGTACCGGACGCCGTTGACCATGTACACCATCGGGTTGAACAGCGAGACGGTCCGCCACAGCGGCGGCAACACCTCCAGCGAGTAGAAGACTGCGCCGAAGAACACCAGCGGCCGGAGGATGAACTGGTTCATCACCGTCAGGTAGTCGAAGTCGCTGGCCCACAGCCCGCCGATCACGCCGAGTCCGCCAAACAGCGTCGTGATGACCAGGACGAACGCGATCAGGTACAGCGGGTGAGCCACCGAGACCGACGTAAAGACCAGCCCGACGCCGACGATCAGCAGCGAGGTGACGATCCCGCGCAGTGCGCTGGCCGAGACGTAGGCGGCGACGACGCTGCGATGGGACATCGGCGAAGTCGTGACGGCCTGGATGTACTCGTTCCAGCGGCCGTGGAAGATCGTGAACGACGCGTTCTCGAAGCTGTCCGAGATCGCGCCGAGGACGACCAGGCCAGGCAAGACGAACTGGATGTAGCTGACGCCCGCGATCTCGCCGATCCGGCTGCCGAGGATGACCCCGAAGACGGCGAAGTACAGCGTGTTCGTGATGATCGGCGGCAGGAAGGTGTTGTACGGCCGCCTGACGAAGCGCAACACCTCCCGGCGGACGAGCGTCAGGAGTTGCGTGGCGGTTCGGTTCACGCGTCGACCTCCATCTCGACCTCGGTGTCGCCGCCGTGGTCCGCCCGCGTCATGTCGACGAACACCTCTTCGAGGGAGGCTCGGCGCACGTCAAGCGACGTGACGGTGTGGCCCGCCGCTTCCAGGTCGCGCATGATCGCCGGGGCGAGAGAGCTCCCGCCGGCCGCCGAGACGAGCAGCGTCTCGTCTTCCATGCGGGCGTCTCGCGCGCCCTCGACAGAGAGGGAGGGGGCAGTCGCGGGCGGCGATTCGAGGCCGATCTCGACCGTGTCGGTGCCCCGTTCCATCAGCTCGTCGGGGGTCGCGACCTCGACCTTCCGGCCGTCGTCGACGATCGCCACCCGGTCACAGAGGCGCTCGGCCTCCTCGATGTAGTGGGTCGTCAGCAGGATCGTCGTGCCGCCGTCGTTCATGCGGTTGATGATCTCCCAGAGGTCGTGGCGCAGCTGTACGTCGACGCCCGCCGTCGGCTCGTCGAGGATCAGCAGGTCTGGGTCCGACACCAGCGCGCGGGCGAGCATGAACCGCCGTTTCATCCCGCCGGAGAGCCAGTCGAAGCGAGTGTCGCGTTTGTCCCAGATGCCGACGGTCTTCAGGGCGTCCTCGGCCCGCTCCTCGGCCTCGGCCTCGGAGACGCCGTGGTAGCCCGCCTTGTGCTCTAAGACCTCGTGGATGGGGAAGAAGCGGTCGACGTTGTACTCCTGGGGCGCGAGCCCGATGGCGTCGCGTGCCTCGCGGTAGTCGTCCTCGACGTCGTGGCCGAAGACCGTCGCCTCGCCGCCGTCGGCGTCGACCAGTCCGACGAGCGTGTTGATGAACGTCGTCTTCCCGGCACCGTTCGGTCCGAGCAGGCCGAAGAACTCGCCGGACTCGACCGTCAGCGAGAGGCCGTCCAGCGCCTGCACGTCACCGTAGCGTTTCGTCAACTCGCGGGTGCGAATTGCGGGTGCAGTCATTACCCTCACCAGTCGTTCGAGGCGGTTAAGGGGCGTGAAACGCTCGGTGGCGTAGATCGTACGCGACAGAACGACGGCGAAAGGAAGAGCGAGTTACTGGCCGAGGCGTTCGCGGCTGATCCCGACGCCGGCCGGCGTGATGATGAGCTGGTCGTCGTCTTTCTGGACGATGTCGCCCCCGACCTCGTTGACGACCCGTTTGAGTTCGTCGGTGATGTGTTCCATCGTGCGGTCCTGCGTGCTGTGGCGCGTGATGTCGGCCACGACGATGTCGCCGTCGTAGACGGCGTCTTTGATCTCGACGACGTCCTGTTTCTCGCCGATGCGTGCGATTCGGACCTGACGGTCGACCTCGACCGCGTCGTCGAGGTCGTCGGCAGACAGTTCGACGTAGTCCTCGGTGGCCCGCGAAGAGCCCGACTCGCCCAGTATCTTGCTCATCAGTCCCATACCCACTGTGGGGGTCGCCGGTGGTTTAGGCTTTACGTCAGACGGAACGACTCGGCCACCGAGATATGGTAGTGTTCAGGTCAGCTGATTCCATGCGAAGCTGAATGATCTGAGCCAGTCGTCAGCTGTGTCTGGATCGACGTGGCTAAAACAGTTTGAGAGCGAAGAGGTTCGTCTTTTCACTTCTCGAAAGACACGTTCGACGCGGTTCCGATTTCCATGCTCTTGGTATTTGAAATCGAGACCGTGACGTGAACACGCGTCTTTCAACGGAGTCGCACCATCGACGAGAAACACGGCGTAGCACAGTCGTGTGATGGATTGCTGCCGGACCGGGATTCAAACCAACGTCGAGCACGGCGCTGGGAGGGCGAGACGAACCCCATCGGTGACCGTGGTCCGTGGTACACCGACCCTCGGAAGTATTATCCGTCCCCCTCTCATGGGTACAATCGCAATGGCAACCGGTACTGTTGATTTCTTCAACGACACGGGCGGTTACGGCTTTATCGAAACTGAGGACGCTGACGACGACGTGTTCTTCCACATGGAAGACGTGGGCGGCCCGGACCTCGAGGAAGGCCAGGAGATCGAATTCGACATCGAACAGGCCGACAAAGGCCCCCGCGCGACGAACGTCACCCGACTGTAAGTCGGTCGCTTTCGTCAGCGGTCTCGGAGTGCGCGCTCGGCCGTAATCGCCGTTCTGCGTCTCTCCGGCAATTTTCGTTTCTATGAACCGGCCAGCGACGCCGAAGCCGTTCGGTGTCTCACGTCCGGTTCGCCAGTGGACTTAACAGCGCGTCGTGAGATCGTTCGAACATGTCCGAACACGTCCGCGCGAGACTACTGGCGGGAAACCGGGCCCACGTCGAGAGCCGGCCGGCGGGCTACTTCGACGAAGTCCAGGAGGAACAACACCCGGCCGCCGTCTCGATCTGCTGTGCCGACTCGCGGGTCTCACAGGAGGGGATGTTCGACATCGACGGCCCCGGCTGGCTCTTTACGCCGAGCAACATCGGCAACCAGGCGTGGGACGTCGTCGACGGCCAGAAGGTCGTCAACGGCAATCTCCTGTATCCGATCGAGTACACCGGCACGAGGACGATCGCGGTCGTCGGCCACACCGGCTGTGGAGCGGTGACGGCGGCCTACCACGCTGGCACGGGATCGAGTCACAGCCACCCCAGCGGGATCGCGAAGTGGATCGACACGCTGGGTTCGGTCGTCGCGGACGGTCTGGAGGCCGTCGACACGGACGCCGACGAGGCGACCGTCGTCAACCGACTCGTCGAGTACAACGTCGACCGACAGGTCGCCTTCCTCCAAGAGGCCGAGGCGATCCCAGACGACGTGTCGGTGTACGGGTTCGTCTACGACCTCCACGGCGCGTACGACGGCCCGCGCGGGCGGACGTACCTCGTCAACGACGACGGCGAGACCGATCCGAAGGCAGTGCGGGCAGCGCTCGACGAGGGAGACGAGGAGTACGCACAGCGACTCACTTCGTAGTCGGGCGCTCCGTCGGCTCGGCCGCGTCGGACCCGCGAGCGGCGTGTTCGTGGTGCCAGTACACGCAGCCGGCAAAGAGGAGGACGACGCCGACGAGGGGCGGCTGGGCGATCGAGAACAGCGCGCGTGCCGTGGCCTCTAGCGTCGCGGCGGTCTCGGCCGGGAGCGGTGCGACGACCAGCAACTGCTCGACTGACGGGTACGAGATGATCGCGGAGAGGCCGAGCGTCCCGGCGAGAAAGAGCCTGCGGACCCGCCCCGGCTGCAGGCGATAGAGGACGACCAGCAGCGGGTAGTACAGCAGCGAGTAGTAGAACGGCTCCAGTGGCAGGTACGCGAGCGCGGCCAGCAGCGTCGCGAGGAGCCCGACCAGCCGTCCGACCTCGGTCCGCAGGTCGTGAAGCGACGCCAGCACGACCGGGACCAACAGCGCCAGCGCGACGGCAGCGAGCGCGTCGGGAGACAGATCCGGAGCGAGTGCAGCCAGCGGCCGCCGAATCGTCACGAACATCGCCGACGGATCGAGGCCACCGGAGAAGGCTTCTGCCTGCCGCTCGCCGGGGACGACTTCGGTGAAGAAGGTCCGCGTCGGCCCGACGCCGAACACGACCAGCCCGGCCGCGATCGTCCCGAGTCCGGTCGCGACCGCAGCGCCGACGGCACGCCAGGACCGCTGGGCCAGGAGCCAGAGCCCGACCACGGCCGGGAACAGCTTCACCGCCCCGGCCAGCGCGAAGGCCCCGCCGGCACGCAGCTCACGGTCACCCGCCAGCAGTCGCGCGCCGACGGCGATCGCCAGGGCCAACTGGAGGTTCACTTGTCCCATCACCAGCACCGGCACCGAGTGGATCGAGCCGAGGACGACCCCACCCACGAGCAGGCGGTCCCGCCGAGCCAGCGCGACACCGGCGTCCTCGATGGCACGGACGATCACCACCGCGAGGACGGCCGCAGTCACGAGGTTGCACGCGGTCTGGAGCAGGTACGCACCCAGCGGGCTCCCGGTCAGGACGTGCGGGACGAACGCCAGCAACACCAGCGGCGGATAGATGTATTGAAAGGTCGGGTGAGAGGGGGGCGTCACGGCGTAGGGGTCCCCGCCGGCCAGCAGCGTCGTGCCGGCGTGGTAGTACACGTCGGTGGCGACCGCCACCTGTGCGGGGCGAAGCAGCGGCACGGCGAGCAGGTAGACCAGTCCCGCGACGATCGTGGCCGCGAGCGTCGCCCGCACCGCTCTTCGCTCGTCGGTCACTGTGAGTACTTCGTGAGTTCCGTCAGCGGGACGAGCCGGTGTTCGACCGTCGGCTTCGTGTATCCGGCCGACTCCTCGGTGACGCCGGCAGTGTACACCTCGACTTTCTGCTGGAGCACGTGGGGCTCACCCTGCTTGTTCTTGATGATGTCGACCGATTGCCACGCCTCTGATTCCATGCCCGTTCTGAGAGTGGCGACCTACCTCATACTTGCGGTGGTCACTACCCCCGACCGATCAACGAGTCGGCTCCCAGCGCCAGATGATCGCGACCAGTACCACCACGCCGACGACGGGACTGACGCCTCCGTCACCCCGACCACCCACGGTCGTCATCGTTCCGTCAGCCGGCCTCGAACGCGTTCAACCATCGTTCGAGATCGAACGGTGAGACGGTCAGTCGCGGTCAGTCGGCCGTTTCCAGCAGCGCCGCGGGCGGCTCGCCGGGAAGGTCGTCGCGGTCGTGGGGCGCGTCGAAGTCGGGCTCGGGGCCGGCCGGGACGATCCGCTTGGGACTCACGTCCGGGTGGGTCGTGTAGTAGTGCTCTTTGATGTGGTCCATGTTCACCGTCTCGCTCACGCCCGGCGTCTGGTACAGGTCGCGCAGATACGGCCAGAGGTTGTCGTACTGCTCGATGAGACGGCGATTGCACATGAAGTGGGTGTGGTACACTTCGTCGAACCGCACCAGCGTTGTGAACATGCAGATGTCGGCCTCCGTCAGCCGGTCGCCAGCGAGGTACCGCTGGTCGGCCAGCACCGCGTCCCAGTGGTCCAGCGCGTCGAACAGTTCGTCGACGGCGTCGTCGTAGGCCGCCTGACTGTCGGCGAAACCGGTGCGGTAAACGCCGTTGTTGATCGGCTCGTAGATCTCGTCGATGATCCGGTCGACCGCCTCGCGGTAGCCCTCCGGGTAGAGGTCCACGTCTCTGGTCGCGACTGAGTCGAACTCGGTGTCGAGCATCCGAAGGATCTCTTCGGACTCGTTGTTGACGATCGTCTCCTCGCGTTTGTCCCACAGCACGGGGACGGTCACTCGACCCGTCATCTCCGGGTCGGCGGCCTGGTACACCTCCCGCAGGTAGTCGCTGCCGTTGACGCTGTCCTCGGTACAGCCGGCCTTTTCTGGCGTGAACTGCCAGCCGTCGTCGCCGCGGAACGGATCGACGTAGTCGACGGAGATCGCGTCTTCGAGCCCCTTCAACGACCGGATCAGCAGCGTTCGGTGAGCCCACGGACAGGCCAGACAGACGTAGAGGTGGTACCGGCCGGCCTCGGGCTGGAAGCGTGCGTCGGGATCGTCCTCGATGCGGTCTCGGAACGACGTGGTACCCCGCTCGAACTCCCCGTCGTCGTTCGTCGTCTGATAGGCGTCGGTGCGCCACTCCCCGTCTACGAGCATATTCATCGTACTCTCTCTTGGGGCTACACGTTCAAAAACGGCCCAGTGACACGCGGGTTACCGTGCAACAGCGACACACGGAGACGCCGGGAGTTCGAAGGCTTAATACGCTCGCTCGGCCACGTATCCGCCAAGAGTATCTATGTCGGACAAGCCAGCCTCGATGTACCGGGAAATCAACAAGCCCTCGTACACGCGCCGCGAGTACATCACGGGCATTCCCGGTTCGAAGATCGCACAGCACCAGATGGGTAACAAGGACGCCGACCCCGAGGACTACCCGGTCCAGATCTCCCTGATCGTCGAGGAAGAGTGCCAGCTGCGCCACGGTTCCATGGAGGCCTCGCGCCTCTCGGCGAACCGCCACCTCATCAAGGAGTTCGGCGAAGGCAACTACAAGATGACACTGCGGAAGTTCCCCCACCAGGTCATCAGAGAGAACAAACAGGCAACCGGTGCCGGGGCCGACCGTGTCTCCGACGGCATGCGCCAGGCCTTCGGGAAGATCGTCGGCACCGCCGCCCGCGTCCAGGCCAACGAGCGTCTGTTCACGGCCTACTGCGAGGTCGACCAGGCCGAGGAAGTCAAGGAAGCGTTCCGCCGTGCGTACAACAAGATCACGCCCCCGTGCCGCATCAAGGTCGAACGCGGCGAAGAGCAGCTGATCGCCTGATCTGAGGCGTCGCTGGCGGATTTCTCCCACCTCGCGCTTCGATAGTCAGTTTTCTCCACGCCGAGCGTCAGATTCAGGGGCACAGCACCGAAGAGCAACGTATGCTCAGGCTGGCCGTGCCGACGAGAGCCGAGACGTTCGATCGCATGCGCGAGCCACTGGCCCAGCGTGGGATCGAAGTCTCGCACGTCCGGACCGACGAGCGGACGGTCTCGCTCGCCGACTCGCCGTTCGACGAGTACGACGCAGGCTTCGTCTTCCCGCCGCGACTCGCCGAGGGCGGCGTCGCCGATGCACTCCTGGACGTGCCGTGGGTCAACGACCGCGAGGCGATCTTGCGTTCCCGACACAAGGGCGAGGCACTCGCCCACCTCTCGCAGGCCGGCCTCCCGACGCCCGAGACCGTCGTCGTCTCCAACCCGGTCGACGAAGCCGATCTCAGAGCAGCCTTCGAGCAGTTTGATCCGCCGGTGGTCGTCAAGCCCAACGCGACGACCCGCGGCGTCGGCGTCGCGAAGGCCCACGACCTCGACTCGTTCCTGGGCGTCTGTGACTACCTCGATCTGGTCCACGACTATCGGGCGACCGGCGACCAGTCCTTTCTCGTCCAGGAGTATCTCCCCGACGCACGGGACTACCGGGCGATGATCGTCGACGGCGAGTACGTCGGCGCGGTCGAGCGCCGCCTCCCCGAGGACGCACTGGCCAGCGGCCAGTGGAAGCACAACGTCCACCGCGGGGCCGAGGCCACCGGCGTGACGCTCGCGCCCGAAAAACGGGAACTGGCACGGCGAGCAGCAGCGGCGCTGGAGATCGACTATCTCGGCGTCGACCTCCTCGTGACCGACGATCGCACGGTCGTCAACGAGACGAACGCACGCCCGACGATCGACAGTGCCACCAAGTACGAAGCGGGGTTCTGGGACGACGTCGCGGCGCTGATCGAGACGACGGCAAAGAGCAAGTAGTCCAGCGATTCAGTTCAGACTGATATCGCTGGGATCTTCTGCACGGTCGAACGTCACTTCGAGAATACCGTTGTTGTACGTCGCGTTCGCGGAGTGCTCGTCGACGCGGGCCGGCAGCGTGATCTGGTCGTCGTAGTCGCGGTGGGTCCCGGCCGCTTCGATCGTCAAGACCGTACCGTCGCACTTCAGATCGATGTCGTCCTTGTCGACGCCCGGCACGTCGGCGACGACCCGGAGCTGATCGTCCGTCTCGTGTACGTCGAGGTGCATATCTGTGCCTCTCGAACCGCTGCCACCCTGTTCGATGTGGACGTCGCCCTCCGGTCCCATCACGTCGTTCATCATCCGCTCTAGCTCGCGGAAGAACTCGTCGAAGGGGTCGTCGCGGTCGTCGCGTCTCATCCTACCTACCCTAGACGGACGTTGGGGAATAAACCTTCGGCCCACCCGCTGGGAACCCAGAGGCCGGTCTGCAACGAGCACGGTCGAGGGCGACGAGACATGAACAGCCCGTATACGCGAACACACTGATGGGGCCCACATCGACGACTGTCTCTGTCGAGACGGTGTCTCGGACCGACCACCAGCACCGACTCCGAAACGAATATCACGGACATCGACACGACAAGTATGAACGAAACGGTTCGGTTACGATTGTTTGAGATCGGTTTTGATCGGGATATATTACCCGGACAACGTTCGGAGACGCAGCCACGAGCCTACACCGTGAATAGCGGTATAACGACGACACACCCCACAGATACAGCCCCATTGCCGGCGGAGAACAGAATTATAATACCAAATAAACTATCTTGCACCCATATATTGACAATCCGAATAGGATACCGGTCATTTCAGTGTGAACGACGACGGGTTGCGGTGCCAGACGTTGACAACAAGAGGTAACAGTACTGTATCACGCCCACTTCGAAAACCATTTACTGACGGTGGACGGGCTATGTACCATGAGCGAAGAAACCGTTCGCGTCGGAGTCAACGGCTTCGGCCGCATCGGTCGCAACGTGTTCCGCGCATCGCTGGACAACGACGCCGTCGAGATCGTCGGCATCAACGACGTGATGGAAGACGAGGAGATGGAGTATCTCGCCAAGTACGACTCCGTCATGGGACGACTCGACGGTGCCACCCTCGACGACGGAACTCTGACCGTCGAGGGGACCGACTTCGAGGCGGGCGTCTTCCACGAGACCGACCCGACCCAGCTCCCCTGGGAAGAGCTGGACGTCGACATCGCCTTCGAGTCGACCGGCATCTTCCGCAGCCACGAGGACGCGAGCCAGCATCTCGACGCCGGTGCCGACAAAGTCGTCATCTCCGCACCACCGAAGGGCGACACACCGGTCAAGCAACTCGTCTACGGCGTCAACCACGACGAGTACGACGGCGAAGACGTCGTCTCGAACGCGTCCTGTACGACCAACTCCATCACCCCGGTCGCGAAGGTACTGCAAGACGAATTCGGGATCGAGTCGGGCCAGTTGACGACGGTCCACGCCTACACGGGCACCCAAAACCTCGTCGACGGCCCCAACAGCAAGCCCCGCCGTCGTCGCGCTGCGGCCGAGAACATCATCCCGACGACGACGGGCGCTGCCCAGGCCGCGACTGAAGTCCTCCCCGAACTCGAAGGGAAACTCGACGGGATGGCCATGCGCGTCCCGGTCCCCGACGGTTCGATCACCGAGTTCGTCTGTACACTCGAAACGGACGCCACCGAGAGCGACATCAACGCCGCCTTCGAGGCCGCCGCCGACGGAGAGCTCGAAGGCGTACTGGGTGTCAGCGACGACCCGATCGTCTCTCGGGACGTGCTGGGCCAGCCCTACTCAACGATGGTCGATCTCGAGAACACGAACGTCGTCGGCAACCTCGTCAAAGTGCTGACCTGGTACGACAACGAGTTCGGCTTCGCCAACCGCATGCTCGACCTCGCCGAGTACGTCGCCGAGTAACGCCTCTTTCCAGCGACTTCTACGGTCTTCTCGATCGAACACACCGATTCGTCACTGAGAGTAGTCGAGCCGACGGTCGTGGTTCGAACTACTCTCCGCGTCTGTGCGTCGTAGAAAGCCAAGGGTCGGATTTGAACCGACGATGGGCGGCTCTGCAGGCCGCTGCGTTAGGCCGAACTCTGCCACCTTGGCGCAGTTTCAGGTAACGGGGTGGTTCGCTTAAGCGTAGCGGTCTCGGTTCGACACTCCTCCGTCGACGACTGCCGAAGGCGCTACGTCGACTCCCTCGACAAACGAAACTTCCGACCGCAACTGTCGCGTGTCTACGACCACAGACCCGCGTCGGAGCTGCCGATAGACACAGTGTCGCCACTTCTGGGCACGGAGAGACCGGGCACCACCGCTCCCCCGATCGATATGAAAAAAGCCCACAGCCAGAACGGCTGCGGGCTCTGTAGTATGAATAGCAGGCGGCGAACCGGCTTTCCCAGGGGTTCGCACACCCCAGTACTCACCGGAACGCTGGCAGGC
>Ga0207754_100229_pt1 | contig 27606 bp, 22 predicted proteins | sample A23E1SouthBayCA_FD_187728 | JGI IMG/M metagenome (GOLD analysis project Ga0207754, IMG submission 187728) | Aerobic enrichment media microbial communities from Eden Landing Ponds, California, USA - A23 E1 (SPAdes) | ecosystem: Environmental > Aquatic > Marine > Unclassified | place: Emeryville... | reverse complement strand
GGCCGCGGGCGAGACGGCGGTCGCAGTCGCCGACCGGTTCGGCGCGACACTCCACGTCGTTCACGTCCTCGAACCGATCGAACTGCCGCCGGATCTCGACGGAACCGAAGCGTTCGATCGTCAGGACAACGACGTGCCCGCGGGGATCGAAGCGATCGCAGCGGACGCGGGCGTCGAAACGCGTACGGCCACGCTCGAACGAGAGGAGTCCGTTCACCGCACGATCCTCGACTACGTCGACGAACACGGCATCGACTGCATCGTCATGGGGACCCACGGACGCTCCGGGCTCGAACACCTCGTGCTCGGGAGCGTCACGGAACTGACGTTGCGTCAGTCCCCGGTGCCGGTGATGACCGTCCACGAGGACACGATCGTCGATCCGACGTTCGATACCGTGGTCGTTCCGACCGACGGCAGCGACTGTGCCACAGCGGCCGTTCGCCACGCCATCGACCTGGCGACGTCGACGGGTGCGGCCCTGCACGTCGTCAACGTCGTCGACCTCGGAGCACTCTGGGGCGGGAGCGACGTCGCTGGCGTCCTCGATGCCCTCGAAGACGCCGGAGAGCGAGCGCTAGAGAGCGTCCGCGAGCGTGCGGAGGCCGCCGGTGTGTCCTCGGTGGTCGGATCGTGTCTCAGTGGGACTCCGCATCGAGCAATCGTCGAGTACGCCGAAGCGAACGACGCGGACTGTATCGTGATGGGGACCCACGGACGGACCGGGCTCAACAGGCTCCTCCTCGGGAGTGTGACCGAGTGGGTGATCCGACACACGGACGTCCCCGTCCTCGCGGTCAGGGAGGTGAGTGACGACTGACCGGTGTCTCGCCCTGGTCTGCTGGCGGGATACGGTGCTCGCTCTCGTCTCCGACGGTGCGCTCCTGGTCGTCGGTTTCGACGTGTCGACGCCCGTTCCCATCGCCGAGCACTCCGTCCGCGGAACGGCGTGGCTGTGACTCGGAGCGGCGACGTGGTCGTCCTCGGATCGCTGTGATCGCGTTCCAGCACGTGGCGACGACACCGTTCTCGGCCCCGTGGTAGTTCCATTGCGCAGCGATTCTGCCCCACGAAGATCGTTCTCCCCGGACCGGTGTGGATGGGGACACGTCCCGACACCGGGTGTACTGGACAGCCATCTGGGTAGTGATCGACCCCCACCGGCCTCCGGATGTCGCGAAGTGATAGGTTCATTGACGTGTGTCGGCTGCGTAGGACCGGTCGCTATGGATTTCGACGAATTCACCGGCGAAGTACAGCATCGACTCGAACTGCCGGGGACGGGTGAAGCGGTCCGTGTTATCAGGGCGACGCTCACGAATCTGGGCCGGCGCATACCCGAGGGTAACGCTGCGGACCTCGCGGCGTCGCTGCCCATGGAGATCAAGTGGTACCTGACCGGCGCGGTTCACGACCACGGCCAGCGCTTCGACTGGTCGGCGTTCGTCGAGCAGGTCAGCGAGATCGAGGGGACCGAACGGGCCGAGGCCGCCTATCACGCCCAGGTGATCGTCGATCTGGTCGCGACCGTCGTCCCGCCGTCGGATTTCCAGCAGTTGCGTGATCAGCTACCCGAGAGCGAAGACGACGAGAACTGGGGAAAGCTGTTCGGAGTGGTCGACGCCGGTGGCTGGAGCGAGGCGCGGGAAACCCAGACCGGCGGTCCCTCTTCGGGGGGCACGTAGCACACGGTATCGACGACATTCGCCGAGTCCGCGCTCACGGGGAATGTACAAGAGTCAAGCGTACGACAACTTTCACGTGTCCACCGCCGCACACGACCAGTCCGTCGAAGCGGTCCTCGATTCCTGCGACAGCGATCCGGACGGACTGACCACTGCGGAGGTCGAACGAAGACGCCACGAACACGGAGAAAACGAGGTAGCGCGGGCGAGCGACCGGACGGCCGTCGACATCCTCGTCGCCCAGTTCGACAGCGTTCTCATCTGGGTGCTCGTCGCCGCGGCGGCTCTCTCGGTGTGGGCCGGACACGCCGTCGACGCGGTGCTCATCACGGTCATCGTCGTCGCCAACGGACTGTTCGGCTACGTCCAGGACTACCGAGCGGAGGAGAGCCTCGAGTCGCTGCGGGAACTCACTGCCCCGACTGCGACCGTCCGACGTGACGGCCAGCGGACGAACGTCCAGACGACCGAACTCGTCCCCGGCGACGTCGTCGAACTGGCAGGGGGAGACGTCGTCCCCGCCGACGGTCGGATACTCGCCGAGCGCTCACTTGAGGTGGACGAAGCGACACTCACGGGCGAGAGCGTTCCCGTCTCGAAGGCCGTCGATCCAGTCGCCGCCGAGGTGCCGCTGGCCGAGCGCGAGTCGATGGTGTACAAGGGCACGAACGTGACCCGCGGGTCTGGCGAGGTGGTCGTCACGGCGACCGGGATGGACACGGAGGTCGGTGCTATCGCCACCGAGCTCGCGAGCACCGAGGAAACCGACACGCCGCTCCAGCGAGAACTCGACTCCCTCGGTCGGACGCTGGGCGTCGGCGTCGTGGTGCTCGCCGCACTCGTGGTCCCGCTGTTACTGCTTCGAGACACACCACCGGTCCAGGCCGGACTCACCGCCGTGTCGCTGGCCGTCGCCGCCGTTCCGGAGGGCCTCCCCGCGGTCGTGACAGTGACGCTCGCTCTCGGCGTCCGCAAGATGGCCGACGAGGAGGCGCTGGTTCGTCGCCTCCCCGCCGTCGAGGCGCTCGGCGCAGTCGACGTCATCTGTACGGACAAGACCGGGACTCTCACCGAGGGCCGGATGACTGTCAGCCGACTCTGGATGCACGATGCAGTGGTCGACGTGGACGATTCGGGGGTCCAGGGGGCGGACCACGATCGCGTCGAACTGCTGGCGCGCGCGAGTGCTCTGTGCAACGACGCGACGCTGGACGAGGGCGACCCGACCGAACGGGCCCTCGTCGCAGCGGCCGCGGACCTCGGATTCGACGTAGAGCGACTGCGCGACCGTCACCCCCGAACCGACGAGATCCCGTTCTCCTCGGAGCGCAAGTGGATGGGCACTGTCCACGACGACGTGGCGTACGTCAAGGGTGCCCCGGAGGTCGTCCTCGAGATGTCCGCACGGGTGCTCACGGCGGGGGGTCCCGAGGACCTGACGGCCGAACGCGCCGCCCGGATCCGCGAACAGGTCGAAGACTTCGGCGACGACGCGCTCCGGGTGCTCGCCGTGGCGACCACCGAGGACGCAGCCGCCGTCGACGAGGACCTGACGTTCCTCGGACTGGTCGGCATGATCGATCCGGCGCGTGCGGAAGTGGCCGACGCGATCGCGGCGACGAACCGCGCTGGCATTGACGTGAAGATGGTGACTGGCGACAACGCTCGGACCGCCGCCGCCATCGGCACCTCACTCGGTCTCGGCTCGTCGGTGGTCGAGGGTAGTGAGGTCGAGGCAATGGACGACGAGGAGTTACGCGACCGCGTCGAATCAGTCGACGTGTTCGCACGGACGTCGCCGGAGCACAAGGTCCGGATTCTCCGCGCCCTCCAGGCGAACGGCCACCTCGTCGCGATGACCGGCGACGGCGTCAACGACGCGCCGGCGCTGAAGAACGCCGACATCGGCGTCGCGATGGGCGTTCGCGGAACCGATGTCGCGAAGCAGGCCAGCGATATCGTCTTGCTCGACGACAACTACGCGACCATCGAACGCGCGGTCGAACGGGGACGGGCGATCTTCGACAACGTCTGGAAGTTCGTCGGCTACCTGTTGAGCGCGAACGTCGCCGAGGTCGCCACCGTCTTCGTCGCCTCGCTGTTCGGCTACCTGGTTCTCCCCGCGGTCCAGTTGCTGTGGATCAACCTGCTCACGGACGGCTTGCCCGCGCTCGCACTCGGTGCTGACCCCGAGAGCGGCGACGTGATGGACCGTTCGCCACGCGACCCCGGCCAGGGAATCGTGGACCGGCAGATGCTCGGTCTGATCGGGGGCTTTGGCACCATTTCGACCGCGGTCATTCTCGTCTTGATGGGCGTGACCCTCGACGGGGCAGGAGCCGTCACGCCGTACGTCATGACGATGGTGTTCACTGCGTTCGTCGTCCTCGAATTCGAGAAGCTGTACGTAATCCGGTGGCTTCGAGAGACGCCGACGCTCTCGAATCGGTGGCTTGCGACGGCTGTCCTGGGGTCGCTCACCCTACAGCTCGCTGTCCTGTACACACCCCTCAACGACTACTTCGGCACAGTCCCGCTTGGCCCGGCTGACTGGGGCCTGTTGGGAGGGGCGCTTGCAGTGGCGTTCCCGGCGTACCTCGTCGTCGCACTCGGGGTTCGGCGGCTGGCACCGCGAACGAACTGACACTCGTACTGCCGGCCGTCCGTCTGTCACGGCTGTCGTCACCGCGGCGGTGCGAATCTCTCGAAACAGTGATAGCCAGCAGTATCAGCGCCGTGTCTGCTCCGCTCGTCTTCGGCGGTCTCCCAGGACTCGTACACCTCGTTGACGGGCCATTCGTGACAGGCACCGGACGGTTCATGTGTGACGCTGTCGTCCGCGACTGTTCCCTTCCACAGACTGTGTGTCTCTCAGTCACCCAGCACACCTTTGTGTAAACAAGACTAGAAATTCCTCGGTACAGCAGTTCGCTGCGATATCGAAGTACAAGACGCCGTCCAGACAGCTGCTCTCTCCGTGTTCGGGGCCGTCACTCGACAGTGAACGCCGCGATCTGGTTGCCCATACCGACGACGAGGCTACCGCCGAAGGCGAGGGGGCGGACGGTCTCGGCCAGCAGGGTGTCGTGATACACCTTCGTCCCGTCGGTCGCGTCGAACCCGATCAGTTCGCGGTTGCGGTCCTCGCTCGTCGGCGTCACCCAGACGACGCCGCCGACGACGGCCGGCGATTCGTCGATTGGCTTCCCGATCTCGACCGACCACTGTCGTTGCCCGCTCCCGGCGTCGATCGAGTAGAGGCTGCTCGCGGACGCCAGATACGCGCTTCCGTCTGCAAAGACCGGATTCGACCCGCGGACGTAGACCGTGTCGTCCGTCGGACTCTCGTGTGTCCAGTCGGCCTCGCCCGTCGTCGGATCGAACCGTCTGAGGACGCGGGTGTCGGCCACGGTACTGACGACGTAGAGGGCGTCGTCGTGGACGATGGGAGGGTCGATCGCGTAGAGATCGGTCGACCACTGGACGCTGCCAGTCGTCGGATCGCGTGCCTCGATCCCCTCGCCGAAGCCGACGATCGCCGTGCCGTCGTGGCCGACGCCGCCCCGGTACTGTGTCGTAGCGGCGTCCGACCAGGATTCGGAGAGGGCCTCGCGGTCGAAGCCGGACAGGTGTTCTTCGGAGCCGCCCGATCCTTCGTTGTGATCGGTGCCGACGACGACGCCGTCGTCGGTCGCCGCGACCGGCCCGCCGCTCGGACCCACCGACTGCGACGCCGCGACGGTCCCGCTCTCGGCGTCCACGCGAAAGAGCCCGACGTTGTCCTCGAACGCCGAGAGGTAGAGGTTACCGTCGTGCAGCGTCGGCCTGTGCCACGGGACGAAGCCCGCGGCGACGACGGTCTGCCAGTCGATCTCGCCGTCCTCGGTGACCGCCGTCACGCCCTGGTCTCTGGTCGGGACGAACAGCCGATCGTCGGTCACGAGCGGCGGTCCGACGGGTTCGAAGAACTGTCGCCACTGTTCGGTCAGAGAGTAGGGAAACGGCGTCCCGGTCTCGGGCTGGTCGGCGGTCTCGCCGGTCGGCGTGTCCGTCCCGTCGGACTGGGCGGCGTCGTCTGCCGTCGGCGTCGCAGGTTCGGCCTGCGTCGCTCGTGTCGTCTCTGGCGGGGCTTCCTGTGTCGCGTCGTCCGTTCCGGCGAACCGCAGACAGCCCGACAGCGTCGCGCCCAATCCCAGCATCGCGCTCGCCCGGAGGAACCGGCGTCGCGTGTTACCGTCCATCTCGGTCGCCTCCCGGCAGCGTTCGTTCGTCGTTCGATCGCCGTCGTCCGTGTGTCCGGTTCATCGTCGTCATTTGTCTTCGATCGCGTAGCCGGTGAGGCCCTGTGTGGTTCGGAGGACGAGACCATGCTCGGTGACTTCGACGCCCTCGACGTCCCCGTCTCCCTCTTCGAGCACCTGTTCGCCGGACGTACCGACGTAGCCATAGAGGACGCCGTCGGGGCCGACGACCCAGAGCACGCCGCGGTGAAACGACGGACTGGGAATACCGCTGTAGGAGGTACTCTCCTCGATCGTGTGGTGCCAGAGCTCGGTGCCGTCGGTGGCGTCGACGGCAAAGACGCCGTCCCACGTCCGCGAGAACACGCGTGAGCCGTCCCGCTCGGGTCTGCCGACCGCTTCTCGCTGTCGTTCCCAGTCGATCGACAGCGACGGGAGCCCGATCCGTGCGAAGGTGCTTCGCTTCCCGGCCACGAGACCGTCTTCGAACCCGATGGGGATGCCGACGCCCAGGGGCGATCGGTATCGGGGGGATCCGTCCGTCAGCGAGAAGCCGCGCAACGAATTGTTGAAGCCCATGTGGATCGTCCCGTCGGCGACGACGCCGCCGGTCGCACCGGTCTGGGTCTCCTCGACGGTGCTGGTCCAGCGCGGTTCGAGGCTGTCGCGATCGATCGCGTACAGCCTGTTTTCGTTGTTGTCGCTGTCGAAGGTCGCGAAGATCACGTCCTCGTCGGTGAAAACCGGGAGATCGCCGGGGTTGAACTCGTAGGAGACGGTGCCACGGACTGTCCCGTCCGCGATGTCGAGGACGTACAGCGTCCGGTCGTCGCCGCCTCCGGCGAAGACGAAGACCGATTCGCCGTCGCTGTGGAGTCGATCGACGTAGTCGATCCGCTCTCCCAGTGCGTCCCAGTTCGTCGCGCCAGTCGCCACGTCCAGACAGCGGACCCCGCCCATCGCCGTGTTGACGACGACCCGCTGGCCCAGGACGGTCATCTGATCGATTCGACTCGACGCTTCGGTCCATCGGGACCTGAGCGTCACGGCGGACGGTCCCGGTGTCTCGGTTTCCGTCTCGTTTTCGGTCGATCCACTGGGGTCCGTCGCGGTGTCGGTCGTCGCGCTGCTCGGGGCGCTGTCCGTTCCCGACCCGCTTTCGGGATCGCTCTCGAACTGGAGACAGCCAGCAGTCCCGGCCGTGAGAAGTGCTCCGAGGAGGCGTCGTCGTCGCATGCGTTTCCCATATTGCTACTGTCGCTAATGGCTTTGGTGTTCGCTACCGGTCCGTTCTGCCACCGATTGTACTGTCGAACGCCCACAGTTGCCATCTATCGGTATCTTCATATCTGTCGATACCACACAGAGAAGACGTTCATGGGCGTGATCGTCGGTGACACGGTCCGCGGTCTGTACCACGCAGTCTTCCGTCCATCACGGCTCGTGGCCGTGCCCGGCAGACGAACGGACCGCTCGACGGCGGAAGTCCTCCGCCAGAGCTGGCAGTTGCTCGTCGTTTACCTCGCCAACCTCGTGCTCTACGCGGGGCCGCTGACGCTGGCCGGTATCGGTATCAGCGCCGGTTCGTCCGTCCCGAACTGGCTGGTCGGCGTCACGGGCGAAGAGCCCGGCACTGCGGCGCTGTTTTTCGCGGGCTTCCTGCAGAACTCGCTGTACCTCTTCGGGGTGACGGTCGCCACGCTGGTCGGCGTCCACTTCGCACTGTTGGTGACACTGCAGTCCGACGGCTTCTTTCGGACGGCCTACAGTATCGTCTACAGCACGAGCATCTACCTGGCCGGGATCTTCACTATCGTCTGGTACCTGACGACTGCAGGCGGCGTCGCCAACGCCCGCCAGTTCGTCATCAACCTTCAGGTCGAGTTCATCTACGCCGTCATCGATCTGCTGGGTAGCGATATCGCGTTCCAGATCGCTCGTCCCGAGACCATCGTCCCCGGCCCCTTCTCGGTCGTCGGCGAGGCGGCGCTGGTCGCACTGGCCGTCCTCGTCGTGTACTACTTCTACTCGCTGTATCTCGGGACGCGCCTCAATCACGACGCGGGACGGTTCGAGAGTTACCTCGTGATCGTCGTCGTGGTGGCGCTGCCGGTGCTGTACGTGGTCGGTTCGATCGTCGCGACAACGATACAACAGGGTTCGATGCTAGCATGACAACGCAATCGTCGGTCGACGGAAACGGCGCACAGGAGCGAGACACCGATTCCCCGGAACGACAGGACAGTTCTCGGCCTCAGGCGGCCGCCTCGTTGCCAATCGAGACCAGTCCCACGATCAGGCCGGTTCTGGTCTGGATGGTGATTACCGTCGCGCTCGCGGCCGCAGTGATCGGCTACGTATCGAGCAACACCGATCAGGTGGGCGGACAGGAGATCGCAAACATCCTCGTGCAGGTCGTCGTCGTGATCGCGCTCCTCGTGCTCGTTCGACTGGCGATCAAAGTGTTCGTTCTCACGCGGACGGAGTACGTCGTCGACGCCACCCGTATCCGTCGGCAGTACTCGCTACTGTTGCGCACTTGGGAGCGGGAAATACCGGCCGAGATGATCCGGAGCCGCGAACTTCGCCAGAGCCGGATCCAGAAGCTCCTGGGGTACGGGACCATCGAGATCAACCGGGGACTGGGCGACATCCGCCTGGAAAACGTCGAGAATCCACACGACATCGCCGACGCACTGACTGTCATCACTCGATCGGACAGCGATTCGAAGCTGTAGGGTAGCTCACCTGTCCGCGCGCACCACGCCACCCAGCGACGGCGGTGTGGCTACCGCTGTCCGGGGGCCTGCTCGCGGACTCGCGCCCGGAGTTCGTCGTCGACGTACTGATCTTCCAGGTCGATCTTCGAGAACTTCCCCGTCGCTCCTTTCGGGACCGCCGGAATGAACTCGATGGCGTCTGGCACCCACCACGAGGGGTACTCCTCGGCGACGAACGAGCGAAGCGCCTCGCGCAGGTCGTCGTCGGCCGTGGCGTCGTCCTCGACGACGACGAACGCGGCGGGGCGCTCGTCCCAAGTGGGATGTTCGACGGGGATCACTGCCGCCTCCGCGACCGCTTCGTGACCCATCAGGCGGTTCTCCAGTTCGACGCTGGAGATCCACTCCCCGCCGCTCTTGACGAGGTCGTCGAGGCGGTCGACCACGTCGATGTACCCGTTCTCGGTGACCCGTGCGATGTCGCCGGTCTTGAGCCAGCCGTCCTCGGTGATCGACCGCTCGGTCTTGTCGGGGGCGTTGAAGTACTCGGTCGTGACCCACGGCCCCTTCATCAGGAGTTCGCCGAGCGATTCGCCGTCCCACGGCACCGCCTCGCCGTCCTCGTCGACGACTTTCAGCTGGACGCCGGGCAGCGGTAGCCCCGCGTGGGCACGCGTCGCCGTCCGCTCGTCGCCGTCCGCGTCGACGTTGCTGGGAATCGTCTCGGCGAGGTGCGTGATCGGCGTCGTCTCGGTCATCCCGTAGCCCGAGACCAGTTCGATGCCCAGATCCTCGCGGTAGCGTTCGATGAGGCCCTTGGGCGTCGCCGACCCACCCGAGAGGACGTACTCCAGGGAATCGAGGTCCGGGTCCGCCTCCGAGGCGTACTGGAGCAGCCCGCGCCACACGGTCGGGACCGCCGCGCTCTGGGTCACGTCCTCGGACTCGACGAGGTGGGCGAGGTCTTCGGGCTCCGGGTTCGGTCCGGGGAGGACCTGCTTGGCACCGGCGGCGAGCGTCGCGAACGGACGGCCCCACCCCGAGACGTGGAACATCGGCACCACGGTCATCGCGGCGTCGCGAGCGGTGAGGCCCAACTCGCCGGTGAGCAGTCCCATCGTGTGCCCCCAGTACATCTTGTGGGTGTACTCGACGCCCTTGGGCATCCCCGTCGTCCCGGAGGTGTAGCACATCCCGGCCGGCTGGTCCTCGCTCACGTCGGGGAACTCGTAGTCGGGGTCGCCGTCGGCGATGAACGACTCGTAGTCGGTGACCGGCTCCAGGTCGGTCTCGGGGACGGTGTCGCCCATGACGACGAACAGCTCGACGCTGTCGAAGGCCTCCTCGTCGTAGGCCGCTTCGAGGGCGTCGAGCATCGTCGGGTCGACGACCAGCACCGCGTCCTCGGCGTCGTCGACGAGGTGCTGGACGTGTGCGTCCGGCAGGAGGATGTTGATCATGTGCAGCTGTGCGCCCTGACAGGGCACGCCGAAGTACAGCTCGTGGTGCCAGTGGTTGTTCCACGCGAAGGTGGCGATCCGGTCGCCCTCGCCGTAGCCACGCCGGTCGAGGACGCTCGCGAGCTTCCGCACGCGGTCGCCGTAGTCCGCGAAGGTGTAGCGGTGGATTCCCTCGTGGGTCCGAGAGACGATCTCCTGGTCGCCGAAGACGTTTTCCGCGCGCCACAGGAACTGATGCAGGGTCATATCGCTGCCGCCTGGCATACGACTACTATGGTGGTAAATAATGATAAATGTGCGCCCGTTCGGGCGGATCGCCGATCTGCGGGTTCCGATAGCCGTTCGACGACCGGTCGTCGGGGCGACTCTCGTCTAATACTGCCGGCTGTAACTTCGTGAAGATCTTCGCCACCCGGGGTGGCGAAATCGTTCACAGATTTACAGCCGGTAGTATAAAGAGCGTCAGACTGTCTCTTCTCTCGACGTTCGGGACTCTCGGTTGACGAACTCCCGTGCGAACGGGTAGTTCCACGGGTCGCCCAGAATGGCCTTGACGGTGGCGATCAGGGTGAACACCCACGTCAGCGACCACACACATCCCGTTAGCAACAACAGCAACGTCCCGACGATCGCGACGATCGTATCGAGTGGCGGCCCGAGTAGTGACCAGTCGACGACGCGGCTGCCGATCGTCAGTTCGTCGGCTCCGAGCGTGAAGGTCAGGACCGCGATCGCGGTGAGGGCCAGCACCGACAGGTGCCAGTTGAGGACGTTGCGTGCGTTCGTTCGCGTGAACTCGTGGTTGGCGACGAGATACACGAGTCCAGCGCCGATACCGGCGGTCAGGAGCGCGAACGGGTGGACCAGAATGCCACCGACAGGGCGTTCGTCGAGCAGTTCGGGACCGTCTTTCGGGGCGGATGTATTCGATGTCATACGTTGTCTTTCGTCAGCTTCGTGGCGTCTTTCGGGCAACTCGCTCAGTCGTCGGCATCGATACCGTACGTTCGTCGTCTCCGGATCCACTGCGCCGTGCGCTCGGCGACGAGCAACAGCAAACAGAACAGCAGTAGATCGAACGCGGTGTCCCAGAACGCGATATCGCTTCCCGTGGTGCTGATATCCGTGCCGAGGATCGTCAGTATCCCGCCGAACACGAACAGGGCGAGGCTGAGCTGTAGGCCGGCGAGGACGAGCGTCCTGATCCCCGCGGTCTCTGTGAGCGTGAGGAACCCACGCGTCGAGAGTCGATCGAGCGGCGTTTCGGTCGCGAGTGCGTGCTTCCCCGCCGGTGAGAGGGGCCAGCTCGTTTCGGGGTAGTCGATGTAGTACAGCGTGACCGATTCGGGATACGACTCGGTGGCGACGACATCGAGCTCCCGTAACTCGTCCAGTCGGTTTCGAACCGTTGCCTTGCAGACGTCCGGCTTGACGCGCGCTTGCAGCTGTTTAGTCGAAAAGAACGGCCGCTCTGACTCGACCATCGTCTCCACGACGTGTTGCTGTGTCAACGTCTTGTCCAGGTCTTTGTCGATTCGATCTTCGATCCAGGTGGGGAGGGCGGACACGGCAGCCGTCAGTATACCCTGTGGGGTAGTAAAAACAGGCGCGAATTTCGCGGCCGCGAACTCCGTGTTTCACGGAAAAACGGATTCGGTCGGCTGTCGATTGTCGCGTCTCTCCTCGTCTCGGCTGTGCGAGCTTTCGATCGGTCCGACATTCGTTCCGGCAACGGGCCCGTCGCCCCGAATCGTCGATTCGCGGCCGCGAATTTTGTGTGCGGGTTTAATCGTCGGTCGGCTGTACGCCGAGATGCTATGCGTCGCCGCGACTACTTGGTCTCCGTTAGCATCGGCGTATCGACTCTCTTCGGTGGCTGCCTGAGCAAGGCCGACTCCGAAAGCACAGCGACATCCGACGAGACGGCTCCTGACAGCGAGACGACCCAGGGGCCGTCGACGTCGGCCGTGGCGTCGGATCTGATCGGCACGTACCTGACTGCCGCCAGCGAGCAGGACATCGACGGACTGTCGTCGGTCGTTCACAGCGAGAGCCCGATCCGTGAGGGGCTCGACAGCGGTGAGATCATGCTCCAGCCCGGTGCCAGTTCACACAGTGGGACAGACATCGTCGTCGAAGACGCGACTGCCGAGGATGTCCTCTCGCTGGAATACGCATCGCTCCAGTTCGAGCGATCGACGCTTGAAGGACTCTTCGACGACGAGGATGCGATGCTCGTCAGCGCGGACATGGGCGACTCGTCCGTCGAACTCGATACGTGGGTTCTCGTCACCGATCAGGACGAATGGCGCGTCTTCTGGATCGGTGCGCGTCAGGAGACGCCCGACGATCCCACGGACGCCTTCGACGAACCGATCGAGGACTCCGAGCAGCGGGTGGTCGCCGACATCACCTACGGGGAACCGTCGGAGCACACCGCGAAGGTCACACTCACCGACTCCCCCGGCATCGAGGCCGACACGATCGTCGTCGAGTCGACGATCGCCGGCCACGACGCGACGTTCGAGGGGAGCTGGTCGGGTTCCTGGGCAAACATCAAACTCCACCCCGAGGGCGATCAGATCGTCGTGACGGCGATCGACGACGGTTCCGAGGTCGTCGTCCACCGGGAACACTACGAACCGTAGCGGTCCCGAGCACGGTTCGAACGCCGTCCCGTCGACCGCCTAGGACAGCGCCGACAGCTCCGTCCCGAGCGTCGCTTCCAGCTGAGCGACCGTCTCCTCGCGGACGTTCTCCAGTGCCGTCGTTTCGAGTTTCGCCACGCCGGCACCCGCGTGGCCGCCGCCGTCGCCGCCGAACGCCGCGGCCAGTGGCTCGAACAGGTCCTCGGGAAGGTTGATGCTCCCGGACTCGGCGCGGCCGACGATCCAGACCTGGTCGTCTCGCTCGGAGAACACGAGCGCGATCTCGGCTCCGGTCGCCCGGAGCGCCTGTGCGGCGACACTCTGCTGGCTGCTGATCGTCGTCGTCAGGACCAGCGTCCGGTCGGCACGGTAGCCCGTCGCCCGAACGACCGCCTTGCTCGCGGCGACTCGCTGGCCGAACGACCGCTCGTGTTCGAGCAGCGCCGAGAGCACGTCGACGCGGTCGTTGTCGGCCAGGAGGTCGCCGAAGCGACTGATTTCCTCGGGCGAGGCATCCGCGAGCCCGCCCGTGTCGTCGAACAGCCCCGCTGCCAGCGCGATCCGTGCTTTCGAGTCCGCTGTGGCATCCAGCGCGTCGATCACGTCGGCGACCAGCGCGGCCGTCGCACCGGCGGTCGTGTCGACGGCGGCGACCGTCGACGCCTCGACGAGGTCGTCGGGTTCGTGGTGGTCGATCACGACGAGGGTTTCCGGCGTCACCGCACCCCACACCGGCTCGATGCGGTCGCTCGACGGTGCGTCGAGGACGACCAGACAGTCGGCGTCGCCGACCGCGTCGGGGGTGTGAACGGTCTCGTCGAGGGCCTCGACCAGCTGCCGGGCTCGCTGTTTGAGGCCGTCCGGCGCGACGATCCGCGTTTCGCTGTCGAGCGTGCGTGCGAGTCCGACGGCGGCACCGACCGTGTCGAGGTCGGCCTGGGCGTGGACCACCAGCAGACACGAATCGTGCCCTTCGAGTGTGCCGGCGACGGCTGTGTGATCTGCCATACCGTCGCTGTCTCGATCGCGACACAAATGCGCTTGGGCGGTGTGTCGATCGACCGCACGCGCCGCCGTCTGCTGCGACCTTCTTCCATGCCGGTCCTTTTCGACAACAGGTGGAGATTTTTGGGAACTATCACTCTCTATCTGGGGCTGGAATGGATGCTACAATCAGAATATCTGGGTTCCGTGGACAGTTATCGCTTCAGTATGGGCAGAAAAGCCTTAAATCAGTCCATATATGCTGGCATGGGGACACATGGCCATACGACGCCGGCACACACTCGCTGCTATCGGCGACTGTGGCAGATCGATCACTCTCGACGGTAGTCGAGGTACACGTCGTCTTGCATCACCTGTGAGCGTCCGCCGTCGACGAGGATGCTCTCGCCGGTGACGAACGTCGCGTCGTCGCTGGCGAGGAAGGCGGCGAGGCCGGCCACGTCGGCCGGCGTCCCGAGTCGCCCGACGGGGTGGATCTCCTCGGTGTACTCGTAGTCCTCGCCCAGTTCCTCGCTGGTCCGTTCGATCTCGATCCAGCCGGGGTTGATCGTGTTGACCGTGATCCCCTCGGGGCCGAGTTCCAGCGCCATCGCGCGGGTCATCCCGTCGATGCCGGCCTTGACGGCGTTGTACGGGAAGAGGCCGGGCATCGTCAGGCGGGCGTGGTTCGAGGACATGTTGAGGACGGTGCCGCCCTCGGGCATGTGCTCGACGGCGGCCTTCGCACAGAGCCAGAACGAGCGGAAGTCGGTCTCGACGACGAACGCCCAGTCGTCAAGCGTCGCCTCGCTGGCGGTGGTCTCGGTCTGGACGCCCGCGTTGTTGACCAGCGTGTCGACGCGGCCGTACTCCTCGACGGTGTGTTCGATCAGCGCCTGAATCTCGGCGGGATCGCGCATGTCCGCCTGCAGGAAGGTCGCTTCGCCGCCCGCGTCTTCGATCTCGGCGACGACCTGCTCGCCGGGCTGGACGGAGCGACCGGTGACGACGACGGAGGCCCCTTCGGCGGCGAAGCGGCGGGCGACGCCAGCGCCGATGCCGCGGGTCGAACCGGTGACGACGGCGACGGTGTCTGCGTGTCTGTTCGGGACGGCGTTGGCTGTCGGGTCTGCTGGCATCGAGTGGACGTGTCGGCCCACTCGGTAAGTATTCTCCGTTCCGGTCGCGCTACCACTCGGCGACGCTGCCGTCGTCGTGTCGCCAGACGGGGTTGTGCCAGTCGTGGTCGAGTTCGGCCTGCTCGCGGACGTACTCCTCGTCGACCTCGACGCCCAGACCGGGGCCGTCGGGGATGTCGACGTAGCCGTCGTCGTAGTCGAAGACCGCGGGATCGGCGAGATAGTCGAGCACGTCGCTGGTCTCGTTGTAGTGGATGTCGAGGCTCTGTTCCTGGATGAAGGCGTTGGCGGCGGTGGCGTCGACCTGGAGACACGACGCCAGCGCGAGCGGCCCCAGCGGGCAGTGGGGAGCCATCGCCACGTCGTAGGCCTCGGCCATCGCCGCGATCTTCTTGACCTCGGTGATCCCCCCGGCATGAGAGAGGTCTGGCTGAATTACGTCGACGGTGCCGTTCTCGAACAGCGACTTGTAGTCCCACCGGGAGAACATTCGCTCACCCGTGGCGATGGGCGTCGTCGTGTGCTGAGCGATCTCGGGGAGGGCGTCGTTGTGTTCGGGCAGCACGGGCTCCTCGACGAACATGGGTTCGTGGGGTTCGAGCTCCTCGACCAGGCGTTTGGCCATCGGTTTCGTGACGCGGCCGTGGAAGTCGACGCCGATGTCGATGTCATCGCCGACCGCTTCTCTGACCTGCCGGAGCCGGTCGACGGCGGCCTGGATGGTGGCGGGGTCGTCGACGCGCTCGATCTCCTCGGTGGCGTTCATCTTCAGCGCCGTGAAGCCCGCTTCGACCTGCTCGCGGGCCTGCTCGGCCACGTCGGAGGGACGGTCCCCGCCGATCCACTGGTAGACGCGAATCCGGTCGCGGGCCTTCCCGCCCATGAGTTCGTGGACTGGCGCGTCGAAGCGCTTGCCCTTGATGTCCCACAGTGCCTGGTCGATGCCGGCGATCGCCGACATGAGCACGGGGCCGCCCCGATAGAAGCCGCCGCGGTACATCGTCTGCCAGTGGTCTTCGATCCGTGACGGGTCCTCGCCCAGCAGATAGTTGTCCATCAGTTCCTCGACGGCGGTGCGGACGGTCTTCGCCCGGCCCTCGACGACGGGTTCGCCCCAGCCGACGAGGCCGTCGCTGGTCTCGATCCGGAGGAACAGCCACCGCGGCGGGACTTCGAACAGCTCGTAGTCGGTAATCTCGCTCATCGTGTTCGCTCTGACGTGTGGTTTCGGCTCGTTTAGTCGTTTCGGGGGCTGGCCGATCCGGGAGACGCGTGTTCGTGAGGTCGACTCTCGGGCCGGCGTCGCCATCGGACGTACACTCACTGTGGACTCTCTGCTCTGCTTTACAGCCATAGTGCTGTAATAGAAGGTCGCTGAAGTACACCAACTGTGTACGACACTGCCCGCCGTGATCGTCCGTCTCGACCGCAGATGGACGGTCGTCGGCGGTTCGAACGTCGACCGCTGTGACACTGCCATTCGAGAACGAAAAACTATGAAGAAACACAGATCAGCGAACGTTCTATGTTCGCTTCAGAGTACTTCTGTCAATTCAGGGCAGAGCATCGACTTTCGACGTTGCGTCTTGTCCCTGTCGAGGTCGCCGACCGAGAGCCGTGCAACTGTCCACGAGACGCCGCTACAGGCCGTTTTATCGGGGACGACCGCCGTCGAGCCGACGCCGCCGTTGCTATCGTTCGTCGGCTCTTCCGCTCGATCGATGCAGGAAAACCGTAGCAGTAAACTGGAGCCAGATCGAGCGAAGCGGTGCCTCGCCGCCGGGCGGGTCGACGAAAGTCGCCGACGCGCTCCGTGCCGCTGCCTCGTGCGGCCGAAACGTCTCATATATAGTTGCGTTCGACGCTACTGACAGAACAGCGAGAATACCGAAAAAGTCCGTCGGGACAGCCTACTGCATCTCCGCTGCCGTCTCCACGAGCGACTCACCGATCGTCGTCACGTCGATCCGGTCGGCCCGCTCGGACGGGACGACGGTCTCGATCGCCGCCGGGGCGTCGTCGCCCGGCGCGAGCACCGGGGCCGCGATCGAGACCCAGTCGGGTGCCGACAGGAGTCGTTCCTCCAGGAACTGACGCTCTCTGGCCGTCTCCAGCTGTGAGAGTAGCGTCTCGTTGTGGGTGCCGACCAGCTCCGTGCGCCGCCGCGTCGGGAGTCGAGCGAGCATCACTTTCCCGGGCGGGCTCTCGACGAGTCGTTCGCTGTCGCCCACGGCTCTGGGAGACGCAGCGCGGTCCGCGTTCGCCGTGTATCGACAGTGACACTCCTCGCCGTCGCTCACCCAGAGGTTCGCCGGGGCGTCGATGCTGCGGGCCAGCCGATCGACCGCGTCGGTCTGGTCGAGGACCGCGTGGGAAGCGCTCGCCGCCACTCCGTACTCGGCGACCGTCGGCCCCAGCTCGTAGACGCCGTCGCGATTCGCCAGCGCGCCGACCTCCACGAGCGTGCGCAGGTGTTTGTAGACGCCGCCCCGAGAGAGCCCGGTCGCGTCCATCAGCTCCGCGGCCGAAGCGCCGCCGGACTCGTAGACCACGTCCAGCAGTTCGAAGGCCGTCTTCGTCGCCGCGATGCGGTCGCCATCTGTCATACGGTCTCGCTGGGCTGGCGCGAGGATAAGTCCACTGTCAGTGTCTGCCGCCAGCGAGCGCTCACCACTCGACGAAACTTCCGTCGTCATACCGTCGGACCGGCGGTCGCCAGTCGCTTCCCGTGCCGGCGTGGTCCCGGACGCCCGCCTCGTTCACGTCGACGCCGAGGCCGGGCCGATCTGGGAGGGTCACTCGCCCGTTCTCGCTGCGCAGTTCGTCGGCGTTGTCGACGTAGGCATCGACGTAGTGCTCGCCCAGGTCGGGCTGCGTGACGGCGTTCGGGAGGTGGTGGCTGAGCTGCGTGCTGGCCGCGTGGGCGATCGGCCCGACCGAGCAACTCGGCATCACCTGCGCCCCGTAGGTCTCGGCCATCGACGCGATCTTCGCGATCTCGGTGATCCCGCCCGCGTGGCTGACGTCTGGCTGGACGATGTCGACCCGCCCCGCTTCGAGGTGCGGGCGGAACTCCCAGCGCGAGTAGAGCCGCTCGCCGAACGCCACCGGGATGTCGTGCGTGGCCGACCGATCCAGCGTCCGCAGGTGCTCGGGTCGGACGGGCTCCTCGACGAACGCGGGGTCGTCCGCCGCGAGTCGGGCACACACCCGCGGAGCCATGCTCGCCGAGATGTGGCCGTGGAGGTCGATCCCGATGTCGACCGCCCGTCCGACCGCCTCGCGAGCGAGCGACAGGTGTTCACAGATCGCGTCGACGTCGGCACCCGACTCCAGCGGTGCGGTCTGGTAGGTCGTCAGCAGCTTGAGCGTCTCGTAGCCCGCCTCGACGGCGTCGGTCGCCAGCTCGGGGATCCTGTCGACGCGCTCCGGGACGAGCTTCTTGTAGACCGGGACGTGCTCGCGCGTGGGGCCGCCCAGCAGGTCGGCGACCGACCGATCCGTCCGCTTGCCCTCGATGTCCCACAGCGCCTGGTCGATCCCGGCGATCGCCGACATGAGCACGGGACCCCCACGGTAGAAGCCGCCGCGATACATCGTCTGCCAGTGGTCCTCGATCCGACCCGCCGCCTCACCCAGCAGGTACCCCTCCAGTAGCTCCTCGACGGCCGTCCGGACGGTCGCGGCGCGCCCTTCGAGGATGGGTTCGCCCCAGCCCGCCGTCCCGTCGTCCGTTTCGAGCTTCAGGAACAGCCAGCGCGGCGGCACCTCGAACAGTTCGTAGTCGACGATCCGGGTCATGTCCCCCATCGACGGCCGGCCGTGTTAAGCGTTGTCGACGGGCGGGACGCGTCGACCTCGTGGAAGCGAACGTTCATGTGGCACTCTCTCGGTAGATGCGCGTATGCACGCTGTCACAGCACGGGGGGAGACGCGGTGAGCAAAGTCGCCAGGCTGATCGACGAGTGGGAACTCGACGGCGTCGGCCAGCAACTCGAAGACTACTGGCTGGGGACCGGTGACGAACAGTACAGTCTCCGGGAGCTGGCAGACTGGTTCAACCAGCGGTTGCTGGCGGCCGCCCACGACCGGGCCGACGAATCCTACGTCGACGGCGAGATCGAGAACACCTACGAACTCCTCACCGACGACGACGTTGGGACCGGGACACGAGCGGAGGTCGAGACGCGCCTCGAACAGCGGGGTATCGATCTCGAATCGCTCCGCACGTCGTTCGTCTCTCACCAGAGCGTCTACACCTACCTCACCGACGAACGGGGCGTCTCCAAGCCCAGCGAGGAGCGCTCCGACAGCTCACAGATCGAGAAGACCGCGGAGTCGATCAGGCGACTGGTCAGCCGGACTCAGGCCGTCGTCCGCAACAACCTCGAAAGCCTCCACAACACCGACCGCATCACGATCGGGAACTTCAGCGTCTTCGTCGACGTACAGGTGTTCTGCCAGGACTGTGGGACCCAGTACAGCGCCGACGAACTGCTCACGAACGGCGGCTGTGACTGCCAGGACGAGCCGGAGACCTGATACGACCGGCTGTACATCTGTGAATGATTTCGCCACCCCGGGGTGGCGAAGATCTTCACGAAGTTACAGTCGGCAGTATGAGCCGGCAGTCACTCCCTGACCAGCGGGAACGAGGCCAGCCGAGCGGCGGCGATCGCGGTCAGGCCTTTCGCGGTCGCGGAGTCGTCGGTCCGGCGGGCGTGTGCGGTCTCCAGTCCGACCTCGTCGGCGATCGGGACGAGGCGGACCGTCGTCCCCGTCGGCGTCGTCTCACAGAGGAGATACGACTGCGGGAACGAGCAGGTCGTCGGCGCGGCGATCTCTCGCAGCCCGCGGTACTCGCCGGTCGCGGGCAGGTGGTAGTGGCCACTGAACAGGAGCTGTGCCCCGCCGTCGGCGAGTGTCTCGGCCAGCGGGTCCGCGTCGACTATCGCCGGGATCTCGACCATCTCGGACTCGATCTCCCGGTGGGCGTCGATCTGGTCGCTCACCGACGGGAGGTTGTGATGGAGGAGGACCACCGGCGTTTCCGCCTCGGCCAGGGTCTCGCCGAGCCAGTCCAGCGTCGCCTCGGTGACCCGTCCCTCGTGGCTCTCGTACAGCCGGTCTGCCGTACCGGCAGTGTTGAGCCCGATCACGTCCAGGCTGCCCACCTCGACGTGGTAAGGGAGATCGCCAGGGCCGTAGCGGTCGGCGAACCCCTCGACGGAGAGAGGGTCGTGTTCGTCTCTGGTCTTCGGTACGTCGTGGTTGCCGGGGACGGCATAGAAGGGCGCGTCCAGTTCGGACAGTGCCCGATCCACGGCGTCGTAGTTCCAGGGCTCGCCGTCTTTCGTCAGGTCGCCCGGCGAGAGGACGGCGTCGACGTCGCGGCGACCGATGTCCGCGACGGCCGCTTCCAGGTGATCGAGCGTGTGTTCGAACAGCTTCGACGTACCCTCCTCGCGCGTCGAGACGTGTGGGTCGGCCAGCACCGCGAAGCGCGTGTGGTCCCCGCGTGGCTCGTCCAGTCGGGCCACGAGCGGCCCGGCGTCGTCGAACGCGGTCATACGTCCTCCGGGAAGAAGGGGTCGGCGTCGTCGTGACGGAACGTCGCCAGGTGGGTGCCGTCGACCAGCTGGACGTGGGAGTACATCTCGCCCCGGTCCCGCGCCACGGCGGCCAGCTCTCCGGCCGTCGTGAGGTCGATCGCGCCGACCAGCAACACCGCCAGATCGCGGTCCCGGTCAGTCAGTCGCGTGACCGCGTACAGGTCCGAGCCGTCTCGGTGCGTGAACAGTTCGTAGCCGTCGAACTCGCCCTCGGCGACGGCCGCGCGCACGTCGTCGGCGACCTCGCCCTGTGCCAGGTAGACGAACCCGAACCGATCGGTCTCACCGTGTGACGGCGGCTCCGGTGCGACGTGGGCCGCGCGGACGGTCTCGACGGACCACCCCTCGGACCGGAGCTCCTCGGCCATCTCCGTGGCGGTCTCGAGGGTTCGACCCCACTCGTTGGCGTTCTCCGACATCGGTTCTGGTTTCCCGTGACTGTACAAGTACGTTTCCACTACTGGCTACTTTGGTAACTCTATATAGAATCTGGCTATCAATGGAAATCTATAAGGAAATATAGGTTGATAATAGCAACACAGTTACCTACGGGTTAGACAGATGGACGTGATGCCTGAGGATACGACGCGGCGAGGCTTTCTGACGGTTGCTGGTGCCGGTGCAGCCACAGCGCTCGCGGGTTGTTCCAGTGGCCCGTCCGAAGAGTCCACCGCGACGGACGAACCGACCGACAGCACAGACGACGGCGGCGACGAGTCCACCGAGTCCTCCGACGCTTCCGATGACAGCACGTCGTCGGTGAGCAACACGCTCCAGATGATGTCTCCGGGGCCAGTCCAGACGCTCGACCCGATCAACGCCAAGGGGTCGGGCGTCGGGTTCAACCAGTACGGCAGTTCTCTGATGGACTTCCCGAACGGAGAGTACCCGCCGGAAGGGGCGGTCATCGAGGACTACTCGATGTCCGACGACGGGCTGACATACACCTTCCAGCTCAAACAGGGCGTCTCCTTCCACGACGGGACCGAACTCACCGCCGAGGACGTGGCCTACTCGTTCCGTCGGCTTGCCGGCTCCGAGAACTCTCGGAACCGCGACGACATCATCGGCGAGACGATGACGATCGACCACGAGAAGGACGCGTCCCGGTCCGAGCCCGCAGACGAGGAGAGCCTGACCGACTACGTCCCCGGCTCGCTCGCGGTCGAAGCCGTCGACGACTACACCTTCGAGTTCACGCTCGCCTCGCCGTTCCAGTACACCCTCTCACAGATCGCCGGAGGCACGTTCGCGATCCTCCCCGCCGGCTCGGTCGGCGACGTCGAAGGGTACGACGGCGAGTACGAGTACAACGAGTTCTTCAGTACGGCGGGGGACGGTCCCGCCTACGCCGGCCTCGGTCCGTTCGACGTCGACGAGTGGAACAAGGGCGACGCGCTCCAGCTGACGGCCTTCGACGACTACTACGGCGAGGGTCCGGAACTCGACGGCGTCACGATCACCGTCGTCGAGAGCGCCAACACGCGCTTTAGCCGCTTCCAGAACGGCAACGCCGACCTCATGCAAGAGGACATCTCGACCGCCGCGTTCAACCCCGACAGCGTCTCCATCGAGGAGACCAGCGGGAGCCAGTCGGTCGGGACCTACACCTTCGACGACGGCACGACGGTCAACTACGGCGAGATCCCGGCGCTCCGGACCGAGTACATCGTGTTCAACTGTCTGGAGGTCCCGCTCCCGGTCCGACGCGCGTTCGCGTACGCGATGAATCAAGATGAGATCGCAAAGAACGTCTACAAGGGCACCGGACAGCCTGCCTACCACATGACGCCACCGGCGGCGTATCCGACGTTCGAGGACGGCGTCGGCAGCGCCGAGACGTACGACCGCCACGCAGAGAACGGCTATCAGTCGGTCACCGAGTTCGGGGCCGACGGCTACCCGTACGGCTACGGCGAGACGCTACTGGACGAGGCTCGGTCGGTGATGGAGCAGGCGGGCTACGGCGAGAACGACCGCTACGAGATCACCGCGACGACGATCGCGGGCGACAGCGCCTACGGCTCCGTGTTCACCCGTCTCCAGTCGAAGCTCCGGTCGGCCTACATCGACATGAGCATCGAGGAGTCCCAGTTCGGGACGATCATCAGCCGCGCGATCAACGGCGACATGGAAGTGTTCGGCCTCGGCGACGGGATGGAGTACCCCGGGCCACAGAACTTCCTGCGATTCCTCTGGGGGAACAACCCCGGCTCGCAGTTCACCCGCTGGGGTGCCGAGGGGAGCTTCTACACCGAGGAGTACCGCCAGACTTCGATCGACGCCTGGGAGAACAAGTACCAGCCCGACGACTCGACCCAGCAGTCCCGCAACGAGGCCTTCCAGACTGTCGAGGAGATGAACTGGGCCTCTGTCCAGGAACTCCCGACGGTCAACCCCGTCGCACAGCGGTTCTGGCAGGACTACGTCGACGTCGAGATGCACGGCGTCATGGGCAACCAGACGTTCGATCAGGTCACGAAAGGCGAGTAACTGACTGCTCTCACACATGTATCTTCGTGGATATCGTTTCGTTCGGGCGATGGGGTATCGCGGCCAGGGTGAACGACCGTGAGCCGACTCCGATACATCGCCAAACGGATGGCGCTGTCCGTCCCGGTCGTCTGGCTCGGGACGACGATGACGTGGGCGATCATCTATCTGGGACCGATCGATCCCGCGACGCGACTGCTCAGTGAGGGCCAGACACAGAACCCGGCGGCCTACGAGGCCGCACGCACCCAGCTCGGGCTCGATCAGCCCCCGCTCCAGCACTACTTCGACTGGATGGGAAGTCTGCTGACGTTCGATCTGGGGCAGACGTGGCTGTTGTACCAGGGCTCGGACGTGAACGCCCTGATTCTCGATTTCCTGCCCCGGACGCTGTGGCTGGGGTTCTGGTCGGTCCTGATCGCGGTGTGTATCGGCGTTCCGCTGGGCTTCTACGCGGGGATGCGATCGAACACGGCGTCTGACTACGTCGCCTCGATGGGCGGGATCGTCTGGCGTGCCATGCCGAACTTCTGGCTCGGGATCATGCTGCTGGCCGTCCTCGGCAGTTCACAGGCGATCTTCGGCTTCGACTGGCAGTCGCTGTGGATCGAGCTCGACGCCCTGACCGGCAGCCCCGACCTCTCGCGGCTCCACACCGTCGATGGCTTCCTCGCGGCGACGAAGAAGGTGCTCCCGGCGGCGATCGTCCTCGGCTCGGCCTCGATGGGCAACGAGATGCGGATCGGCCGCACGGCCGTCCTCGAAGTACGAAACGAGGACTACGTCGATCTCGCGAGGGCCAAGGGCGTCTCGGAGCGGGCCCTGGTCTGGAAGCACATCTTCCGGAACGCGCTGATCCCGCTGGTCCCGATCATCACCAGCGAGGCGTTCCTGCTGATCGGCGGCAGCGTCCTCGTCGAGACCGTCTTCAGCATCAACGGGATCGGGCTCCTCTTCTTCAACGCGGCGACACAGGGCGACCTCCCGCTGGTCGGGACGCTGATGTACGTGTTCATCCTGTTGATCGTCGGCGTCAATCTCCTGCAGGACGTACTGTACACGGTGATCGATCCGCGGGTCGGACTGGAGGGGGCCTGAGATGGCCGGCGCACACGGGCCGTCTTCGGACGCCGACGACACGGCAGAGGCCACGCCGGAGACGGCGTCGACGATCTTGCCGACCGAGTCCCCGACGCTCGTCTGGGTCGGTCTGGGCGCTGGACTGCTCGCGCTCGAAGTCGGTGCGCTCGCGACGTTCCTCGTGGCGATCCTGAGTGACGCGCTGGCAGCCGCGTCCCTCCCCGGCGTCGGCTTCGTCGAGGGGATCGAGGCCGCGGCCCGCCAGCTGCCGACGCTGCTGTCCCGCGAGACCGTCCCCAACGAGGGGTACTGGAACGGCCAGCGGTGGGTCGGGACGTTCCTCGGGCTCCGGCCCGAGGTCGCCTGGGGGATTCGCGTCGCCCTGGTCTACCTCTACGCGCTCGCGGTCGCGGGCTGGGCGGTGCTTGGCTACCGGCTCTACCGCCGGGAGTACCGGGCGGCCGACTGGACGCCGCGAGACGACGTGATCGATCGGTTCCGCAACCACGGCTGGGGGCTGTTCGGCCTGGCGGTCGTGTTCATGTTCGTCGTCATGGCGGTGTTTGCCCCCGCACTCGGACCGACGACCGTCGACAAGAACATGCGCAACTCCTACGACAACGAACTCACCTACTGGGACGCCGAGACCGACTCCGTCGAGACGATCCTCGTCGGCGAGGCCAACCTCGCGTCCCAGTCTCGGGGCGACGGCGAGGAACGCGTCGGACCGATGGAGTACGACGACTTCGGACGGTTCCACCCGTTCGGGACGCTCCCGACCGGGCGGGACCTCTTTACCTTCATCGCGGTCGGGTCGCGCATCTCGCTGGTGATCGGCCTGCTGTCGGTCGGGCTCAGCGTCGGCGTCGCCACGTCGCTGGCACTGATCGGCGCGTACTACAAGGGCCGTGTCGACCTCGGGATGGTGCTCGTCTCCGACGGGGTGATGGCGATGCCACAGTTGCTGTTGTTGATCATGCTCACGACGGTGCTCAAAGACACCTGGGTCGCGGGGCTGTACAGCGGTGCCTTCTTACTGGCCCTGATCTTCGCTTTCACGGGCTGGACGTACATGTGGCGCTCGCTGCGCGGACCCGCACTACAGGTCTCGGAACGACAGTGGATCGACGCGGCAAAGAGCTTCGGGCAGCGCCCCCGCACGATCATGCGCCAGCACATGTTGCCCTACATCACGGGCTACCTGCTGATCTACGGGTCGATGACGCTGGGCGGGGCGATCATCGCCATCGCCGGGCTCTCCTTCCTCGGACTGGGCGTCTCTCCGCCGACTCCAGAGTGGGGTCGCGCGGTCAACCTCGGCCAGGAGTACGTCGATACCGGCTCGTGGCACATCTCGCTGATTCCGGGCCTGCTCATCACGCTGGTGGTCACCGGCTTCAACGCGCTCGGTGACGGGATCCGTGACGCTATCGACCCCCGTTCGGACGCCGCGAGTTCGGACGCCGCCGACGACGGGGCCGCCGCCGGCAGAGGTGGTGGCGCGTGAGCGACGAGCCACTGCTGTCGGTGCGGGACCTCGAAGTCGTGTTCCACACCGAGCGCGAGCAGATCCACGCCGTCGACGGCGTGAACTTCGATATCCACGAGGGCCAGACGGTCGGCCTCGTCGGCGAGTCGGGGTCGGGCAAGTCCGTCACCGCCCGGTCGATCCTCGGGCTCGTCGACGAACCCGGACGGATCGAGGGCGGCGAGATCCTGTACCGCGGCGAGGATCTCACGGAGGACAACTGGGCGGACCACCGCGGCGACATCGCGATCGTCTTCCAGGACCCGACCAACTCGCTGAACCCCGTCTACACGATCGGCAACCAGATCGAGGAGGCCCTGCGCATCCACCAGGGCCTTCGCGGCCGGGCGGCTACGGAGCGCGCGATCGAGTTGCTGGAGGACGTGGGGATTCCGGACGCACCGCGCCGCGTCGACGAGTACCCCCACCAGCTCTCTGGCGGGATGGCCCAGCGGGCCGTCATCGCGATGGCGCTGGCCTGTGATCCGGACCTGCTCGTCTGCGACGAGCCGACGACGGCACTGGACGTGACGATCCAGGCTCAGATTCTGGACCTGCTCGCGGAGCTGCAGGCAGAGCAGGACCTCGCGATCCTCTTTATCACCCACGACATGGGCGTCATCGAGGACGCGACCGACTGGGTCAACGTCATCTACGCGGGCGAGGTCGTCGAGCGTGCGCCCACCGAGGCGCTGTTCGACCAGCCCGCCCACCCCTACACGCGGGCGCTCCTGGAGAGCATTCCGGGGCGGACGGACCCGGACGAGCGCCTCCCCACCATCGAGGGAGAGGTCCCGACGCCGACGGGACCGGCGACCGACTGCCGGTTCGCGCCGCGGTGTCCCAAGGCCTTCGAGGACTGTCGGTCCGTCGCCCCCGAGCACGTCTCGCTCGACGGGGAACGGTCGGCAGCGTGTCTCCTCCACGAGTCGGCCCGCAGCGACGGGGGTGAGCCACAGTGACGGCCCGCGAAGATCCTGTCGTCTCGGTCCAGTCGCTGAAGACCTACTACCACGACGACAGCATCGTCGGCGCGAAACCGCCAGTCAGAGCCGTCGACGGCGTCGACCTCGACATTCGCGAAGGCGAGACGGTCGGGCTCGTCGGCGAGTCCGGCAGCGGGAAGACGACGCTCGGCCGGACGATCATCGGGCTCGCGGACGCGACCGAGGGCGTCGTCGAAGCCGACGGACTGGACGTGACCGAGTTCGACGCAGCGCAGGCCCGCGACTGGCAGCGCCGCGTCGGCATGGTGTTCCAGGACCCCGAGGAGAGCCTCAACGACCGAATGACGATCGGCGAGATCGTCCAGGAACCCCTGAAGGCACACGACTGGCCGGTCCTGACCGCCGCCGTCGACGGCGACGCGACGGTTCGGGGCAGCGGCGTCAGACCGGCCGAGCCGGACGAGACGGTCGATCTCACGATCGGCCTCGACGGCGACGTGACGGTCCGGGACGAACTGCCGCTGTCGGCCGACGCGGTCAGCGCCGCTGTCGACCGGAGCGGCGACGCACCGACGGTCGACGTCACCGTCGAGAAGTCCCGCGCGGAGATCAGGCGGGATCGGGCTTTCGACCTCCTCGACCGGGTCGGGCTCTCGGAGCAGCACTTCTACCGGTACCCCCACCAGTTCTCCGGGGGCCAGCGCCAGCGCATCGGCATCGCTCGCGCGCTCGCGCTCGAACCCGAGTTCGTCGTCCTCGACGAACCGGTGTCGGCACTGGACGTGTCCGTCCAGGCCCGGATCATCAACCTCCTCGAAGACCTGCAAGACGAGATGGGGCTGACCTACCTCTTTATCGCCCACGACCTCTCGGTCGTGCGCCACATCGCCGACCGCGTCGCGGTGATGTACCTCGGCAACGTCGTCGAACTGGGGCCCACGGAGTCGGTCTACTCCGACCCCCACCATCCCTACACCGTCTCGCTGCTGTCTGCCATTCCGGGGAGTGGCTCCCCCTGGTCGGGCGAGCGAATCACGCTGCGCGGTTCGCCACCGAACCCGCGGGACCC
>Ga0207754_100228_pt1 | contig 27645 bp, 29 predicted proteins | sample A23E1SouthBayCA_FD_187728 | JGI IMG/M metagenome (GOLD analysis project Ga0207754, IMG submission 187728) | Aerobic enrichment media microbial communities from Eden Landing Ponds, California, USA - A23 E1 (SPAdes) | ecosystem: Environmental > Aquatic > Marine > Unclassified | place: Emeryville... | reverse complement strand
CGACGGGTCGACGTTGACGTTGATCCCCATCCCGACGACGACCCAGTCGACGCGGTCGGCCTCGCCCTCGACCTCGGTGAGGATGCCCGCCAGCTTGCGCTCGTCGTCGCCCACGACCACGTCGTTTGGCCACTTGATCCGTGCGTCGACGCCGGCCTCGCGGGCGGCGCGGGTGACGGCGACGGCCGCGGCCAGCGTGAAAGCCGGCGCGTGCGCGATCGGCACCTTCGGACGGAGCGCGAGCGAGAGCCAGACGCCGCCGCTGGGCGAGGCCCACGCCCTGTCGAGCCGGCCACGACCCCCGGTCTGCTCGTCGGCCAGGATCGCAACGTCGCCCTCGCCCTCCGCCACACGTTCCCGTGCGCGGCGGTTCGTGCTGTCGATGCTGTCGTGGTACTCGATCTCGAAGGGCGCTTCGAGCCCGTACGCGACGGCGCTCGCGCCGAACTCGGGGACGGACACGAGTTCGTAGCCGTCGTCGCCGCTGTCGATCTCGAACCCCTCCTCTCGCAGCTGCTCGACGTGTTTCCAGATCGCCGCCCGCGAGACGTCGAGGCGATCGGCCAGGGCCGGCCCGGCCACCGGCCCCTCGGAGAGCGCGTCGAGCACCTGCTCGCGTGTCGCTTGCATACGGAGCCCCTCGGCGGGAACGGCAAAAACGTCTCCGTCTGTCAGCGACCGCCGAACGCGACGCGAGCGGTCACCCGACGACGAACAGCAGGTCACCCATGTCGACGGACTCGCCCTCGTCGACGGCCACCTGGGTGACGGTGCCGCCGCGTTCGGCCACGATGTCGTTCTCCATCTTCATCGCTTCGAGCACGCAGACCACGTCGCCGGCTTCGACCTCGTCGCCTTCGTCGACGTTGACTTCGAGGATCGTGCCCTGCATCTCCGCGGTCACTTCGTCGCCCTCGGCGCTGGCCCCGCCGCCGTCGCCGCCCGAATCCGAGCCGCCACCGCCGGGTCGCTGGGGGCGGTCGCCGCCGTCGCCGCTCTCGATCTCACCGACCTCGATCGGTGGCGCGCCGCGTTCTTCCAGTTCCACGTCGAAGCGCTTGCCGTTGACCTCGACGGTGAACTCCCGTTCGGTCACCTCCTCGTCGTCCGCGTCGGTGGTCGTCTCGGTCCCCCACCGCTCCTGTGCGGCGTCGATGCGCTCGGGATCGAGCGTCTCGTCGAGGTACTTCGTCGTGTGCATGCCCTGGACGAACTCGTCGTCGGTGAGCATCAGCCGGTGGAAGGGGACGATCGTCGGGATCCCCTCGATGTCGTACTCGCCGAGCGCGCGCTTGCCCCGCTCGATGGCCTCCTCGCGGTCGCCCGCGTGGACGATGAGCTTCGCGATCATCGAGTCGTAGTCGGTCACCAGTTCGTCGCCCTGCCGCAACGCGTCGTCCATCCGGACGCCGACGCCGCCGGGCGGATCGTACGTTTCGAGGGTCCCCCCGGTCGCGGGTGCGAAGTCGTCGGCGGCGTTCTCCGCGTTGATCCGGAACTCGATGGCGTGGCCGTCGACCGCCACGTCGTCCTGGGCAAAGCCCAGTTCCTCGTCGGCGGCGACCCTGAGCTGCCACTTGACGATGTCGATCCCCGTGATCTCCTCGGTGACGCAGTGCTCGACCTGGATGCGCGTGTTCACTTCGAGGAAGTAGAAGTTCGCGTCGGGACCGAGCAGTTCGCCGGGCTCGCGGTCTTGCTCCTCGACGAGGAACTCGACGGTGCCGGCGTTGTAGTAGCCGGCTTCGGAGACGCCCCGGCGAGCGGCCTCCCCGATCCGTTCGCGGAGTTCGTCCGACAGGGCGGGACTGGGTCCCTCCTCGATGACCTTCTGGTGACGGCGCTGAAGCGAGCAGTCGCGCTCGCCCAGGTGTCGGACGTTGCCGTGGTGGTCCGCGATGATCTGGACCTCGATGTGGCGCGGATTTTCGAGGTAGCGTTCGAGGTAGACGGAGTCGTTCGAGAAGTACGCCTCGCCCTCGCGTTTGGCCGATTCGAGCTGGTCCTCGACTTCGTCGGGGCTCTCGACGATCTTCATGCCGCGGCCGCCACCGCCGCCCTCGGCCTTGATCGCGATCGGATAGCCGTTCTCGTCGCCGAACTCGTGGACCTGTTCGGGGTCGGTCACCGGGTCGGTGGTCCCCGGGACGATGGGCACGTCGGCGGCCGACATGATCGTGCGGGCCTTCGTCTTCTCGCCAAGCGACTCCATCGAGTCGCTCTCGGGACCGACCCAGGTGATCCCATCGGTGGCCTCGACCCGGGCTGCGAAGTCGGCGTTCTCCGCGAGGAAGCCGTAGCCGGGGTGGATCGCGTCGGCGTCGGCCTGTCGGGCGGCGTCGACGATCGCCTCCTGATCGAGATAGGAGTCGGCCGCGCGGGCCGGGCCGACGTTGTACGCCTCGTCGGCGTATCTGACGTGGCCCGAGTGCTTGTCGGCTTCGGAGTAGACCGCGACGGTTTCGACCCCCAGTTCCTCGCAGGCCCGCATGACCCGAACCGCGATCTCGCCGCGGTTCGCAACGAGAACCTTGTCGAACATATCTCCCAGTACCGACGACCCCCTCATAAAACTATGCGGAGTTACACGTCTCTGGCCGGCCGATCGATTACCGATCCGGTCCGCCGTTCCGTGTCGCGGACGCGGAGCCGCCGACGGTCCTTCGGGTGGTGCCGACTATCACGTGAGATATTGGCGGGCGAACGTTTATCACGGTAAACGGGCGACGGTATGGTAATGTCCAGCGGTGTTCAGCAGTCTCGTGGTGGCACGTTCGAACTCGTCCACCACTACGTCGGCGGCGACGGCGAGGCCGCACTGAGAGCGATGATGGACGGGTTCACCGACAGACACAGCTCGATCTCGGTTCGGGAGACCCACTACGACAACATGCGCCTCCAGGTCAAGAGCCGGATTCTGGGCGAAGATCCACCGGACGTCTGGACCGGCTGGCCCGGCGGCGAGATGGCCGGCTACGCGGAAGTCGACGCCGTCAGAGACATCACCGACCTCTGGGAGGCGTCGGACATGGCTGCGAACTTCCGGTCGGTCGCGGCCGACGTCGCGCAGGTCGACGGCCGGTACCACGCGGTCCCGGTCACGATCCACCGGGCCAACGACATGTACCTCCACACCGAGACCGTCGAGTCGATCGGGATCGACCCCGCTCGGGCGTCGGACCCGACCGAACTCGTCGAGATGCTGGAGTCGGTCGCCGACGACCACGACGGACCGGCGCTCTTGCTCCCGATGGCCGACCCGTTCACCGTCCTGCAACTGTGGGAGATCACGCTCCTGGGACTGTCCGATCACGCCACCTTCGAGGCGATGACCGCCAGCAACGCGTCGCGTCACCGCGACGTGATCGTGAGCGCGCTCGAACACATCCAGCGCTTCGCGGCGCTGTCCAGCGAGGACTCGCTGTACGACGGGATGACCGACGCCAACGAGCAGTTCATCGGCGGGGCTGCGCCGGTCTACCCGCAGGGCGACTGGGCGGCCGGCGTGTTCGACGAGACGCCGGACTTCGACTTCCAGTCAGAGTGGGACCGCGTCGCGTTCCCCGGAACGGAGAACATGTTCGCCGTCGTCATGGACGCGTTCATCCCGTCGGCGGAGTCAGACAGCGACGTGCTCGAGACGTTCCTCGAATACGTCGGCTCGTGTGACGCACAGGAGCGGTTCAGTCGGAACAAAGGATCGTTACCGGCCCGGAAAGACGCCTCGATCGACGGCTTCACCGACTTCGGGAAGTCCCAGCACCAGCAACTCGACCGCTCGACCGAACAGCCCCAGACGATCACCCACGGCCTGAGCATGTCCTCGGCACAGCTCGTCGACCTGAAGGCCGCGATCGCGGGCTTCATCGACGAGTGGGACGCACAGGCGACGGCCGACGAGATGATCGGCGTGTTCGACCGCTGAGAAACGTCAGCGACCCTACAGCGGGATGTTGCCGTGCTTGCGTTCGGGCTGGTGCTTGCGCTTGTTCCGAAGCGTCTCCAGATCGTCGATCAGCCGTGGGCGCGTCTCCTGTGGTTCCAGCACGTCGTCGACGAACCCCCGCTCGGCCGCCGTGTAGGGGTTGGCGAAGGCGTCGCGATACTCGTCGATCAGTTCCTGGCGGCGCGCTTCCACGTCCTCGGCCGCCTCCAGTTCGTCGTCGTAGAGGACGTTCACCGCGCCCTGTGGCCCCATGACCGCGATCTCGGCGGTCGGCCAGGCGTAGTTCACGTCCGCGCCGATGTGCTTGGACGCCATCACGTCGTAGGCCCCGCCGTAGGCCTTCCGCGTGATGACGGTCAACAGCGGCACCGTCGCCTCGGAGTAGGCGTACAACAGCTTCGCCCCGTGGTTGATGATCGCGTTGCGCTCCTGGTCCTTGCCGGGCATGAAGCCGGGCACGTCGACGAACGTACAGATCGGGATGTTGAACGAGTCACAGAACCGGACGAAGCGCGCGGCCTTCCGGGAGGCGTCGATGTCAAGCGTCCCGGCGTTGACGCGGGGCTGGTTGCCGACGACGCCGACGGCGTGGCCGTCCAGTCGGGCGAACCCCATCGTGATGTTCCGGGCGAACGCCTCGGCGACCTCGAAGTACGACCCCTCGTCGACGATCCCGTCGATGACTCGCGTCATGTCGTAGGGCTGCTGGGGGGCTTCGGGAACCACGTCGACCAGCTCCTCGTCTCGGCGCTCGGGATCGTCCCAGGGATCGACGCGGGGCGGGTCCTCGACGTTGTTCTGCGGGAGATAGGAGAGCATGTACCCGATGTCGTCCATCGCGGCCTTCTCGTCGGCCGCGGTCAGGTGGGCGACCCCGGACTCGCTGGCGTGGGTCTGGGCTCCGCCGAGTTCGTCGAAACCGACCTCTTCGCCGGTGACCGTCTCGATCACGTCCGGTCCCGTGATGAACATGTGGCTGGTCTCCTCGACCATGCAGACGAAGTCCGTGATCGACGGCGAGTACACCGCGCCGCCGGCACAGGGTCCCATGATCGCCGAGATCTGTGGGACGACGCCACTGGCCTGCTGATTCCGGTGGAAGATGTCGGCGTAGCCGGCCAGCGAGTCGATGCCCTCCTGGATGCGCGCGCCGGCCGAGTCGTTGAGGCCGATGATCGGACAGCCGGTCTCGATGGCCTTGTCCATCACCTTACAGACCTTCTGTGCGAACGCCTCGCCCAGCGAGCCGCCGAAGACGGTGAAGTCGTGGGCGAAGACGAACACTTTCCGGCCGTCGACCTCGCCGTAGCCCGTCACGACGCCGTCGCCGGGGACGTGGTGTTCGTCCATGTCGAAGTTCGTCGAGCGGTGTTCGCGCAGCTGGTCGATCTCGACGAACGTGTCGTCGTCGAGGAAGTAGTCGATGCGCTCGCGGGCCGTGAGCTTCCCCTTCTCGTGTTGGGCCTCGATGCGGTCCTCGCCGCCGCCACGCTCTGCCTCGCGCTTGCGCTCGCGCAGGTCGTCGACGCGGTCCTCGTGGGTCACGTCGAACCACCCTCGGCTGTGCTGTGCATGACTGGCATAGACAGCGACGGCCGGAAAAACCTTTGCGGGAGGCGGGCCGGTCCCGTCGGGCGACGCGGTCGGGGAAGACAGACAATCAGTGTCCCGCTGCCAGAGCAGGGCGACACCGCTGCCTGACGGCGACGCTGGGCCACCCAGAGCATCACCGGAGCCCGCTCTCGGCGGCAGGGTCATGTGCGTAGAGACCAACAGCTAGTGATGACACGATCGACGACGGTCCTCGTGATCGGCGGCGGTGCGACGGGCGTCGGTATCGCACGCGACCTCGCACTGCGCGGCGTCGACGTGACGCTGGCCGAGCGCGGCGGCCTCGCGAGTGGCACCTCCGGGCGGTCACACGGGCTGCTCCACAGCGGCGCGCGCTACGCCGAGGCCGACCCGACGGGTGCCCGGGAGTGTATCGAGGAGAACCGCATCCTCCGGTCGATCGCCGGGGACTGCATTCGCGACACCGGCGGGCTGTTCGTCCAGCTAGCCGACGACGACCCCGACTACTTCGAGCGCAAGCGCGCGGCCTGCGAGGAACTGGGCATCGACACCGAGCTGCTGGACGCCACAGCGGCCCGCGACCTCGTTCCCGACCTCTCGGGAGCGGTCGAACGGGCGTTCCGTGTCCCCGACGCCGTGATCTACCCCTCGCGGCTGGTGGCGGCCAACGCCGCGGACGCGGCCGACCACGGCGCGTCGATCCACCCGAACGCACCACTGGAAGCCGTGACGGTCGCGGACGGACGGGTCACGTCGGCTCACCTCGGCGGCACCGTCTCGGAGACGATCGAAGCGGACTTCCTCGTCAACGCCGCCGGTGCGTGGGCCGGCGAGGTCGCGGCCATGGCGGGTCTCGACGTGGAGATGGCTCCCTCGCGTGGCGTGATGGTGGCCGTCGACTACGACCGGGTCGGCCCCGTCCTGAACCGATGTCGTGACCCGGACGACGGCGACATCGTCGTCCCTCACGAGCGCCAGGCCGTCCTGGGGACGACCAGCGTGCCCGCCTCGGACCCGGACGACTACGAGCAGGCCGACTGGGAGGTCGAGACCTGCATCGAGGAGTGTGCGGCCATGCTGCCCCCGGTCGCCGACGCCGAGATCGAGCGGACGTGGTGGGGCGTTCGCCCGCTGTACGCGCCCGACGAGGCAGAGTCCGAGCGGCGCGGGATCTCACGTGGCTTCTTCCGCCTCGACCACGCCGAGGACGGCGTCGCGAACGCCGTCAGCGTCGTCGGCGGAAAGCTCACGACCTACCGGCAGATGGCCGAGGCGACGACCGATCTGGTCTGCGATCGGCTAGGGGTCGCGACAGACTGTACGACCGCCGAGGAGCCGCTGCCCGGTGCCGACGATCCGGGGACGCTGGACGAGTTCGTCGCCCGGTTCGACGGTCAGGGACCGACCGACTCGGACGTCGTCGCGGGCGACTGACGCGACCGGCTATCGATCTGTGGCGTTCTTCGCTGAGAATTGCGAACACCTCTCACTGAGACAGCCGGCGGTACGAACCGCTGGCAGGGTCCCGATCGATCGTGACACTCTGTGTGAACCGTCGGAGTAAAGTCTGTCTGTCGCCTCCCGTCTGCCGTGAGAAACGTTACGGATCGGCCGGCCAACCCCTTCGGCTTCGACCCCGGCTGTGAACAGTACGTCGCGGGGTACGGCGACGCCAACGCCCACTTCCACGTCGTCGGTGACCACCCCGGCGTCCACGGGGGCATCGACTCCGGCGTCCCCTTCACCAACTGCGAGGCCGGCGATCGGCTCCAGCGGGCGCTCGTCGACGCGGGCCTCCTGCTCGAAGCGGGGACGCCCCCGACCGTCGACAAGACCTACTTCTCGTATCTCCACATGTGCGTCGCCGACGGAACGCCGAGCGAGCGCTCCTACGACGACCTGGAGCCGCTGTTCGACTCCGAACTGCGAGCGATTACGGCCCACGTCTTGCTCCCGGTCGGCGAGCGAGCCACGCGCCACGTCTTCTCGATCGCGACCTCGGAAGCCACCGACGACATCGACATGGACGAGCGCCACGCCACGGAGGTCGCCGGAGCCGGGTGGCTCGTCTACCCGATCAAAGAACCCACGGCGTGGGACACAGACGACGAAGAACGACTCGTTCGGGCACTCGAAGCACTGCTGGCCTCGGACTACCGCCGCGAGGCCGATCTCGGGCGATTCCTCCCGAACGACGATCCGTATCTGGTGCGCTGAGCGGCGGTCGGCCCTATACCGGCGGGACGATCGCGCCCTCGACGAACAGCGTCCGCAGCCCGAGCACGAGCGTCGCGGCGACGCCAGCGACGACGACGAGCCGGACCGTCCAGAGCCACGTCGGCCCGAACCAGTCCATCCCGGACATCCCCTGTCGGATCTCCGTGAGCGCCTCGTCGCCGAGCACCCAGCCGACGAACAGCATCGCGAACAGCACCGACACCGGCAGCAGGAGCTGGTACGCGAGGTTGTCGAACCACGTGAGCCACGCCGTGTCCCAGGCCGACGGGAGCCCGAGGACGAACAGCCCGACCCCGAGTCCGGCTGCCAGCGGCACGCGTCCCACGTCGTAGTTGTCGGTCGCCCAGGACACCGACACTTCGAGGAGGCTGATCGCCGAGGAGAGCGCGGCGATCAGGACGACACCGAAGAAGGCCACGCCGAGGAGCCGACCAGCCGGCAGTTCGGCGAACCCGCTCGCCATCGCGATGAAGATGGCGGACGGACCGCTGGTCGCCGGATCGATCCCGTTGGCGAAGAGGACCGGGAAGACGACGAGCCCGGCGAGGACGCCGATGAGCGTGTTGGTCCCGACGATGATCCCGCCGTCGACGGCGAGGTTGTCGTCGTTGCCGACGTACGAGGAGAAGGTGACCATGATCGCCATCCCGAGTGACAGCGTGAAGAACGCCTGGCTGACGGCGAAGGGAATCGCCGTGCTGGCGTTCGCCAGCAGCGTGTCGAGGTCCGGCGAGAGGAAGTACTCGTAGCCCGCGGCCCCGCCCTCCAGCGTGAGCGCCCAGACCGCCATCGCGAGCATGAGGAGGACGATGCTCGGAACCATCACCTTCGTCGCCTTCTCGATGCCGTCCTCGACGCCCAGCGCGACGATGCCGACGACGACCAGCACGAACAGCGCCTGGGCCGCGATCGCTTCCGGTCCCGCCGAGACGGCACCGAAGTACTCGGCCGGCGCGTCGAAGTAGGCACCAGTCGCGCTGCCGACGATGTAGCGCATGACCCAGCCGCCGACGACGTTGTAGTACGAGAGGATCCAGAACCCCGTCGCGACGCCGAGTGCGCCGACGATGCGCCACTGCCGGTGTCCGAGTTCACCGAAGGCGTCGATCGCGTTCAGGCGCGTCCGCCGACCGAGGACGAACTCACCCAGCAACGCCGGGAACCCGATCGCGACGACGGCGATCAGATAGAAGACGAGGAAGCTCGATCCGCCGTTGGCTCCCGTCTTGAACGGGAACTGCCAGATGTTTCCGAGCCCGACCGCGCTCCCGATCGCGGCTACCAGAAATCCGATTCGTGTCGTCCACGTTGCTCGTTCGGCCATACTTACTGACCGGGTTCACGATGGAGTGATATAACGCCTGTGAAACCTATCATATATGTATCCATATCTGAAGGTGTTGGACTGTCAGCAGTTCAATAGGGCTAATATAGCAGTTCTGAAATGAAAAGAGAGCGTCAACTATCTCGTCGTCACGCCTACTCTCGCTCGCAGTCGGGTGGTTTCGATCCGTCGTCGGCCGTGACGTACACTTATAACCCGAGCGCCCGACGTATCGAGTATGCGAACTCGCCTCAAACGAGTCTTCCGACGGTCGAAGTACGCGGCAACTGGTGCGGCACTCGGCGCGGCGGTCGGTGCCGTCTTCAGCAGGAACGCCGCGAGTACCGGCGGCGCGCTCGGCGGGTTGCTCGGCGCGACGATCGCCCAGCAGCGCGACTCGGTCGACAACGTCGTCGGCGAGATCAAAGAGAAGAAAGCGCCCGAACGGCTGGCCGACGAGGCGGAGTGATGCCGCTGGCTGTCCGTTCGTGAACAGTCGTACTGTCAATCGTACCGGCCGTCCGTAGCGCGCACGCCCCGTCGTGTCGACGACGTGGCGCGGGTAAGCGAGACTTTTTCTCGCTCCCTCGTCAACTGCTGTGATATGAGCAACGACGAGTCCGTCGATACCCGCGGCCGGCGGTACGATCCCGACGTCGACCACGCGTTCCCCGACGAGCGCGTGAACGACGTGCTGGCCGCGATCGAGTCGGACACCGAGATCCAGGCGTACCTGGAGGCACAGAACGTCAACCCGGTCACTCGCAAGCGCTACAACGACCACGGCGCGAAACACATCTCGATCGTTCGCAACCGGGCGCTGTGCCTCTACGACCTGCTCAAGCGCGGCGGCATCGAGTTCAACGGTGCCAGCGAACAGGGCCTGGAAGAGGCCGACGAAGCCGTCATCGTCGCGCTGGCCGCGACTCTGCACGACATCGGCCACGTCGTCCACCGGGACGACCACCCCTACTACTCGATCCCGCTCGCGGCCGACCTCCTCGACGACTTCCTGCCGGCCTACTACGACACGGAGGCTGCAGTACGGGTGAAAGGTGAAGTGTTGCACGCGATCCTCTGTCACCACACCGAGGAAGATCCGCTGACGCTGGAGGCCGGGGTCGTCAGAGTCGCCGACGCACTGGACATGGAGAGCGGGCGCTCGCGCATCCCGTACAACCACGGCGGCCGCGGCATCAACACGGTGTCGAGTCAGGCGATTAAGCGCGTCTTTCTCCAGGATGGCGACGACAAACCGGTCCTCGTCGAGATCGAGATGTCTAACGCCGCGGGCGTCTACCAGGTCGACAACCTCCTGAAAGCGAAGCTCCAGGGCTCCGGGCTCGAATCACACGTCCGGATCGTCGCGCTCAACGTCCGCGAGGACGAGAACCAGCTGGTCGAGCGAATCGAGCTGTAGCTGCTCGCAGCCGACGGTCCCGTGGGCCCTTACTGGCCCGTCACGTCGGGCTTACCGAGCGTACCCGGTGTATGAATTTATGCGGGCACCGTCAACGCTCGCGCATGAACGGCGTTCGTACACCGGATCTGGCCGCCGACGCCCGCGACGAATCGGACGGACCGCACGGGTCGGTGTCGGGACGGGTCCAGGGCCTCCTCGAATACCTCCGAGGTCGAGTCCTGACGCTGCTGGTCCGCGATCGGTCGACGGACGACGCCGGGCGTCGGCGACTCGACCGGGACGACGGGTCGACTGCCCCGGAACTGGATCGGTTCCCCGAGCGGGCACGGCCGCTCACCCACCCCGACCGTGAACTCGACGGCCTCAACACGCCGGACGTGGTCGGGATCGAGACCGACGACGGACTCCGGCTTTCGCTGCCGAACAACCCAGACGCGACCCTCGTCTCGGACGTGTGGGTGACGATCGAGGAGTGACGCCTCTCTTTTCGCTCGCAGACGTTCTTCGCAGAAATGCGTTCGCGTCTTCGAGGGTCTCGCAATTGCTCGAATCTCGCTACAGGGCGACCGGGATTTGAACCGGATCGAGACGGTTGTGCTCGCTCACTTCGTTCGCTGCGTGCACTGCGACTCGTAGGGTTCAAATCTCACTGCCGATTTCGCTCGTCACGTCTGTTCCTCGCAGAAATGCGGCGACCGGGATTTGAACCCGGGCCATGAGCTTGGAAGGCTCAGGTCCTACCACTAGACCACCGCCGCTCACTTCGTTTGCGCTGGGGTTCGCAACGCGTCGCGTTACGCACCGCCAGACTCGTGACGACGGAACGTCTCCACGGTGCGCCCCGCCGCCACTCGTTCGCCAATAGCTGGTGCTGTTTTAAGGGCGTTTCCCTTCGGGACGCACGACGGCGTAGCAGTTCCCACTCGAAATCTCCAGTGACTCCAGCGCGAGGTCGCTGGCGGCAACGTCGCGCTCGAACTCGGCGGGTGCGTAGATGTGGTAGAACCGTGGCACCGTTCGACCGCCCGGCAACGTCCAGTCGACGGTGGTGTCGAAGCCCCGATCGGCGTCGGCGCTCGCGTCGAAGCGGTCGTGTGCCGTCGACCAGGCGCTGACCAGTGCGCGTCCGTCGGACCCGAGGACCCGTGCGAGTTCGTCGAGGCTGTCACGCCGGTCTGCCCGCTGGGGGAGGTGGTGGATCGTGGCGACGTAGACCGCGAGGTCGGCACAGTCGTCGGCCAGTGGCAGCGTCGCCGCGTCGCTCTGGAGCAGCGTCGTGGCGGGACAGGCCCCGAGGCGGTCGCGCGCGGCCGCCAGTAGCTCGCGGCTGGCGTCGAGCCCCACCACGCGGTCGGCGTGGTCTGCCAGCAGCTCGGCGTGTCGACCGTTGCCACAGCCAACGTCGAGCGCGACTCCGCCACGGCACCGATCCTCGACGAAGGACTCGACCTCCGGCCAGGCGTACTCGCGGGTCTTCGAGAAGTGGCTCCCGATCGTCTCGTAGGTCTCGCGGACGTCCGCTCGCGAGGGGCCGTCGGACATACCGATCCCTGCGCGCGCTGGCGCATAGTGGCTTCGCTCTCGGTCACGCACGCGGAGAAAAGTTCCGCCGAGGTCCGGTCCGGCGGCCGGTCACGGTGCTACTGGTCGTACTTCTCGGGGTAGGCTTCGGCGAGCAACTCGGGGCGCGCGTCGAGTCGCTCCCGGATCGGCCCGATCACGTCCGAGACGTACTCACCGGCGGCGGGCTTGAGGTCTGCCGGGTGGAGCTCCTCGCTGAGGAAGTCCGCTTCCAGTTCGTCGAACTCGTCGTAGACGAGGTTCCCGCCGTACTCGTCGGGGCGCTCGACGACGAAGGATTCGCCGCGCTCTTCGAGCACCGGGAAGACGAGGTATTCGAGGTACTCCAGTACGCCGTTGTCCTCGCGCTCGCCCATCGGACAGTACGCGTCTTCGATCTTCTCGACGACGGCGTCGTGGCTGTCGTTGAGGTTGACCTTCGTGTCCTCCTTCGAGGCGCTCATCTCTTCGCCGGTGAGCCCCGACAGCAGCGGCGCGAAGATACAGACCGGCGCGTCGTGCCCGTGGTCAGGCAGCGTCTCGCGAGAGAGCATGTAGATCCCGCGCTGGTCGTCGCCGCCGTAGGCGATGTCGGCGTCGAGGGCTTTCACGTCGAGGGTCTGCATCAGTGGGTAGATCAGCCCGCCGAGGTTCGGGCTCTCGGACTCGCGGACGACTCTGCTGCCGGCCCGCTGGGTCCTGGCGAGGGTCGTCTCGGCCGCCATACGGTACATCTCCAGGGTGTACTCCTCGTCGAGCTGGAAGTCGGTCCCGCGGACGAACGAGATCTCCTCTGGGTCCGCTCCGGCGGCCTCGATCATCCCCTCGATGGCGACCTGGTAGTACTCCGAGCGGGCGTCGAGCAGGTCGAAGGGGCTCTTCTCGTCGTCGAGGTGCGCGTGCAGGTCGGCGATCAGCACCGTCACGTCGATGCCCGCCTCGATGAAGTCCGCCAGCTTGCGCATCGTCGTGTAGTGTCCGATGTGCATCTCTCCCGTGGGCGCGTAGCCGATGTACGCCGAGGGAGTGCCCTCGTCGAACAGCGCTTCGAGTTCCTCTTCCTCGATGACTTCGAGCGTGTGACGCGTCGCCAGTTCGAGGCGATCGGCGGTGTCCATACCTCTGGTACCCCACCGCGGTGATTAAAACGTTCCATCTCCCTTCGCCGCGAGCGACGCACTCGTACTGCCGGCTGTGCCTTCGTGAAGATCGTCACGAACGATTTCGCCATCCCGGGGTGGCGAAATCGGTCACAGATGTACAGCCGGTAGTCTCAACTGGCCCGGGGCCAACACACTCCCATGTACACCGGGACCACGGAAGAGCCGTGCTGTCTGTGCGGGACCGAGGAGACGGCCACCCGGATCGATCTTCCCCCGCGGGCCGTCCAGTTGATGCGACACGGCGACCCCATCGCCTGGCGCGACATCGAAAGCACCGTCACGGTGTATTTCTGCGCGGACGACTGGCAGACGGTTCGCGATCTCGTCCTCGAAACGGGCATGAGCCCTCTCTCGCGGTGCAACGTCGCCCACGCCTCGTTCGACCTGCGCGAGGACTTCGAGGCGCTGCTCAACGACGTGCGCGAGGAACCTGACCAGCGGCCACGCGAGCGCGAGATGCTCGCCGACGCCCGAGAGACCATCGAGACGTACGGCGAGGACGACCACGTCGAGGAACGGGACGTGGTCGAGGCGCGGATCGTCACCTGGGCGCTCGAAGACCTCGGCGAACGAGCGCCCACCGAGTGATACGGAAAGTGGTTGCTCACCGGACCCCACGACGGTGAGACACCGTGCGATCGACTCGCGACCGGCGGCGGGCGGTACGACCCCCAGGGAGTCGCTCGCTATCCAAACTGTTTTGACTGGCCACCGCAGTGTGTGAACCGATGACTGTACGTGTAGGTGTTCTGGGGGCCACTGGTGCGGTCGGTCAGCGACTCATCCAGTTGCTCGAACCGCACCCCGATTTCGAGATCGCAGCACTGACTGCCAGCGAATCCAGCGCCGGCAAGGCGTACCGAGAGGCGGCCAAGTGGCGCATCGACGCGCCGATTCCCGAGGCCGTGGCCGAGATCGAGGTCGGCGCGACCACGCCCGAGGACGTGCCCGACGACGTGGACCTGATCTTCTCGTCGCTCCCCTCCGGCGTCGGTGCCGAGGTCGAACCGGAGTTCTGCGAGGCGGGCTACGTCGTCTCCTCGAACTCCTCGAACGGTCGCATGGACGAGGACGTGCCGCTCGTGATCCCCGAGGTCAACGCCGATCACCTCGACGTGCTCGAACGCCAGCGCGAGGAACGCGGCTGGGACGGCGCGCTCCTGAAGAACCCGAACTGCTCGACGATCACGATGGTGCCGCCGCTGGCGGCACTCGACGAGGCCTTCGGCCTGACGGACGTTCGCGTCTCGACGTTACAGGCCGTCTCCGGGGCGGGCTACGACGGCGTCACGTCGATGGAGATCATCGACAACGCGATCCCGCACATCGGCGGCGAGGAGGAGAAGATGGAGACCGAGTCCCGGAAGCTGCTGGGTGGCTTCGATGGCACGGCGATCGAACTCCACGAGATGGACGTGGCGGCCTCCTGTAACCGCATCGCGACGCTCGACGGCCACCTCGAAAACGTCTGGGTCGACACCGAGGACGACGTGACTGTCGCGGACGCCGAGGACGCGCTGCGCTCGGCGTCGGGTATCGACCTGCCGTCTTCGCCCGACCAGCTGATCCGGGTCTTCGACGAGCCCGATCGGCCCCAGCCCCGCCTCGACCGCAACATCGAGGACGGGATGGGCGTCGCGGTCGGCGGCGTCCAGGAGACGACCGACGGACTCCAGTTCAACTGCCTCGCGCACAACACGATGCGCGGTGCGGCGGGCGCGAGCGTCCTCAACGGCGAACTGCTGGCAGCGAACGGTTACCTGTAGCAGTCTCTCGCACTTTTTTCTGGATCGGCGCAGACGGATCGTCGTGATGCTGTCACGTGAGACGAAGGTGCAGGCTGGGGCCGCCGCCGTCGGGCTGGTGGTGCTGGGCGTCGGTGCGACACGACTCGACCTGTCGGTCTGGTGGACCCAGCCGCTGCTCGTGGGGCTGTTCGAGGCGATCGTCTTCGGTGGTGGCCATCTCTACTTCGTCCTCCGTGGCGGCGGTGGCAGCGTGTCACTCACCGCGCGACGGCGGTTTCTGTGGCTCATCCTGGCGTTCCTGACGCTCGTCCCACTCGTCGTGCTCGCTGGCGAGCGGACGCTCGGTCCGCTCGGGGTCCGGCGGGTGCTCATGTGGGCCCTCGGTGGCATCACCGTCGTCTACCTGTTCCTCGAAGGCATCGCCGGCTACCGGGCGACGATGGCCGAGGATTAGAGATCGATCTGGTTCCGGAGCCCGTCCCACTCGCCGGTCTCCGCGGCGCGCCTGACGTTCTCGGCGAGGATGTCGGCGGTGCGCTCGTAGTACTCGGGCGTGTGGCCGGAGGCGTGGGGCGTCACGAAGACGTTGTCGAAGCCCCACAGCGGGTGGTCCTCGGGCAGCGGCTCGGGATCGGTCACGTCCAGCTGTGCCGCGCCGATGTAGTTGCTCTGGATCGCCGACGTGAGCGCGTCGGTATCGACGACGCCGCCGCGGGCGACGTTGACGAAGATCGCCTCGGGGTGCATCGTCCGGAACAGTTGCTCGTCGAACAGCTCCTCGGTCGCGTCGGTCAGCGGGCACGCGACGGCGACGTACTCGGCGTCGGTGACGGCCTCGTGGATCTCGTCGAAGCCGTACACCTCGTCGGTCCGTCCGCCCTTCTCCGGGCTGTAGCGGACGCCGACGGTGTCGACGTCGAACCCCGCGAGTCGGTCGACGATGGCCTGCCCGATCGCGCCGAGCCCGACGACCGCCACCGTCGAGCCGGCGAGTTCGCCCGACTGGAGGGCGCGCCACTGTCGCTCTCGCTGGCGGCGACGCGCCTCGAAGAAGCGCCGCGTGAAGGCGAGAAACGCGCCGATCACGTGCTCGGCGATGTTCGGGCCGTGGACTCCCGAGGCCGTCGTCAGCGCGATCTCTCGCTCGGCGAACTCGTCGAGGGGCAGGTGATCGTAGCCGGCGTAGACGCTCGCGAACAGCTGGATCTCGCGGGCGTGATCGAGCAGTTCGTCGTCGAACGGCCCGGCCGAGACCACCGTCGCCGTCTCGACGGCCGCTCGCTCTTGCTCGGGCGTCCGCGCGACCGTGACCGTCGCCTCGGGCAGTCGCTCGCGGACCGCGTCGGCGTACGATTCGACCGGCAGACCGTGTGCTTTCTGCCGCAGGATGGCGATTTCAGTCACGCACAGCCACCTCCGTTTGGGCCAGAGACATAGTGGTCGTTCCAGCCAGTGGCTCAAAACAGTACTGTCACGGCGACCGGCGGTGGACGCCCTTCGCTGCACTGTTCGTTTCGGTACACGCGTGGAGAAATATCGACAGCGACGGACCGAGCGACGACATCGACGGGTCGCTGGCCGCTTCGCGATGCCACATTTAATGACGGTGTGGTTCCACGGTCGGTGTAATGAGTGGTGACTGGGACACCGTGCTCGTCGTCGACGACGATCCCGCCTGCCGGGAGCTCCACTCGATCTGGCTCGACGACGAGTACGAGGTGCTGACCGCCGCCGATGGGCGGGCGGCACTCGAGAAGGTGGGGGACGCCGACGTGATGCTCCTCGACAGAGAGATGCCCCACATGAACGGGGCGGAGGTGGCACAGCGACTGGCCGAGCGACCGGACGACTGTTTCGTCGTCATGATCTCCGGCGTGGAACCGGACTTCGACGTTCGAGAGTTGATCGTCGACGACTACCTGACCAAGCCGGTGTCGCGAGAGACGGTGCTCGACGTGGTCGAGACGATGCTCTCGCGGGGTGCCTGCCGGCAGCTGCTGCGAGAGTACTTCTCTCTGACCGCGCGGAAGGCGACGCTCGAACTCCGGACCAGTCGGGACACGCTCCGGGACAGCGACGAGTACCACGACCTCATCGCCGAACTCGAGGCCACGGGAGCCACGCTCGACGACCGTCTCGAACAGTTCGACGGTCACTGGCGGCAGGCGATCCTCGCGGCGGTCAGCGACGATCTGGGATCGGAGCCGCGATCTGTCACCTGACCGTCGGGCCGTCGCGCGATGAGTGGCGAGCAAGGAATTTAAGCCCCCTCCGAACAGGGGTGGGGTATGGAGCGCGTAGATGTCGCGATCGTCGGCGGCGGGCCCGCCGGTACGTCTGCCGGTCGGGCAGCCGCCGAACAGGGTGCCGAGGCCGTCGTGGTCGAGAAGGGGGTCCCGAGAGCCGACCGAGACGGATTGGGCCCCGACTCGACGGACGCCGCCGGCTTTCTGGATTACTGGACCGAACTCGCCGGCTTCGGTCCCGACGAGTTCCCCGACTCGGTGAAGCTCGCGGAGCTCGACGGCGCGGAGTTCATCGGGCCCAACGAGTCGGTCCTGATCGAAGAGACGGGGATCGACTCCGCGTATCCCGGATTCGGCTTCACGTTCCAGCGAGCCCGCTTCGACGACTGGCTGCGCGACCGCGCCGAAACAGCGGGCGCTCAGTACCGCGTCGGCACGAGCGTCACGGGCGTCGACACCGACCTCTCGGGCGGCGTCGAGCACACGCTGGCACTCTCGGACGGCGAGTCGATCGTCGCCGACGCGCTCGTCCTCGCGGACGGTCCACAGCGGACGGTCACCGGCCGCGTCCTCGATCAGTTCCTCCCGGCGGACGAGTCGCTCTCCGAACGGCTCCCGTCGACGGAGGCCAACCACATCGCCTACCAGGAGCACCGCCGGATGCCCGAGGAGCTGTTCCCCGAGGACCGAATCCAGTTCTGGTGGGGCGTGATGCCCGGCCACACCGCCTATCCGTGGATCTTCCCGAACGACGGCAACGTGGCTCGGATCGGCCTCACGATGCCGATCGGGCTGGACATCGACGACTACGACGCCAGCGAGTGGGCCCTGCTCCGGGAGGACGACGACAAGATCCCGCAGGGTCGCACCTACGTCGAGCGCCTGCTCGAACGGGAGTTTCCCGACTACGACCTCGACGATTTCCCGCTGGTCGAGGATCGGGGCAAGACCGACGGCACGGAGACGTACCCGATCTCTTCGACCCGGCCGATCGACTCGCCGACCGACGCGAACGTCGCCGTCGTCGGCGGCGCGATGGGCGCGACCTCCGCCTTCCACGAGGGCGGGGACCACGTCGCCGTCCGAACCGGCTCTCTCGCCGGAGAACTGGCCGCGACCGACGCCCTCGAACGCTACAACGACGCCTGGAAGGACGCACTCGAATCCGAGATCCTCCGCAACGTCGCCTTCGCCGACCTGGTCCAGGGGTACGGTCCCGCGACCTGGGATCGCGTGTTTGCCACTGTCAACGCGATGCAGACCGTCGACGGGTCTCTGTGGCGACAGGCCCTGGCTGCCGGCACGCTGGGGCTCAAGACCGTCGCCGGCTACAAGTGGCGCAAGTTCCAGTACCGCGACGGCGGCTACGTCCAACTCGCCGAGTCCGAGTACACCGTCTGAGACGGATTATGTAGCACTTTCCCGGTGATCGTCTCTCTCGTGGCGACGGTCGCCGGTCAGCACCGACACGAAACCGTATGTGTCCCCCGCCGTGGTCGCGGCCGGACCGCAACCCCTTACCCGTCCGACGGAGTATCCCCGACTGCGTGCCTTTTGTCCCCGCCCGAGGCCCGTCCTTCGGGACGATGACAGCGCGGCGAACCCGGGCACGCGACATTCGACTCGACGGCTGACGCCGTCTCGCCACATGGAGGCGTTTCACGCCTCCCGCCCGACACGAGGGTTTGCCGGTCGACAGGGCGCACTGCCCCGGATGATGCCGGTCGTTAGTGTTTCGGGCGACATTTCCCTTTCGCAGACAGTCCTCCGTCCTGATCGACGCGGAGCCACCGCCGCATTCAACCGGGTGCCCGCGCTACGTGACGTATGTCGATCCTTCGCTCAGTTGTCACGCTCGCTCGCGACCGGAACGTTACGTTCCTCGCGGCGGGGATCGCCTACTACGCGTTCGTGTCTATCGTACCCCTGCTGCTGCTGGCGACCGCCGTCGCCTCGACGCTCGGCGGCCAGGCGTTCGCCGACCGGGTCGTCGCAGTGCTGGGCCGGATGCTCTCGGCGTCGGGCCAGGAACTCGTAGCGGGTGCGCTCACCGACACCGCCGGGCGGGGGACGGCCTCGCTGGTCGGCTTCCTGGTGTTGCTCTGGAGCGGACTGAAGCTCTTTCGCGGACTCGATCAGGCGTTCGACGAAGTGTACGCCGCCGAGGTCCACACGTCGCTCCTCCAGCAGGTGCGGAACGGACTGGTCGTCGTCGTCGCCGTCGCACTCGCGGTCGGGACCGCGGTCCTCGTCGGTCTCGTCCTCTCGATCCAGCCCTGGCAAATCCCGTTCGTCAACGTCTTCGGGACCGTCGCGCTGGTCGTCGTCATCACCCTCGCCTTCCTGCCGATCTACTACGTCCTGCCGCCGGTCGACGTGTCGCTGCGAGACATCCTCCCCGGCGCGGTGATCGCTGCGGGCGGGTGGGTCCTGCTCCAGCTCGGGTTTCGCGTCTACGCGGCCAACGCCGGGCAGTACGCGGCCTACGGTATCCTCGGGGCCGTCCTGCTGTTCGTCACGTGGCTGTACTTCGCGAGCATCGTCGTCCTGATCGGCGTCGTCGTCAACGTCGTCTTGCGGGAAGTCGGGGCAGATACCTCGTCGGAGCCGGCCGCGTAGTCGGCGTTCGCAACCACGCTACGAGTTCGAAGCCGCTGCTCTCGATCGATACTGTGGAAGCAATCGGGCAGGAGATCGTCGCGTCGATCGGTGATCGACAGGGCTACCTCAGATCGCCGGCCCCTCCCTTCTGGCGTAGCTGCCGGTCGTTCCCGATCAGCTGAACGCGGAGCCTACGTCTGGGCCGAGTAGCCCGCTTCCTCGACTGCTTCGACCAGGGCCGCCACGTCGGCGTCGCCCTCGACGCTGGCACGCTCGTCCTCGTGGTCGGCGCTGGCGTCGGTGACGCCACTGACGGCTTCGAGAGCCTCTTCGACGGTCTGTTCACAGTGCTCACAGGACATTCCTTCGACGGACAGTGTCGTCATACGTTCGCCCGTAGGGACGGCTCGTTTATTCGGGTTGTGGCTCGGCCCCCGCTCGGGGCGGGCCGTGGATGGCAAACCGTTTTTCCGTGCGGTCCGAACGACGGGTATGAACGTACGACGCGTCGGAGACCTCGGTCCGGACGAACGGCGCGCGCTGTTCGAGCGCGACGCTGGCGTCGAAGAGGTCCGCGACGACGTGCAGGTGATCGTCGATCGGGTTCGCGAAGAGGGCGACGTGGCGCTGCGGGAGTTCGCCGAAGAGTTCGACGGCGTCACCGTCGGCAACGTCGACATCACCGACGCCGCCGAGCGCGCCGTCGAGGAGCTCGACGAGGCGACGCTGTCGGCCATCGAGGACGCCGCAGCGAACGTTCGGGCCTTCCACGAGGCACAGTTGCCGACCGACTGGCGCGACTCCTTCGAGGGGCGCGAACTCGGTCGTCGGTACCGTCCCATCGAGAGCGCCGGTGCGTACGTCCCCGGCGGAACCGCAGCGTACCCCTCCAGCGCGCTGATGGGCGTCGTTCCGGCGAAGGTCGCCGGTGTCGAACACGTCGCCGTCGCGACCCCGCCCGCCGAGGAGATCAACCCGGTGACGCTTGCGGCCATCCACGTCGCCGGTGCGGACGTGGTGTACCAGGCCGGCGGCGCGCAGGCGATCGCCGCACTCGCCTACGGGACCGAGTCCGTCGACGCCGTCGACAAGGTCGTCGGGCCGGGCAACCGGTGGGTGACCGCGGCCAAGTCGATCGTCCGGGGGGACGTAGCGATCGACTTCCTGGCCGGTCCCTCCGAGATCATGGTCGTCGCCGACGAGAGCGCCGATCCGGAACTGGTCGCCGCCGACCTCGTCGCCCAGGCCGAACACGACGAGAACGCCTCCGTCGTCGCCGTGACCGACGACGAGGGGCTCGCGGAGGCCGTCGCGGCAGCCGTCGACAGCCAGGCCAGCGCGCGCGAGCGAGCGGACGTGATCCGCGGTGCCCTCGACAACGCGGCCTCTGGCGTCTTCCTCGCGCGGTCGATGAGCGAGGCGGTGCTGTTCGCCGAAGAGTACGCGGCAGAGCACCTCTCGATCGTCGCCGAGGACGACGAGTCGATACTCGACCGCATCCCCTCGGCCGGGTCGGCGTTTCTCGGCCCCTACAGCGCCGTGGCGGCGGGTGACTACGCCAGCGGACCGAACCACGTGCTACCGACGGGCGGCCACGCACGCGTCACCGGCGGGCTCTCCGTGGACTCGTTCCTGCGTTCGACGACCGTACAGCGCCTCTCCGAGGAGTCACTGGCCGACATCGAGTCGACGATCACCACGCTCGCGGAGGCCGAGGGGCTCGAAGCCCACGCCGAGAGCGTCCGCAAGCGATTCGACGACGCCTGAGGGCCCACTCCCAGATGACGGTCGCGACACCGATCGAACGAGCGACGATCCAGGACCTCCCCGCGATCCAGCGGGTCGCCGACTGGAGCTTCCACGCGGCATACGCCGGGCTCCTCGACGAGCAGTTGCTCGACACCGTCGTCGAGGAGTGGTACGCGACCGAACGGCTCCGCGAGCAGATCACCGATCCCGACAGCCTGTTCCTCGTCGCACGTCGCGGCGGCCGCGCTCGTGGTTACGTCAACGTCGAGCCGGACGACCCACCCGAGACGTACTATCTCTCGCGGCTCTACGTCGAGCCGCTGCTGTGGGGCAACGGCATCGGGAGCGAACTGCTCGCCGCCGTCGACCGCCGGCTGTCGGCGGCGTCGCTCCGACTCACCGTTCTGGCCGGCAACGAGCGGGCCATCGGCTTCTACGAGCGACAGGGGTTCGAGTACGTCACCACGGAGACGACGACGTTCGGCCCGACCGCGGTCGAGGAACACGTCTATCGCAAGCCGCTGTGATCCCGGCGTCACTGTTAACACGTTCGGGAGCAACTGTATCCGTATGAGCAGTACCGTAGACGCGGACGCCGGGGGGACAGGTATCGACGTGACCGAGCCGGCGGCCGCAGAGGCCGTCGATCTCATGGAAGGCGAACAGATGGACGTCGACGAGGCGGGGCTTCGGCTGTTCGTCCAGCAGGGCGGCTGTGCCGGGCTGTCGTACGGCATGCGCTTCGAGCACGAGCCCGAGTCCGACGACCAGGTGTACGAACACCACGGTCTCCGCGTGTTCATCGACCAATCCAGCCTCAACTACATCGAGGGCTCCGTGCTGGACTTCGAGGGGGGACTGCAGGGCGAAGGGTTCCACGTTCGCAACCCCAACGTCGAGAGCGAGTGTGGGTGTGGCGAGTCGTTCCGGACCTGATCGTCACTCCTCTAGCTCGAAAGCCACCTCGACTTCGGCCTGGTATTCGCGGCCCTCGACGCCTGCGATCTCGACGCCCATCTCCTCGACTTCTGCCCACTTGAGATTGTCCAGCGTCGCCTCCGCGCGGCCGACGGCGTCGTCGACGGCGTCGTCGAAGCTCTCGGCACTGGTTCCGATCAGCGTGATCTTTTTGAAGACCATGTTCCTCGTTCACAGCCAACAGTCATAAAGATCGGGACCACCCGGTGTCGTGGGGGGTCACGAGGGCTTTCGGTGTCTACGAGTCGGAAGATGAAGCGGCTTGTTTGAACACTACCGCAGTGTCAGGTCGATCGCGTGTCGAGCATCTCCGAGAGGGTGCCGACGATGTCGGTGAGGTACGCCGTTCCCCACACCGCGACGACGACGGCACCGATCGTGTTGAAGACGAGATCCAGCATCGTGTCACCCAGTCCGTACTGCGTGAGGACGGGGGCACTGCCCACACTCGCCGCGGCCGTGCTGACGGCGAACTCGATGACTTCCCAGAAGACGCCGAACGCGAGCACGAACAGGAGGATGAACACGAACATGAACCGGGGCGGAATGTGGATCCCGTCGCTGTGCTGGTCGAGCGATCGCACCGTCGTGTACCCCGCCGCGGCGACGATCGACGACGAGAGGGCGTGCGTGAGGTGATCCCACCACCAGATCGTCGCGTAGAAGTTCGCCTCTGCGCCGGGTAGGCCGACCGTGCCCAGCGCGTGGAGCCAGACGGCACCGGTGATCCACAGCGTCAGTCCGGCGTCGAGTGGAATCTCGTAGTCCCGTTCGAGGACGGCCGGCAGCTGGGCGACCAGCAGCCCGATGCCGGTGTTGACGATGATCCCGGTCGAACCGCGTTCGATCCCGATAAAGAGCATCCCGATCAGCGACAGTTGCATGAGGCGTGTGAGCCGTCGCTGTGTCGACGCCGAGACGCCGATGCGGTCTCTGAGTTTCATCGCGTCACCTCTGGCGGGAGATGTTCGGTCGCCTCGACCTGCCGGCGCACGTAGAATGCGAAGATCAGCCCGGCGGCGACACCGGCGACCGTCGAGGCGACGAACTCGACCATCAGCGCGTGTTCGATCTCTGCCTCGGGAACGCCGGGCTTCAACAGCAGCGTCGTCTTCAACAGGATGTCTGCCGACCACCGGAAGACGGCCCAGACACCCGCCATCGCCAGCGTCGTCACGACGACGAAGGCGACGGCGAAGCCGTCCGTCATCCGGACCGGGGTAAAGAGATGGAGTTCCACGACGACGACCAGCGAGATCGCCGCGACGGAGAGGTACGTCGCGACCTGGCCGGTCACCGGCACCGTCGCGTAGGCCCGCCCGAGCACCGGGAGGGCGGCGAGACCGGTCACTTCCCACGGGAGGGTGGTCTGCCAGCTCTGAAAGCGGACGGGTGGCAGTACCGCCAGCGCGACGACGGCCAGCGCGAAGGCCGCCCACCAGAGCCGATCACGCCAGACGCTCGTCGCGATCGCGATCACGAGCAACCCGATCAACAGCCACGAGAGGACGGCGTTCGTTCGCTGGTGGCGGAGGAGCCGCCCGATGTCGCTACTCATGTTGGCCCCCATGTCGTCCGCGGTTGAAACAGTGTCGACCGATCACAGCACCGCGAGGTAGACGATCAGATACGAGAGCGCGGCCGCCGTCACCGCGGCAAGTCCCGTCGCGCACGCTCTGGGCCAGTCGACCGCCCGGAGCTGTCTGCCGAACAGTTGACGCTGGGTGGCTCCGAGCACTCCGAACGCCAGGACGGTGAACACGAACTGGTACGACGCTTCCAGCGTCGGGGCCGGCAGCGCGACCGCCGCACCGGCATACGAGAGCCCGAGGACGGCTTTGCGGTCGATCTGTGGTCGACCCGCTCGACCGGTCAGGCGCAGGTAGACGAGGAGCCCGAGCCAGAGGGTCGCAAGCTCGATCCCGAAGGCCCCGAGCAGGTGCAGGGTCGGATCGGCCGCGAGCGCGATCCGCTCCGTGACGACCGGGACGTCCAGCGGATACAGAAAGACCGGCGGCTCGCCGGTGAACAGGTCCCCGAACGGGTGTGTGACGAGCCCCACGAGCGCCGTCGCGAGAACGGCACCCGACGACAGCCCCCGGCGAGCGGCGAACTGGGTGATCACGAGGCCACCGACGCCGAACAGCACCGTGACCGCACCGGCCACCGAGCCGGCCGTCGCGGTCGCGAGGACTGCCAGCCCGGCCAGCACGGTGGCAGCGACGACGCGGCCCGCGCTCGACCGACGCCACAGCGAGAACGCGGCCGCCGCGCTCGCCCCGAACACCAGCGAGTGGGTCGGACCGCGATGGACGACGTTCCCCGTCGACCAGAACGCGTCGGTCGCGTCGAACACACCGGAGACGCCGTTGAGCAGTCCCAGTGGCCCGTAGAGGATGTCGATATCCGGGAGCGTCGCGAACAGGCCGGCGACGATCGCCAGCTGGAGCGCCCGGTGGCTGTCGATCTCGCGAGACAGCGCCACGGCTCCGACCAGCGCGAACGCCGCGACGCCGTGACCCACGAACATACGCTGTGTTTGACCGTGAGCGCGTATAAGTGTCTCGCGCCCGTGGTAGCACGTCTCTCGGCATCGCTCGCTCGTCGTGCTGGGCGGGCAGTTGCCCCCGTCGGGGCTCGGACAGACGGCCGGAGACGCTCATCCGGTCGGCCACACGACTGCGTGGTGGGTCTGAGACGGATCTGAGACGGATCGACAACCGTCTGTCTCAGGTAGAGGGACGATACACCGCGTACTCGCCGTCGTCGTCGACGCCGAGGACGGCCCAGTCGTACGACGGGCTCTCCACAGAGAGCCGGCGATAGGTGGTCACCGCGTCCTCCATCTCGGTGACGAAACACCGGTGACGCCCGTCCGTCGGGATCGTCGAAGGTTCGGAACACGTGACGCGGACGACGCGCCACTTGCGCTCCGCTCGTAGTTCGCCGTCTGTACGCGACACTGAGTACCCGAGATCTGCGAAAATCGACGAAGCCTGATCGGCCAGCGAGGTGGTTACGGCCGCCATCTGTCAACCGATACCACGGCACATGTCTTAAGTATTTTGACCGTCCAGATGGCTGACAGTAGCCGGCCGGCAGCTGTCTGCGGTCAGGCTCTCACTCGTGGGCGGCGTCCCACTGGTCGGGCTTGCGAACGTTGGCACACTCGTTGCACTGCACTCGCCCCATCGCGTCCATCGCGTTGTCGACGCTCTCGCAGTTCGAACAGAAGTATCCCCAGCGCGTCGTCCCCTCGTCGTCGCTGTACACCACGTAGAACGGTCCCTTCGAACCGATCTCCGATTCCGACCGGTTCACGAACAGCGCCTGGCCGTCCGGACTGTCGTGTCGTTCCATAGGGAGCGTTGGGCGCGGCACGGGTATAGACGTTGTCTTCCCGTGGGTCGTCCGGGCGACGGCGACACCACTCCACAGCAGAGCACAACACTTGTACGAGCGAGCGTGCTATCCACCACGACATGACTCTCGTCGTCGTCCCGGTCAGGTACCCGCTGTCCGGGCACTCGCGAACGACCCTGGAGACGGCGATTCGCGTCGCCGAGGAACGCGACGCCGACTTGACGGTCCTGCACGTCAACCTCTACCAGAACGGTCGCCGCGTCACGCGAGCGGAGCTGCGCGACGCCGTCCAGTCGGAGTTCGGGCGACTGCCGCGGACCCGATACGCCGTCGCGTCCGGCCTCCTCGTCGAGGAGACTATCCTCGAAGAGGTCGTCAGCCTGGACGCGGACCTCGTCGTGATCGGACGCAAACAGGCCAGTCGCTGGCGATCGATGGTCCGGCGGCTCTCCGACGAGACCGACGTGGGAGACTTCCTCCGACACGAACTCGACTGCGAGATCGTCACCGCACCGATCGAGTGACTCGCTGGGCTATCGTTTCGCTGGCTTCTCGCCGTTCTCCGTCGCGGAACGATTCTCCGTCGCTGCTTCGGGACGGCCACCGTCCGCGACCGCGGAAGAGCGTGCGCTGCCGGACTGTTGGGCCGTCGTCTCCGTCTCGAACGAGCGCAACATCCCGAGCAGCTCGTCGGCCCGGTCCGCGACGGTCCCGATGTCCTCCGAGACGGTCTCGACGGTCTCGGTCTGTTGCTGGGCCGCCGCTGAAGCCTGCTCGGCCTCGTCGCGAGTCTGCTCGCTCACCGCGGTCAGATCGTCGACCACCTTCGCGACCTCTTCGGTCGTCTTCGCCTGCTCGCCGGTCGCGTCGGAGATCTCCTGCATCGAGTCGTCGACTTCGCCGACGACGGTGACGAGTTCCTCGAAGTCTCGGAGTGCCGCCGCGATCGTCGTCGTCGAGGTCGCGACCTGTTCGTCCATCGCTCTGACCTCGGTGACCGTCTCGTCGGCTTCCTCGCTCACCGACTCGACCAGCGTGGCGATCTCGTCGGCCGACGCGCGCGTCTCCTCGGCCAGGGCCTTCACCTCGTCGGCGACCACTGCGAACCCGTCCCCGGTGCCGTCGGCCCGCGCGGCCTCGATCGAGGCGTTCAGTGCCAGCATGTTCGTCTGCTCGGCGATCTCGGTGATCACGTCGACGATCTCCTCGACCGCGGCGATCTGCTCTCCGAGGTCCGCGACCGCGGTCGCGATGTGGTCGATCTTCGACTCCAGTTCGTCGAGTTCGTCCAGCGCCTCGATCGCGTCTTCTCGACCGCTCTCGCCACGCTCTGCGGCGTCTCTCGCCGTCTGTGCGGCCTCGTCTGCCGTCGCTGCGATCTCTTCGACGGTCGCCGAGAGCTTGCTCATCTCCCGTGCCACGTCCTCGTGGCGCTCGGTCTGTCTGGTCGCGCCGGTCGAGATCTCGTCGACGGACGCCGCGATCTCTTCGCTCGCCCTGTCGACCTCGTTCATGTTCTCGTCGACGCGATCACTGGCCGTCGCGACCGACGCGGCGAAGTCGGTCACGTCTCCGACCGTCTGGTCGAGGTTCGAGATCAGATCGTTGTAGTTGGTGACGACCTCGTCGAACAGCGCCTCGTCGCCGTCGATCTCGTCGGCGTCGATTCGCGCCGTCAGATCTCCCGCCTCCGCTCGCTCGGCCGCCGCTCCGAACGTCTCGACGAGCTGCTGG